>Ga0210017_1002630_pt1 | contig 15296 bp, 17 predicted proteins | sample CryGeyCG2014_020_FD_183966 | JGI IMG/M metagenome (GOLD analysis project Ga0210017, IMG submission 183966) | Groundwater microbial communities from aquifer - Crystal Geyser CG08_land_8/20/14_0.20 (SPAdes) (version 2) | ecosystem: Environmental > Aquatic > Deep subsurface > Groundwater | place... | reverse complement strand
ATAATCTGTCTAGTCTTTGCATAGCTTTAAGGCTATGCAAATTAGTCTTATACCACAAGGCTTTGATATGCATATTGGAAACTCCTTAGTTATTTGCAGGAGTCTCAAATGTTTCGTAACTTATTCATTATTAAATTTTGTTGCTATTGATCGCTTAATGTATAATAAAAATATGAGCTTTAGATCTAAAACAAAATTAGATTCTAGAAAAAAATATTTACAGGTTGCCTTAAATAGCACACTTGATGAAGCATATAAAATCATTAAGCATCTACCCATAAGTGATCAAATATTGGTTGAAGCTGGTACACCATTGATAAAAAGGTATGGCGAGCAAGGAATAAGACAAATCTACTAATGGTACGAACAACATATATACGGAAATGTTTTAAATACAGAGATCCCTATACAAGCTAACTCCTTACTGTCTTCTCTATTTCAAATGAATACAAAAACTCCAATCCCTAAACCAGATAGCGTGAACATCATTCCTTATATTGTCGCTGATTTAAAAACTATGGATAGAGCAGAAACTGAAGTAGAAATGGCAGCAAATGCGGGCGCTAGCGCGGCAATAGCTCTTGGAAGCGCGCCTACTGAAACATTAAATTCCTTTGTAGAACAGTGTGAAACTTACAATATCGATACCATGATAGATATGATGAATGTAGAATACCCTTTATCGGTATTACGAACTCTAAAAAAAGTGCCGCCAGTTGTTATACTTCATCGCGGAGTTGATGAAGAAAAATTTAATAGAGAAAAACAAATTCCTCTTCATGAAATACGAAGAATCAAAGGAAATTACAATATTATGATTTCTATTACGGGTGGCGACACAGTGCGAGAAGTACAGCGCTCTGTTTTTAACGATGCTGATATAGTTGTCATCTGAAAATCTGTTTTCCAAAATACGGACGAAACAGTCGAATTAGTCGAAGGATTTTTGAAAGAAATCAAATAATTTCTAACTAGTGTAAACCATCTGTTGTATAAAAAATACCTTCTCCCCCAGAAGGTTCAAAGATCTCAAACGTATAAGGAACTGCTAATAATACTTCTTTTATGCGATCAAATGCGTGATCTCGGCATAAATAAATTCCAAAAGACTGCTTAAGCAATGCAGATGAAATCATTTTATCTTCATAAGTTTCTTGCTCAGTTAAAAAAACATTCCATGCCTTTTGACCACAAACAGAGCAATTATTTACATAAATATTTTTTAAGAATTCTAATAGATGATCAGAAGCTTGATTCTGTTCATTAGTCCCTCTAGTAAATTTATCACTAGAAAGAAATGTATAACCAATGGCGGTTTTTTCATCATAAAAAGGCATACAAACAATACTATGATGTGGGTAATCGTTGAATGATTGCTGAAATTTTTCGACTAAATGCTGCCTACAAAGATTAATTTCTTCTCCCTGAGAAGTCATATAGTAATTAGGATTTTCTTTGCTGCATAATTTACATACCTTTGGTTTAATGCCTACTATTTTTTTGAATGAATCGAAAAAAACCATTATTTCTCCTTATTAATTATACATATTTATAATAAATCATCTTCTATCAGTTTAGGAATCAGTATCTCTTCTATCATATAAAAAAGCCTGGGAGATTTTTTATCGAAATGGCTTCTTGAATACCACATATAGCTAGAAACTTCATGGTCTGGGATTAAGCTACCTTCATAATCAGCCAAAAAACAAACAACCTTCATCGGCTTACCAGTTTCTAGCTTATAGCTTTGATAGGTAAAATATTCTTTTATATTTTTTGGCATCACCCTAAGCTCTTCTCTCAGTTCTCTGGATAATGCTTGTTTCGAAGACTCACTCTTATCAATCATGCCTCCGGGCGTCCAATAAAAATCGGCTTCTGGACCGGTAACCATAAGCACCTTTTTATCGTTTAATATTATTGCGGCAACCCTTTTAAGCATTAGCTACTTTTGAGCTTTGTCTTTAAAAATAGTTGCTAAAGATTTAACACCTTCTAAAAATTCTACCGGTAAGGAAAAAATTACTGTCTTAGAAGGATCAGGATTTATTTTTTCAATAGTTGAAAGAGTTCTTAAAGATAAACCGCCGGGAGTTTGGCTTAGTCTGCCTGCAGCCTGAGCTAATTTTTCTGCTGCGGCAAATTCTCCTTCTGCCTTAATAATTACAGCGCGTCTTTCCCTTTCTGATTCAGCTTGTTTAGCCATAATACGTTTCATGTCTGCAGGAAGCTCTATATCTTGTATTTTAATATCAGTAACGTCCACTCCCCAACTGCCCGTAGCCACATCAACATTTTTTTTAATTTCCTGCGCTATCTGTTCCCTTTCGGAAAGCAAAGCATCTAGTTCGATACCTCCTATTACATCCCTTAAAGCAGCCTGCGCATATTGGGAAACAGCTATCGTATAATCTTGAATATTAAGAATTGCATTCTCGGCTGATTCCACCCTGAAATAAACTACTGCATTAATACCTACCGGAACATTATCTTTAGTGATAACTTCTTGCTAAGGAATATCAATTGTTGTAACCCTAAGATCAACTTTGATCATTCGTTGAATACCGATGAAGATCCAATTTAACCCAGGATCTTTTGTCCCTGTATATTTACCTAACGTCAGAATTACTCCACGTTCATATTGATCAATAACCCTTAGGCCGCCGATTAAGAAAATAACGCTTAAGATAATTATCGTCCATAAAATTATAGCTGTTATCGAAATAGCGCCGGTTTGACCTAACATACCGCCCATAAAAACTAAAAACACAAAAAGTCCTACAATTGAGCCAATTTGATTTGATGCATTGTTGTTCATAATAATACCTTTTAATTATTAATATTATATCAAAAAATGGGATAAAAATCGTTCAATCGCTAATTTATTCTTTAAGATAAATTGCATAATCTCTCCCTTGGTTTCCTTCCCCCCAAGTTACGCAAGAAGGACGTTCATCTGAAGTTGCAAATTTAGTAGAATCTGTTTCTAATGCAGTAAACAAAACCCCATACATATCTGAACAACCGCCTGGGATAGCCCGCATATACCTATAAGTACAATTAGAGTTCCAACCATCCTTTATATTTGTATTCTCACGCGGCGTTTTACTAATAAAATTATTACTTACTAAAGGCTGAATAAAACTATCTGAACTATCCATAAAATCATTACCTGCATCCCAATTACCCCAACAGCCATAGCTAGGTGAATCACTATCTGTATTATCCGGGTATTGATCAAATTTAATTTTGTACATTTCCAACGCTTTTGCTAATTCATCCAAATCAGCAACTCTCTTTACATCTTTTGCGCTTGCGCTTGCATTGGAAATTCTAATAATTACCAAACCAGCTAAGATAGCAATAACGGCTATTACTACCAATAATTCAATTAGAGTAAAACCTCTGTGCTTTTCCATATTAATATAATTATACCAAATCAAGTCAAAAAAATAAAAAAGAGGCACTAAACCTCATTCATAATAATTTAAATATTGGTACCGGGGAGAGGACTCGAACCTCCATGGTCTTTCGACCGCTAGCTCCTAAGGCTAGTGCGTCTACCAGTTCCGCCACCCCGGCCTAATAATTAAATTACTTTATAATTTTAGCATTTATTTATAAATTTAAAAGCCTCTTTTAGAGGCTTTTAAATAAAAATTTCTAATAAAATTATTGAGTAACGATATACTTCTTCATATCTTCAAATTTCTTATCACCTATACCTGAAATGTTTTTTATATCCTCAATTGTTTTAAATGACCCATTCTGATCCCGATATTCAATTATTTTCTGGGCAATAGAACCACCAATGCCAGGAAGTAATTCTAGCTCTTCTGGTGGAGCAGTATTAATATTAACTACTAATTCCCGCTCTGTACTAGTTGCGGTTATTTGAGGTTCTGGTTTCAAGCTTTCCTTCTGATTTTCAATTATATCACTAGTAGTGCTGCAGGCTGTTATTGAAGGTTTTTTTGTTACCGTACTTAATAATACAAATCCAGCACCAATTAAAATCACTTGGACTAAGACAATTCCTATATAAGTTGAATGATCTTTAATAAAATTCTTTAAATGCATAATACTCCTAAAATGAACTAAATATTATCATAAAATGGCCTATCTGTCAATGACTTTTTATCCTTTTATTAAATTCTATCAGATCTTTTTATAATTATGAAAAACCGCTTAGCGGCAAGCGGTTAGGTATTTATTAATTAGTGCGTGTAAACGCCAAAAATTTTTCTCGGTGAGTAAGGCTAAGTAATCTTTTACGTAGATGTTAACATCTTTATCTCTATACATTTCAATCAAAAACTCTTTTCTTTGGATCATCGAAATATCCCCTATTAAATAAAAGAAAACATCTCTTACAGCAGATCGAAATTTTTCTTCGTGCTGGATAATTTTTTTATGAAAATAATATTTTTCAAAAAGTAATTTTTTTAAATTATCTAGTTCTATCCCTATATCTAATTCAACATTAATTAATCTGCCTTCTGTATAAATAAAGTATCCTTTTTCTAGATAATTTCTATACTTATCGATTTGCTTTTTGCTTGCTCTATAGATACTTTGGCGGAGCTTTCTTTTTAAATGCTTTCTTATGTATTTTGAACGGAGTTTCATATTAATTTCGCTTCCTATTTCTTGCTTTACAGATAACAGCACTTCTCCCATTAACAAGTTATCCAAAAAGTCATCAAGACTTAAAAAACCAAGATATAAAGCATCTTCTATGTCATCAGACAAATAAGATATAGTATCCGCTAAATCAACTAGCTGACCTTCCAAAATTAGATATTCAGTGCCAGGACACTTTACTTTAATCCCGTCAATAACTCCCTTTGTAAGATTAAGGCCGTCAAAATAAGGACTATATTGTTCAAGCTTTTCAACAACCTTGAACGATTGCTCGTTATGATCAAACCCTTTATAGTCTAACTCTTTAAAAATAGAATCCATTTCTCTCTCGAAAACATGACCGAATGGACCATACCCTAAATCATGAGCATTAGCAATGGCTCTTGCCAAATCGATATTTAATCCAAGGCTATCGGCTAATCTTTCACTGTTAAGATCCACAGAACCGGTATGAGTTAATCTTGTTCTTTAAATAGTAGGCATTAATGCGGTATCTCCGCAATCATAATATCCAATCCTTGAAACTTGTGTTTTATCTTCCAATGCCCTGTAAACAGGACAATCCAAAATACGCTCTCTATCTCTATAAAAATGAGAATTCCCAGATTTTATTTCCCTATATTTCCTAGATAAAGCTTCCCTTCTAGAAATTACATATACTCCTCTATCTATTTGCTTAAACAAAAATATCACCTTCTTTTTTAAAGTGCACCAACAAATTTTATATTATCAGTCAAAAAAGAACAAATTATTTAGATTGTAGAAAAGTTATTTTTAGACGGCCGTAAATTCTTTGATCAAACTGTTTTAGATTTTCAAATAAAGGAACTTCTGTTCTGCTGTCAGACTCCAAAACAATAATCCCTTGGGGTTTAAGTTTTTTTCCTGCGGCTTCTACAACTTTAAAATCTATTTCCTTATGCGGAGGGGTTATAAAAATCAAATCAAAGGCTTCGCCCGTATGATTAACAAAAAGATGCGCATCTTCTTGATAAACCCTTTCCGTAAACCCAAGCTTCTCAAGATTCTCTTTTATAAGTATTGAAGTTTTCTTATTATTTTCAACAAATTCTACACTTACAGCACCTCTGCTCAATGCTTCTAATCCAACTGCGCCAGTACCAGCATATAAATCCAAAACTTGTTTTTCCTCAATCCAACCACCCAAAATATTAAAAATAGATTCCCTAACTTTATCAGGCATCGGTTTCAAGTTTTCAATCCTGACAGTCGGAGGACCTTTTATTATAAATCCTTTTTTTATACCGCTTATAATTCTCATTCTAAATGAACTATCTCCTCTATTGATCTTATTTTCTCTTTAAGTAATGGATAACGTTTTAACGAAGGATCTTTGGCTATAATACTTTCTGCCATCTCCTTCGCATCTTTAATTAAATCATAATCAGTGAAAGAAGCTAGCTTAAATTCTACATAGCCTGATTGTTTTATACTGAATGTTGCACCGGGCCCCCTTAGAGACAAATCATATTCTGCAAGTTTGAATCCATCCGTGATTTTACTTAGCATTTTCAATCTCTCAATAGTTTGAGGATTCTTTGAATCAGTAAATAGCATAAAAAAAGACTGCTCACCTGCGCGCCCTATCCTACCCCTAAGCTGATGAAGTTGCGCTAAACCAAACCTATCTGCGTTCTCAATCATCATAATTGTCAATTGAGGAATGTCTATACCCACTTCCACAACAGTTGTAGCAATTAATATCTTTGTTAATCCTTTTCGAAAATTATCCAAAACCATTTTTTTCTCGTCTGCATTTATTTTTCCATGCAGCAAACCAACTCTGAATTCTTTAAAAATGTCTTTTGATAAACGTTCATATTCCTCTTCTACCGCTTTTATTCCAAACTTATCATTCTTTAGAATAGCCGGACAGATTACAAATGCTTGTTTTCCTTTTTTGATTTTTTCTCTAATAAACTCATAAGCATCTGCTCTTTTTTTTGAGGGCACTAAAAAAGACTTAACTTTTCTTTCACCTTTTGGCATATCTTTGAGTATAGAAATATCTAAATCACCATAAACCGTCAAGGCAAAGGTTCTGGGAATCGGCGTGGCAGTCATAGATAAAAAATGTGGTGTAATTTTCTGATTTTTTTCTTTTAAGGCCTTTCTTTGTTTAACCCCAAATCTATGCTGTTCATCAATTACAGATAAGCCGAGGTTATTAAACTCTATCTTTTCGGCAATTAGAGAATGAGTTCCTATCAAAATATCAATCTTTCCCCGTTTAAGCTTGTCTAGCACTAATTTCTTTTCCTTGGCTTTAGATGAACTAGTTAAAATTTCTATGTTTAATTTAAAATCCTTTAAGAAGCTTTTTATTTTAGAAAAATGTTCCCAAGCTAAAATTTCAGTCGGAACCATTAACACACCTTGATATCCGGTACAAGAAACAAGAAATAATATAATAGTGGCAACAATAGTTTTACCAGAACCAACATCGCCTTCAAGAAGACGATTCATTGGACGATTTTTTTCAATATCTTTTATGATTTGCCAAACTGCTTTTTTTTGAGAAACAGTAAGCTTAAATGGTAAATTATCTATCATTTTTTTAGCAAGCCCTAAATCAATTTTTATCGAAGGACTGTTTTCCTGTCTTAATTTTTCCCTAGCGACAACACTTGAAAATTGCGGAACAAAAACTTCATCAAATGACAATCTCTGTCTTGCCTTCAGCAGATAATCATTGTTTTTGGGAAAATGGATATTCAAAAGAGCATCTTTTAAATCTAGAAAATTTTTTGCTTTTTTAATTTCTTCCGACAAAAAATCCGCTATCTCAAACTCCGACAAAAGCGGCTTTATTAAACTCCTCAACCACTTGGAACTTATTCTTGAATTTTCATGATAAACAGGAGAAATCCTACCAAGATGCTTTGTCTCTAAATTTTGTCCCCTTAAAACTTCATATTCGGGATTTTTTAAAAATGTTTTTCCCTTATCTAATTCTAATTTGCCTGCCAACAAAATATTATCTTGCACATTAATATTTTTTGTTAAATAAGATTGGTTAAACCAAACAACTTTTAGTGTTCCTGTTTCATCAGAAACTAACGCCTCTGTTATAAAAAAACGGCGGTTTCTTGTATGGTGGTTTTTTATCTGAGACACTTTTACTTTTACAGATATTTTTTGATTTAATTTTACATCACTTATTTTTACAATATTAGAAAAATCTCTATAAACTCTAGGATAATAAAAGATTAAATCTTCAACTGTTACTATGCCAAGTTTTTGAAGATTCTTTGACCTATATTCACCAACCCCCTTTAAAAATCTTACTTCTTTATTTAAATCAATCATTTTTATGGGAGGATTTTCTATAAAACATCCCGAAAAATAATAATAAATAACCAACAGTCATGGCAATTTGAGACATAATAACCAATGCTATGCTTTTTGTCACCAGCATTAGAGGACCAGTTAAGCTGATTATAATGAAACTTAACCCTAGAAGAAGATGCTTTATAAAATATTTTTTATTTTTTATACCTTCATTGAGAAATAAGATACCGGTTGGAAGCCAAGCGATAAGACCAAAGATATACATGCTCAAAGAAACAGATAAATCTAAGTTCCAAAATATAACCCCTTTTATTATTTCGGGACGAGGTGGATTAAAAACTTGGTATATATCAAGCAAAAAAGAAAAGATGAGCAAAACAATAACTACTAATCGTTTATTGATCTGAGGAAATTTTAGACTAAGAGGTATATTAACACCATAAGCAAAGCTCGCAAACAATAAACCATCACCAATTATTTTATAAAAAATAAAATAATACATATCCGAATAGAAAAAGAATAGATCACAAGCAAAAACAAAGAAAGATGACATCAATATCAAAATTGTTCCGTAAAAATATTTAGCTAGCCGGCTATCAGTAGATAATTGATTTTCCGGTAATCGAGGATCTATATTTTCTTTTTTCAATACTATCCGTATTCGATATACAAAAAGAGCCAATATCAAAGTATCTATTGCGAATACTACCGCCGAAAAATTTAAATTAATCATATTATCCTATAATACTTAAATGATTTTTGCCCAACGCCTCTTGCCTACTTTGATTATCATTCCTTTATGAGGCACTAATAATTCTTCTTTTTCGTAAATTGTTGTTCCATCAACATCAACAGCGCCTTGCTCCACTAATCTGCGTGCATCAGATTTACTTTGAACAAGTTTTAAAGATAAAAGAAGATCAATCAACTTCATTTCTTTCTTTATTATGCTAAAAGTAGGAATATCGGAAGGAATTTCTTTATTTGCAAAGACTTTTTTAAATTCTATTTCTGAATTCTTGGCATCTTTTTCGCTATGTAGCTCCTTAACAATTTCAAAGGCTAGTTTCGCTTTAATATCTTTCGGATTAGCGCCCTCATTTAATTCTCTAATCAATTTATTTACTTTAGCCATAGACATATCGCTAGCCAAAGTTAAATATTGCGGAATTAAATGGTCTTTCATGGACATAATTTTTCCATACATATCAAAAGGTAAATCAATTACGCCTATATAGTTATTAAAACTCTTAGACATTTTACGGCCGTCAGTACCTTCAAGTAATTTAAACGTCAATACTGTATGGATTTTATTATTTAACTGTTTGGCTAATTGCCGGCCGGCTAACATATTGAATGTTTGATCAGTGCCGCCAAACTGAGCATCAGCGTCAAGGGCTACGGCGTCATAACCTTGAATTACTGGATATAAAAACTCATGAAGATGTATCGGTCTGTCTTCTTTAATCCTTTTTTCAAACATATCCCTTTGAAGCAATTGTTGAACAGTAAAATGAGCAGATAATTCAATAATTTTCTTAAAATCCATTCTATCGTTCCATTCGCTGTTGTATCTAATAACTGCCGGATTTTTACCGGTGAAGTTCAAAAATTTTGATGCCTGTTCTTTGTAACTTTCAGCGTTTTCCAAAACTTGCTCTCTAATCAATGGCTTACGCATTCCATTGCGATCCGTGGGGTCACCTATCATCCCGGTAAAGTCTCCTATCAAAAAAATAATTTTGTGCCCCAATTTTTGAAAATCTCTCAATTTTCTCAAGACAACAGCATGACCAAGATGTATGATTGAACCAGAAGGATCCACACCATAATAAATTTTAATTTTTTTACTGGACGATAGAACCTTTTTCAGCTCATTCTTAGTAAATATCTCTTCAATACCCCTAGATAATAATTCATTACTAACCATATAAACTCCTTTTTATAATTATACCAAAGAAATAACGCATTAAAAAGTTGTAACTAATTGATAAAAAATCGTTTTGATTTCTTAGTGTTTGTTTGCTATAATCCTAACGAAAGAAAGTAGAAAAATGGATAAAAAGAAAAGCCTAGTCAGGCTTGATCATCCAGACAAAAGAAAAAAGAAAAACATTCTCAAAAAAGCAGGTAGAATCATTACCTGGAAAAATGCAAAGAAACTTATACTATATTCTTTTTTTGGTTTCTTCAGTTTTGCTTTGCTTTTATTCGCATGGTTTGCCAAAGATTTACCTAGCCCTAATAAAATAAATTCCAGACTTCTATCTGAATCAACTAAAATCCTAGACCGGGAAGGAAACCTTATATATGAGGTTCACGGCGATAAAAATCGAACCGTTATTCCTTTTAATGAAATGCCTCAAAATATCAAAAATGCAACCATAGCAATTGAAGATAGAGAATTCTATAAACATAGGGGTTTTAGCATCAAAGGATATGGACGGGCACTTTATTATGATCTTATACACAAAGACATGTCCCAAGGCGGCAGTGGCATCACTCAACAGTTTGTGAAAAACGCACTTTTGACAAGAGAGAAGAAATTATCAAGAAAAATAAAGGAACTAATATTATCTATTGAAATAGAACTTATTTATTCAAAAGACGATATCTTAAAAATGTATCTTAATGAAATACCTTACGGATCAAATGCCTACGGCATTGAAGCAGCCGCCAAAACCTACTTTGGCAAAAGTGCAAAAGATCTAAGTCTTCCAGAATGTGCAACAATTGCTGCAATGGCAAAAGCGCCAACATATTATTCACCTTTCGGAAGTCATAAAGATAAGTTATTGGAAAGAAAAGATTTAGTATTAAATGAAATGGTTAAGCAAGAATATATTGAAGAAAAAGAAACAAAAAGTGCACAAAATGAGAAATTAACCTTCACAAGAAAAAAAGAAAGTATCACCTATCCTCATTTTGTAATGTATGTAAAAGAAAAACTAGTTGAAAAATACGGCGAAAAACTAGTTGAAGAAGGTGGTCTTAAAATAACAACTACTATTGATCCCCAAAAACAAAAAATAGCCGAGGAAGCCATAGCTAAAGGTACTACTAAAGTCAAAAAATACGGTGGATCAAATGCATCATTAACATCTATTGATCCAAAAACAGGACAAATATTAACAATGGTGGGTTCTTTTGATTATTTCGATGATTCCATAGATGGTAATGTAAATATAGCAATACGAGACAGACAACCTGGATCATCTTTTAAACCTTTTGCTTATGCCACCGCTTGGAAAAAAGATAAATATGGACCAGGAATGCCAATGTTTGACCTTAAAACAAGTTTTACTATTGGGATTAAGGACTGTAAGAACAAAGAGACATATTGCCCTGAAAACTATGATGAAAAAGAACATGGTGTTCAAACAATGCGAGCCTCTCTAGCCCAATCACTTAATATACCTGCAGTTAAAACCTTGTACATAGCGGGAGTAAAAGATACTATAAATACCGCTCACGATATGGGAATAACTACTTTAAATCAAGACCCTTCTCATTATGGACTATCACTAGTATTAGGTAGTGGTGAAGTGAAATTATTAGATATGGCTGGTGCTTATGGCGTATTCGCAAACAAAGGCGAGAAAAAAGATGTTACTCCAATATTAAAAGTAGAAACTTCTAAAGGAAAAGTTATTGAGGAATACAAAGACAAAAAAGGCAAAACAGCCATTGACCCGCAAATAGCATATCTTATGTCTAGCGTTCTCTCTGATAATAATGCAAGAACTCCAATATTTGGATCTAACAGCCCCCTAACTTTAAAAAACCGACCTGTAGCCGCCAAAACCGGAACAACTCAAGAATGGAAAGATGCATGGACAATTGGCTATACACCTTCATTGGTTGCCGGCGTATGGGTAGGTAATAATGACGGTAAATCTATGAGTAAAGGTGCTGACGGATCTTTTGTTGCTGCTGGAATTTGGAATGATTATATGAGTAAAACCCTAGCCGGCACAACAATTGAAAAATTTGAGAAACCACCAGGGATTAGAACAATAACCATTGATAAAGTAACTGGTAAAAAACCCATGCAAGGATCAGAAACCGTTACAGATGAATTCCCCTCTTGGTATAACATGGAGAAATCTCAAGGCAAAACATATAAAATAAATAGACTGGATGGAAAACTTGCTACTGAAGACTGCCCAAATGATGTTATAAAAATTATCAAAACCCCTCAAGTTCAAGCAGAAATTCCACCCGGCGATAAGGCTTATACACAATGGATGGAGCCAATATCCAGATGGGCCAGAAGCCATGGATACGGCACAATGGTTTTACCGACTGAATATACAACTCTTTGTGGGGTTGGTAACCAACCATCAGTTTCTTTATCGTTAAGCTCAAACACAATTGATCTTGGCGATTCTGTAACTGCTACGGCTATTGCAAGTGCCCCGCTTGGCGTTAATAAAGTTTTATTTTACTTAGACAATGATTTAGTAGGCACTGATTCATCATCACCATATATAGTATCTATAACCCCTTCATCGGCTGGCTCACATAGAATCACAGCAAAAGTAAAAGATAAGGGAGCTAATTATGGCCAGGATTCTAATTCTGTATATGTATCCGGCAGCGGCAGTATTCCTGGTGTAACTTTAAATTTATCTATAGTAGGTTCTACATCTATTAAGGCTATTCTTTCTGGAGAAGCAACAGCTTCGGATGTAATGCTTTATTTTACAAAAAATAACGATAGTGTTGTCGCTGATAGTATGACACCTACCGGAAGTGACGGCGAATATGTATGGTCTGGTTCTACATCTGAATATAAATCAGTATATGCAAAAGCCTCAACTAATAAAGGAACTATCACTAGTAACACAATCGATTTATCTGGATAAAATAATTACATTTTTTTAGGCGCTGATATACCTATCAATCTAAAAACATTCTTAAAAATATTCCTACAGGCTATAACCAAAGCAACTCTGGCTTGTCTTGTTTTTTTATCATCGATAATTATTCTTTCTTTCTCGTAAAAAGCATGGAAAGCTGTTGCCAATGATATAAGATAATGGATCAAACGATATGGCTCATACTTCTCCCCTGCTGATAAAACCACGTCCTCAAAACTAATTAGTTCTTTAATTAATACCCGCTCAAAAGGACTAGTTAATGATTCTAGATTGATTTTAGTAAAATCTAATTTTAATTCCTTCTGATTTATTTTTTCTAAAACACTGTTTATCCTAGCATTGGCATACTGGCTGTAAAACAATGGATTTTGTTGACTCTTTTCCTTAACTAAATTTATGTTTAAATCTAAATGGGTATCATTTGATTTTGAGATAAAGAAAAATCTAACTGCATCAGAACCAATCATATCCAGAACTTCCTGAAGTGTAACAAATGTACCCTTTCTTTTAGACATTCTTATTTCTTTACCGTTTTCCTTTAAGTTTACAAATTGATTAAGAATAATATCTAAACGGTTTTTAAAACCAAAAGCGGTTAAAGCGGATTGGAGTCTTTTAATGTATCCATGATGATCAGTCCCCCAGATATCTATCGCTTTATCAAACCTCCTGGTAAATTTGTTTCGATGATATGCAATATCAGATAAAAGATATGTCGGCTCCCCGTTTGATCTTACGATTACCCGGTCTTTATCGTCGCCGAATTCTTTTGCTTTAAACCAAATAGCTTTTCCCTTATTATAGGTTAATTTTTTCTTGATCAGATCTTCTGCTGCTTTTTTGACAAAACCAGATTTATGAAGACTTGTTTCAGAAAACCAATTGTCATAATTAACGCCAGCTTGTACTAAGGTTTTTTTAATCTCGTTAACTATTCTATCAATAGCAAAATCAGAAAAATACTTAGTCCTCTCTTTAATGTTTTTCTTAAGCCATTTATCTGCATCTTTATCTTTTATCTCATTTACTATATCTATAATGTATTGGGCTGGATACATATCTTTGGGAAATTTAACTTTTTTACCTAATGATTCTCGGTATCTAAGTTCCACTGATTTGCCTAAAGTTTCTATCTGTTTTCCGTAATCATTTATATAATATTCGCGCGTTATACCATACCCTAAAAATTGCAGAATATTGGCTAAAACATCACCAATAAAACCACCCCTACTATTGCCGGCTGTTAATGGACCAGTTGGGTTAGCTGATAAATACTCAAGGATAATCTTTTTACCCTTTCCAATATTGCTTTTACCGAAAGTTTTATTATTTAAGATATGTTTTAATTTTGATAAATAAAATTGATTAGAAATGGTAAAGTTAATAAAACCATTTGGGGCGATATCAATATTTTTAATATCTTTGTCTTTAGGAAAATTATCTAAAATGATTTTAGCAATATCTTGTGGCGATTTTTTTTCTTTTGCCGAAAGCTTGAAAGCAATATTTGAAGAAAAATCACCAAATTGAGGAAGAGATTCAGCTACTTCTATATTTTCTTTATTACTAAGACTTTTTTTGCTAATAGCTTTATCTAAAGCTTTTTCTAAAAGTTTTTGTATTTTTTCTTTCATATATTTATTATAATTTTTTAACTACTATTTAAATCCAGCATTTTAAGTGCCCCTATCTTCAAACGCAAAAATTATATTCTAGCAGTATTATAACAGATTCTGTTTTATTCGTTCATATAAAAAGTGCGGGATAAATTGTATAATGAAATGGTAGTAATTTAAATCCCGTTAGAAATTTTTCTTTTTACTTAGCTTAATGTTATGATTTTGACTATTTCTAAACAGGATAAATCTATGGGAAAAATATTAGCTAAAAATAAAAAAGCATATTTCGATTATGAAATTCTTGAATCATATGAAGCAGGTATAATTTTGATTGGCTCAGAAGTAAAATCAATAAAAGAAGGAAAAGTCCAACTAGTAGGAAGCTATGTTAGTGCTAGAAACGGTGAAGTATGGTTAGTTGGAACGCATATATCACCTTACAAATCAGGACAAGTCTTTGAGCCGGAAAGACCCAGAAAGCTTTTATTGTCGAAAAAGGAAATTATCGAACTTATTGGTAAATTACAGACTAAAGGAACATCTTTAATCCCTATCGAAATTTACCTTAAAAAAAATCTTATAAAAGTTAGAATTTCCGTGGCCAGAGGGAAGAAAAAATACGACAAAAGAGAAACTATAAAAAAACGTGAGCTGGAAAGAAGTTTAAGACGGAATTATAAAAATATAAAAATATAAAACATTTTGTGCAACTGAATAAGTTACGAAACATTTGAGACTCCTGCAAATAACTAAGGAGTTTCCAATATGCATATCAAAGCCTTGTGGTATAAGACTAATTTGCATAGCCTTAAAGCTATGCAAAGACTAGACAGATTAT
>Ga0210017_1002627_pt1 | contig 15301 bp, 15 predicted proteins | sample CryGeyCG2014_020_FD_183966 | JGI IMG/M metagenome (GOLD analysis project Ga0210017, IMG submission 183966) | Groundwater microbial communities from aquifer - Crystal Geyser CG08_land_8/20/14_0.20 (SPAdes) (version 2) | ecosystem: Environmental > Aquatic > Deep subsurface > Groundwater | place... | reverse complement strand
CAAGGACGAAATAGAGAACGCCCGGTACGAATTTACGTCCTGCGCGGAATGAGTATTACAGAGAATAGAGATTAGAGAATAGAGGAATAGGGGATAATTTATCGTAAATCGTAAAGAGTAAAGCGTAAAAAGTAATATGGAAGTCCCTTACAAACGCTTTCCGTTTTACGTTTCCCGCTTCACGCTAATTTCTTAATCCCCCAGTCATCCGGTCCTCTATTTTGATTATATGAAAAACGCCATAGTGATGCCGGCTTACAACGCCGAAAAAACCCTGGAAACCACGGTAAACAACATACCCGGCCGGGAGAAATACGATTTGATACTGGTGGACGACTGTTCCACGGACGATACCCTGGCCATAGCCAAAAGACTGGGGCTCGAAACCTATAAGACGGAGAAGAACCTGGGCTACGGCGGCAACCAGAAGCTTTGTTACAAAAAGGCCCTGGAGAAAGGCGCGGAAATAGTGATAATGCTGCACCCCGACTACCAGTACGAGCCCAAGGTGATACCCCTTATGGCCGGCATCATAGAGCAGGGCGTCTGCGACGTAGTTCTGGGCAACAGGATAAGGACGCGAAGGGAAGCGCTGGAAGGGGGAATGCCGGTTTACAAATACGTCTCCAACAGGTTCCTGACGGCCGCGGAAAACGTGATAGCGGGCCAGAACCTCGGGGAATGGCACAGCGGGCTGAGGGCTTACTCTTCCAGGGTACTTAAAACCATAAACTGGGAGACGAACTCCGACGATTTCGTTTTCGACACCCAATTCCTGTTCCAGTGCGTCAACGCCGGTTTTAGAATAGGAGATATCCCGGTGCCGGTGAAATATTTCGAAGAGGCCTCCTCCATAAACTTTTCAAGAAGCCTCAAATACGGCCTTTCCACCCTTGGCGTGGCCGGACGCTATTTTTTGCATTCGTCCGGCCTCCTCAAATCCGCGCTTTTCGAAGCCAAAGAAAAATAATGGAAAAAATAAAAGCCTCGATAAGAAACTTCTTCCTGGACGAGAACCTCTACGTTTCCGCCCTCCTGGCCCTTTTGTTCCTTTCCCTGCTCGTGAAACTGGAAATTCCGGTACTGCCCCATCACGACGACCTCGCCCACGCCTGCATAGGGAAAATGATACTCGACACCGGCGACTGGCTCACGATGCACGAAGGGGCGCTGGTCTCCTTTCTCAAGCCGCCGCTTTATTTCTGGGCCGAAGCCGTTTTTTTCAAGCTTTTCGGCTTTACCGACTACGCGGCCCGGCTCCCCGCCGCGCTATCCGGCTTCGGGACCCTCCTGCTCGCCTTTTTCATCTCGAAAAGGCTTTTCGGCATGAAAGAAGCCGTAGCGACGCTTTTAGTTCTGGCCACCAGCCTTTTTTTCTGGAAATATTCCCGCAAGGCGATGCTCGACGTGCCGACCGCTTTTTCCTCCGCGCTCGCGGTTTATTTTTTCATCCGGGCCGAATTCGAAAAGAAGAACGGGTTTTACCTTTTATTCGGGGCGGCCGCGGCGGCGGGCTATTATTTCAAGGCGATACAGGGCCTTTACCCGCTGTTCATCTTCCCGCTTTACTACCTGGCCACCGGGCAGTTCAAAAAACTTTTCGGGCCCTATTTCCTCGGCGGCTACCTTACGGCTTTTTCCCTGATAGCGCTCTGGGCCGTGCCGGAATACCTCCGGTACGGGAACGAGTTCCTTTATTCCCAGTCCGCGCTCGGGCCGATAATAAACCGCGGGCTCGAAGGGGGGACTAACCCCTTTTTCAAGCCGTTGCTGGCTCTGATGGGGCTCAATCTGCCCTGGGGGATATTCAATCTCTACGGCGTCTGGCTTTTCGCCTCCGGCGCGCGCACAGAGGAAACGGGCAGGGCTAAAATCCTGATCCTGGCCTGGTTTTTTACCGTGATGCTGATTCTTTCGGCCAGCAAAACTTTTTACATAAGGTACCTGCTCGTCGCCATGATCCCTTTTTCCATAATGGGCGGCGCCGCGCTGGCGAAGCTTCTTAATGAAAAATATTACGACTACGCCAAAAAAGCCGTTTTCCTTTTCGTCGCGGTTCTCTTCCTGAAATTTTCCATTTTTCCCTTGAGCCCGGATTCCGATAAGGGCACCGGCTACGCGGGCCTTTACCGGGTCATAAACAGCGCCGGCATAGACCCGGAACGGGTGGCCGTTTACAAGGAAAGGTTTTACATCCTGAACAACGGCCTCTCTTATTACTCCGGCATAATCCCCAAAAGACGCGTAAAGGACGCGAAGGAGCTGGCGGAAACGCTGAGTCCCGGCGAGTCCTACGTTTCGCACTACCGGGATTTCCACGAACTTCTTAACGACCCCTCGCTGAAAAACCGGCTGAACCTCCTCGCCTCGGACCGCAAAAACTGGGCTCTTTTCGAAGAAAAGAAATGAAGCTCCCCGGTCTCCCCGAAGCCTTGGCGTAGAAAGACCGGGGGGGTCCAAAAGCGCAATCCCTCCGAAGCTTCATTGCCGGAAGACAGGCGCGAAGGAGGATAGAAAAATTTGCTATTATTTTATATATGGCGGCTCAATATCAGATTTGTTTCGTGACTGCGGGGAACGAGAATAACGCTATGAAAATAGCGAATATTCTGGTGGAAAAAAGATTGGCCGCCTGCGTCTCCGTTATTCCTTCCCTGAAATCGGTTTACCGCTGGCAGGGGAAAGTGGAAAAATCGGACGAATTCCTTCTCATAATAAAATCCAGGAAAACGCTCTCCAAGGATATAATCCAGACGGTCAGGGAAAACCACACCTACACCGTTCCGGAAGTGGTTTTCATGGACATCGCCGCCGGGAATGAGGAATACCTGGACTGGATGGGGGCGAACACCCTCTTTACCTCCAATATCCCGAAGGACAAAAATCTCAGGAAAAATCCATGAAAACAGCCCTGCATATCATCGTCGTCATAATCACCGGTTCTCTTCTCGGGACCTTTTTCAACAAGCTGGTCTCGATCTGGTTCCCACAGGGCAACGTGAACGCGCTGATAAACACCTCCATACACACCGGGCTGAACCCCACGACCATAGATCTCAGCATCCTGCAGTTCACGCTGGGCCTTGTCTTCGAATTCAACATAGCCACGGTGGCCGGGGTTTTTCTCTCCGCCCTCGTTTACAAGCAGCTCGTAAAATGAGAAAACTCCTGATACTGGCCTCCAAATCCCCCAGAAGGATCGAGCTTTTAAAAAAATACGGCATCCCATTCAAAATCGTGCCCGCCGGGATACGGGAAAAAAACTCCTTCAAAAAACCGGAACTCGTGGTCAGGGACCTTTCCTACCGGAAAGCCCTGGCGGTGGCCGCGAATTACCCGGACAGACCGGTTCTCGGCGCGGATACCATAGTTTACTGCCGGAAAAAGATCCTGGGCAAGCCCCGAAATAAAAAAGACGCCCTAAGACTGCTGAGAATGCAGAACGGGACCTGGCAGAAAGTTTTTACGGGCATAACCCTCATCTGGCTGGAGAAGGATATCTTCATAACGGAACACGAAGTTTCCGCCTGCCTGGCGAGAAAATTTTCGGAAAAAGAGCTCCTGGAACTGGCCGGGCGCCACCTGGATAAAGCCGGGGCCTACGCAGTACAGGACAAGAACGATTACTTCATAAAAAAGATAGAGGGTAGGTTCGACAACGTGGTAGGCTTCCCGATGAACATTGTGAGGAAGTTCCTCAAAAAGATAAAATATCTGTAAGAGAGGGACAAAGGGGCAAAGAAACATAGCGTCAAAGGGACAAAGTGTCGGATAAGATTTATTTCTTTCACTTAGCGCCTCTGTGCCTTTGAACCTCTGTCCCTTGTTTTAAAAATTATGGAAAAATACTCGGTTAAAAAAACTTTTTACATATCCTACGGCCACAGGCTGATGGATTACAAGGGCAAATGCGGGAACCTGCATGGACATAACGCCAAAATAGAGATAACGGTGGAGAGCGAAGAACTGGACGATAAAGACATGGCCCTGGATTTCACCGAACTCGGAGCGAGGGCGGAAAAATGGCTGGACGGGAACCTGGACCATAAGACCATACTTTGCGCCGGAGATCCGCTGGCAAAAACCCTGGAAAATTCCGGCCAGGAGCTGTTCCTTACCGAAAAAAATCCCACGGCGGAGATACTCGCCAAAACGATCTGCGAAGGCTTGAGCGGGCTGGGCGTAAAAGCAAAAAAAGTCAGATTCTGGGAAACGGACGACTCGTCCGCGACGTATAAAAAAGGAGACTGATTATGGCGGAAGAGAAAGATTTGCTGGACATAGCGGTTATAGGCGGCGGCCCGGCCGGTCTTACGGCGGCCATTTACGGGGTAAGAGGCGGATTCTCCACCGCCGTTTTCGGCGGGCCGGCGACCGGAGGTCAGCTACTGCAGACCATGGAAATCGAGAATTTCCCGGGCTTCCCCAATCCCACGAGCGGTTTCGACCTGATGACCAAAATGATAAATCAGGCCAAAAGGCTGGGGGCGAAAGTGCTGAGCGAACAGGTTTCCGAAATAGCTTTCGTCTGCTGCCCTTTCAAAATAACCGCCGGAGGGAAAGAATACTTCTCAAAAACCGTCATCCTCGCCACCGGCGCCGAGGCCAAATGGCTCAATCTCCCGAGCGAACAGAAATTCATGGGCAAAGGCGTTTCGGTCTGCGCCACCTGCGACGGTTTTTTTTACAAGGAAAAAGAAGTCTGCGTGATAGGGGGGGGAGATACCGCCGCCGAAGACTCGCTCTTCCTGACGAAATTCGCGAAAAAGATCTACCTGGTGCACCGCAGGGACCAGCTCAGGGCGGCTTTCATCCTGCAGGAAAAGCTCAGGTCCAACCCGAAAATAGAGATAATTTACGACCACGTGCCGGCGAATATCCTCGGCGAAGGGAAAGTGAGCGGGATAGAACTGAAAAACGTGAAATCGGGAGAGACCAGGAAACTGGACGTTTCCGGCGTTTTCGTGGCCATAGGCCATACCCCTAACACCGCGCTCCTTAAAGACAAGGTCCACCTCGACGACCAGGGCTACGTTTTGGTCTCCCCTAAGTTCGAGACTTCGGTGCCGGGAGTTTACGCGGCTGGGGACGTCTGCGACCAGATATACAAACAGGCCATAGTGGCCGCGGGCAGCGGCTGTATGGCGGCCATGAACGCGATAAAGTATCTGGAAATGAAAGGATAAGCGGTTGGAGGATTGGAAGATTTGAGGTTTAGAGGTTTGGAAGGTCGGGAGTTTTTTCCGCTTTCACTCCTCGCTTAATTTCTCAAGTTCTTAATCACTTTGCATCTTGTTCTTGTGACCTGTGACTTGAGACCTGAGACTTGTTTTAAGGAACTTTTATGAGCGTATCGTCACATCTTACGCCGGAACCGGAGCGGCGGCTCTGGGTCATATACGGGAATATGAGCCGCGCGACGGAACGGGCCGACATGAAAATAGGGGCTTTGACGGCTTTCGCCGCGGCCCAGATGGCGCTTGTCAAATTCATAACTCCGGACGGCCCGATGAGCCGGGCCGCCATCCTGCTGCTGGCCATGGTACTGCCGCTCGGCGTCTTCGCCTTTTCCTCCTTGAGCGAAACGCGGAGCAAACTCCCTCTTATCGAGCCCGCCAAAGAAAAAGGCAGGGAGGACGATTTGCTGACTTCGGTCAATGATATAGCTAAATATCCCCTGAGCGAGCTCATTCTCCGTTTGGACCGTTATCTTGGCGGAGGGATAACGGCGACGCAATACCACGAAGACATAGTGGGGCTGATAGTGTTCAACGCCAGAATAGCGGTGCGCAAACAGCGTCTTTTCCGGACCGCCTGCGTTATTACCGTTCTCGCCCAGTTATGCCTGCTCATCCAGCTCATCCTGGGCTAACCTGCCTGCCGGCGCGCAAGTTGCAACTCATCGTCAGGCAGGCAAGTCACAGGTCTCAAGTCTCAGGTTACAAGCGGGATCAGCGTGAAAGTTCTCTGAAGCCAGTTATTGAGAGATTAAGCAATTAAGGCGCTTCTAATGTTTCTGCTCTCTTGGTTTCTATTCTCTCAATCTCTTAATTTCTATTATCTACTTACTACTCTTCTCCCGTACCTGTTTTCTTCCCCGGTACAGCTTTCTCATCCCGTCGAAAAAATATTTCCATTCCCCGAAAACGGCGGTTCGCTCCTCCGCGCTCATGACGGGGAGATATTTCCTGTCCGTTTCGAAAGCCTTCCACTCTTCAACCGGGCAGCCCGACTGGAGAGCCAGCGCCCTTCCCAGCCCGAGGGCGGTGGCTTCCGGATCCCTGAATCTCCGCACTTCGAGGCCGGTTATGTCTCCCTGAAACCGGAGCAGATAATCCAGGTGCGAAAGCCCGCCGGAAGCGACGAGGGAGGAAACAGGGAGTTTCTTCTTTATTTTTTCCAGGCCGTCGGCTATAAAAAAAGCTATTCCCTCCACGCTGGACCTTATCAGGTCGTTTATGCCGGCGGCCGGCGTAAAGCCGCTGAAAGTGGTGAGCGTGTCGTAATCCCAGTAAGGAGAGCCGATGCCTCCTATGGAAGGGAGCACAAACAGCCTGGTCCCTGATTTTTTTATGAGCGGCTCCAGGTCCTCTATCCTGAGATTAAGGTTGAATTTCAGGTTAAGCCACTGGAGGAAGGTCCCGCAGGAATTGACGGTGCTTTCGAGAAGATAATAATTGTTCTTTTCATCGGTAAAAGCCACGGAATTCAGCAATCCTCTTATCCTGATTATCTCCCGGCCGGTACCGGCCAGCAAAAAGGCCCCGGTGCCGTAATTTACCGCCGCCTTGCCTTTTTCCGCCGTGAAAGCCATGACGGCCGCCTGCTGGTCGCCTATTATCCCGCCCAGCGGCAATTCCCGGCCGCCGAAATTTATTTTAAGCTTTTTCTGAAAGGTCGGCACAACCTCGGGAAGAGCCGCCGCCGGAACGCCGAACAACTCCAGAAGACGGGGCTCCCATTTCATTTTTTTTATATTGAAAAGCAGGGTTCGCTGGGCCAGCGTGGGGTCTATGACGAAAAGCTTCCCGCCGGAAAGGTTCCAGAGCGCGTAGGTAGCCACGGAACCGACGGCGGCCCTTCTCTCCGCGAAGGCACGGGCCACTTTTTCTTCGTTCTCGGCGCAGAATTTTATCTTCGGAGCGGAATAATAGGGCGTCTTGTAAAGTCCGGTAAGGGAATGTATTTCGGAATTCGAGATTTTCAGCCGGGCTACCAGTTCCCTGGCCCTGCCGTCCTGCCAGCTTATTACCGGGGTCAGGGGGACACCGGTAATTTTATCCCAGATGACGAAAGTGGACCTCTGGCAGGCGACGCCGAAGGAGATTATTTCTCCGTCCCCGGCTTCCCGCAGCGCCGCTTCAAGGGCGCTTTTACAGGCCTCTATCAGTTTCGCCGCGTCATACTCCACACGGTCCCCTTCGTATGACGGATTCAGCTCTTTTTTGGAAATGGCCTCTATTTTCCCTTCGCTCCCGAGCAGAAGCGACCTTACCGAGGAACTGCCGAAATCGGTGACGAGAAAATATTTTTTCATCCGGCCGCCTTCTTAGCGGCGTTAAGCCGCTGCAAAAAAACGGAAACAAGGCCCGTTTCCAACGGGCAAGGAGGTGGCCGGGTCATAGCTCTTTTTTCCTGGAAATTTCGGAAACTATCTGCCAGGAGACCGAGGCGGAGCTTTTTATTTCCTTTTTCAGCTCTTCTCCCACTTCGGGATCTTTAAGCAGGTCCATTATGGCCTGCACCGTGGGCTTAAGTGTTTTTTCGTACACTCCGCCCTCTTTCAAAAGTCCTATTATCCTTTCCCGGTCCCTGAATTCCAGTTTTTCCTTTTTCTCTATTTTCAGCTTTAAGCCGTCCTTCTCTAAGGAAATAACCCCGTCCCGGAAAAATTTTTCCAGTTTTTTTTCGCAATCCGATATTTCAGACTTTACCGCCTTAAGCTTTTCCTGAAGCTCGGCGTACCTGAGCGCGGTTTCCTCCAGCTCTCCGCCGGCTGAAACGTTTTTTTTCGGGGAGGGGAACGCTCCTTCGAAAACCGGGCAACCGGCCTTGAAATCGCAGAAATTGCACTGGAACTCGCCGGGATTGGCCTCGAATTTAGCGGAATTTATATTCTCCACCACGCCCAAAGCCCTTTCCCAAAACTCGCCTATCTCCTTATCCCCGGCGCGTTCGAAGGCCACTTCTTTCAGGGTTTCCACGTAATAATACAGCATGCCGTCCACAACTAGCTTTTTCACTTTTTCGCCCAGTTTTTCGGCGGCTTTTTCCCTGAGCACGGGATCAAGTTCCGCTATCTTCTGGTACAGATAAAGCTGGTCGGAATTCCTTTTCCCCGGCTTGCCGGTCTTATAATCCACTATCTTTATCCTGCCGCCGCCCAGGTATTCGATCTTGTCCGCGATGGTTATGACCCTCACGCCGTCCACGTCGACATAGGCGGTGTATTCGCACAAAAAGGGCAGTTTGGTCTCTTCCCCGTGCCGGGCGTGATATCTTTCCAGTATTTTTTTGCCCTTTTCCAGGTCCTGCCTTTCTTTTTCCTCGTCCGCGTAACCCTTTTCCAAAAAAGTCTTCAGCTTCCAATCCTGCTCGAAAGACGACTTCAGTTCCTCGATCGGCGGCACGGGAAGCCGCGAATGGAAAAACTCCAGTGCCTTGTGCACGCTGTGCCCCAGGGCGAAATAGGATTTAGGCTTTTCCGGAAGCTTGTCCACATATTTGAATTTGTATTTAAGGGGACATTCCCGGTACATGGACATCTTGGAATAGGAAAAAAGGAATTTCCCGCCGGCGCGGGATTTGGGAAATCTCCCGCCGTCGCCGGCCGTCGCCGCCGGTTTTTTTTCGAACATGCTCCCCTGAAAAAGTCCGTCTTCACTCATATTTTAAGAGCTCCATTATTTTATTTTCAGTTCCGCCGGAATCTATGGAAGTAAGCACCCTGCCCACGGCCGGGGCGTAATAGGAAACGAGGCCGTAGCCGGCCGCCTGATTTACTTCGACTATCTTCACGCAGTTGCCGAACTCCCCGGCTTTGACCTTTATCTTAACGCCGGTTTCGGAAATTTTATAATAGACGCCCGGGTCTTTGTAGGATCTCCACTCAATCCCTTTTTTAACCGGATACCTTATGAGGGGCGTTTTTTCCTTGCCGCGGCTTTCCACGAAAACCAGGTCCTTAAAGCCGTATTTGCGCTCGTGCCTGTCCACGAGTCTTCTGCCGGCGTAGAGCGAATATTCCGCCCGGGCCGTATCTTTGTCCCTGGCTTTTATGAAAATATTTTCCCTGGCGTTTTTGCCCTGGCTCTGGCTGTCGCCGTAATACCATTTGCTCACTTTATCGACAGGGAAATAATCCGGGCAGACGAAAACCCTGGTATAGGCGGGATCGTGAAATTCGCTTTTCGGATAATCCCTGACCAGCTTCTCGAAGATTTCGGCCGAGCGGGCGCACATTTCGAATTTCTCCGAATAGATGAGGGCCGCCCTGTACAGGGCGATGTCGGCCACGGCGTCATCGGGATTTTTTTCGGCGAAGGCCTCGTAATACTGGGCCGCTTTTAAAAGCTGGTTTTCTTTCTGAAGCTGTTCGGCTTCCCTGAAATAGTCTTTGGAACAGGAAACCGCGAACAAAGCAATCAAAGGCAAAATCAGCCATGTTTTAAGTATTTTTTCCGCCTTTGCCATTAGGAGTTATTCTAACAAATTTTATTTCTCTTTGCTTACTTTTTGGCTTATAAAACCAATTTTTGTATAATTACCTTCATAAGCCCCCATAGCTTAATGGATAAAGCACCTGCCTTCTAAGCAGATGATCCAGGTTCGATTCCTGGTGGGGGCAGTCATCTTTTTAGGGATAAAACTTTAATCTCTATTCTCTAATCTCTATTCTCTCGTCTCTGCTATGGGTCTTTAGTCCTATCCGGTCAAAGGCAATTTATACCTTGCGCGCCCGCTTCGCCAGTTGTAGAATATTAGTTATGAAAAACATTACGCTTAAAGCGGTTTTAACTTTGTTCGTAACGCCTCTCGTTTTTACTCTCTGCGTCTCGGCCCAGTCAGCCCTGGAACAGGCCCAGGGCGCGGCCTCGGCCCCTTCCCGCGCTTTTGACGGTCAAAGCAAAGGCGGCTCTTCCCTGAAAGCCGATTTGCCGGAAGTAAAAGGTTCCGAATCGGCGGTTAAAGGCGACGAAGCTCCGCCGGAGAAAAAAGAAGGGTTTTTGTCGAAATTAGGGAAAGACATGAAAGATAATAAGATGGGCTACATGACCATAGTAGGAATGGGCGCTTTGTTCGGCCTGCTCGCCTTCGGAACAGGCGGAGCGGCTCTCATAGGCGCCGGAGTAGTGCTCCTTTTTACGGCGCTCACCAGGATGAGCTTCTACGGGGCTATTTAAGCGCTACGGTTCTTCTTCTAAACTATCCACCGAGTAAACATAAAGCTCGGTGGATTTTTCTTTCCAGGCGTCGCGGGCCAGGCCCGCTTTCTCGTAACAGAGCGAAGAAAGGAAGTCTTCCTTCCCGGAAAAATGTTCCCAGACCTGCGGGAGATAAGTGCCGGACCTCGCGCCCTTTTTAACGTAAACCCCGTGTATTTTCTCCCTTACTTCCTCGTAACTTCCGACTTTCTTCAGAGGCGAGAGAATGGAAATTTCCACCCTGATTTTCCCCAGTTCTTCCGGCGAAACGGGCTCGAACCTGTCGTCCCGAAAAGCGGCGTTATAGGCGTATTCGCAAACCGCGTCGAGAAGCAGGGAATGGGGGGACATGGTCCCGATACAGCCCCTCAGCTCCCCTCCGCGGGTCAGGGTGACGAAAACCGCGGCCGGAACATTGAAGTTCACCACGTCGGATTTTATTTCCGGGATTTTTCTGCCGTTTTTCAGATAATAGCTTACCGACTTTCTCGCGTAAGACAGCAATTCGGCTCTCTCTTCTTCGCTTAAAGCTATCTTGCCGCTTTTTTCTCCTACGCCGGTAAAAACTCCGGCGGCGTACCCCACCACGCTTTCGACGTCGCCCGAAACGTCGCCCGAATTAGTGTAATCTACGAGGCTAAAATTCCCGCAGCCGGCGGCCAGGCACGCCTCCGCCCCGGCGACCATGGGTGAAAAGCCGCAGGCGGCGGTATCCATCTCGTTCCTGAATTTTTCCAGCAACAGCTCGTTGGCGGCGTAAAAAAATGAAAGGTCCCCGTTGGCGACGGCTATCTTATAGGCTTCCATAAGGGCCCGGTCGGAAATAAGGGCGGTTTCCTGCGGGGGATAATGGGAGAGGTCCGAGGAGATCACGAGCAGGGTTCCCGGCTCCCTGAGCAAAGCCCCGGCGGCCCGCCCCGCCTCTTTAAGCGACTCCATGTCGCATGAATTGGCGACCACGGGGACCAGTTTAAACTTGTTTCCCCTCAGATACTGGAGAAAAGGAAGCTGTACTTCTATGGAATGCTCCCGCTCGTGCGCGAGGGGGGAATCCTCGAAAAAACCGGAGGCTAAAAGCTTTCCCGTCATGACGGAATCTATTTCCACTTCCCCGTAAGGCGTGGAAAATGCGCCGCTCTTAAGAGTGGCGCATTTTTTAAGAGGCATCGTGTGCCCGGTTCCCATGATAATTACGGTTTTGAAATCCGCCTTGCCCAGGCAGGAATAGGCCTTCGCCGCCGTTCTCCCGGAAAACACATAACCGGCGTGGGGAGCCAGCAGGCCCTTTATCTGCGGATATTTTTTTTCCGGTTCTTCGAAAACGGACTTAAAATAGTCGTTCAGCTCTTTTTTGTCAGCCGGGTAAAATTTCCCGGCCACGCCGGCTTCCCTCTTCATAGAATCCTCCAAAACCGCTTTCCCTTCATTTTATAAAATTTCGTTCTTCTTTCCTCCGCCGCTCTCAAGTTACCTCTCTATTTTTTGCCTTTCTTCTTCCCCTTGTGCTAAAATATACCTAATCGCGGTGGTTGTAGCTCAAAGGTTAGAGCGCTCGGCTGTGGCCCGAGAGGTTGCGGGTTCGAGTCCCGTCAGCCACCCTTCTACTTCGCGCTGTACTTAACGTCAGCGCTTCGTAGGAATAAATTCTACACGACGCGAAGTGGAAGCTCCTGCGAAGCTTCAGCGAAGCAGAGCAGAACCATAAACATGTTTTTTGTCTACATCCTAACCAGTCTACAAGACCCTCAAAAAATTTACATCGGCAAGACTTCCGATTTGAACAAGCGTTTATCCGAACATAACAGGGGCGAATCACAATACACAAAAACCCACGTTCCCTGGAAAATAGAAACTTACATAGCTTTTGCCGATGGAAAATCTGCGGAATGTTTTGAAAAATACCTTAAATCAGGCTCCGGTTTCGCCTTTCTAAAAAAACGATTGCTTCCAAAATAATCCCGTCAGCCACCCTTCTACTTCGCGCTGTACTTAACGTCAGCGCTTCGTAGGAATAAATTCTACACGACGCGAAGTGGAAGCTCCTGCGAAGCTTCAGCGAAGCAGAGCAGAACCATAAACATGTTTTTTGTCTACATCCTAACCAGTCTACAAGACCCTCAAAAAATTTACATCGGCAAGACTTCCGATTTGAACAAGCGTTTATCCGAACATAACAGGGGCGAATCACAATACACAAAAACCCACGTTCCCTGGAAAATAGAAACTTACATAGCTTTTGCCGATGGAAAATCTGCGGAATGTTTTGAAAAATACCTTAAATCAGGCTCCGGTTTCGCCTTTCTAAAAAAACGATTGCTTCCAAAATAATCCCGTCAGCCACCCTTCTACTTCGCGCTGTACTTAACGTCAGCGCTTCGTAGGAATAAATTCTACACGACGCGAAGTGGAAGCTCCTGCGAAGCTTCAGCGAAGCAGAGCAGCTTTAGAGCAAAGCAGAATCCAGTAAATTCTCAAGGTTCTGCCGCACAATCTCGGCATCCACCTCGCGCCCCTCGTATTCAGCTATTTCCTTGTTCAGAATAAACGGCTTATTGCGCGTCGTCGCTTTCGCGCCTTTTCAGCCATTTCCCCTATTATTTGCCATAAATCACGGTTTTTCAGCATGCCGCTATCCGCCCCGCCTCTATGGAGACTCGGCAACATAGCAAACTGCACTTTACTATTAGTTATATTTTTTGTAGACTATACATGACGGATCAGGCGGAGGACCCATGCTCGAGAAACCATTTGCGATACACAACAATACGGTAAAAAATGTCCCATTGGAATTCAGGCGGTATCTTTATCCCCGGATAGACTGGAAGTCCAATGCCATATGCGTGACCGGCGCGCGGGGCGTAGGAAAGACCACAATGCTCCTGCAGTATTACCACGACCATTATGCCGACGTTGAAAAATGCCTTTATATCTCCGCGGACAATCCCGAGGCGGCCGGGGAAGGGTTATTCAACCTGGCGTCCGAATACTTCAACTTCGGCGGCCAGGCCCTTATCATAGATGAAATACACAAATACCCGGACTGGCAGACGGAACTCAAAAACATCATCGACACTTTCAGGGGTAAGCAATTGCTGGTATCGGGAAGTTCCTCCCTTAACCTGAAGAAAGGGAAAGCCGACCTTTCGCGACGCTTTGCTTATTACGATTTGAAAGGCCTTTCTTTCCGGGAATACCTGGCGCTGAAAAGGAGCAAGACTTTTCCTGCGATTAAACTGGGCGACATGCTAAACGGCCATATTAAGCACGCCCAGGCCATATCAGCGCATGCGACCGTGCTCAGGGAATTCCGGGACTACCTCTCCGGAGGTTATTACCCATTCTTCCTGGAAAGCGAGTCCGCCTACCTGCAAAAAGTGCTGAACATAATTGAGAAGACACTCTACGAGGACGTGGCGGTAATCGGCAACATGAAACCGGCCAACATAACAGCCATAAAGAAAATTCTGTGGCTGATAGCCGGCGCCGCGTCTTTCGAGCCCAATATAGATAAATTGAGCCGGGAGCTGGGGATTTCCAAAGAATATGTATACCGCTACCTGGATTACCTGGAACAAGCCGGCATTGTCACCGCGCTGCGCTCCGGGGCAAAGGGCTACAAATTTTTGCGCAAGCCGGAAAAGCTTTACCTGGAAAACACCAGCCTTCTGGCCGCGGTAAACGGATCGCTGAAGCTGGAAGCCGAGCAGGGCGCGGTAAGAGAAACTTTTTTTATCAATCAGGTTTCCGTTACCGACCGCGTAACGACCGCGGAAAAAGGAGATTTCGCGGTGAACGGCTCGCTTATTTTTGAAATAGGAGGCAGCGGAAAAACTACAAAGCAGGTAAAGGGTGTGAAGAACTCCTATCTGGCGCTCGACAAGATGGAAATAGGCGCCGGCAACAGGATTCCGCTTTATCTCTTCGGGTTCTTGTATTGACGGGATATGACAAAAGGTACATTCATACTTTTAAAAGGCGACAAAATACTGGTGGACTCTAAACTACAGCGCTTTTGTGACGCACGCGTCCCGGAACATATCCGGGATAAGGTGCGGCTGATTCATCGCTGGCGGGAGAACTCTATTACGCTAATCGAAACGCGCCCATATTTTCAGGACCACTCACGTTGGACCGAATGCCCCATAGCGAAATTCACCTATACGCCGGCCGGGGAAAGCTGCGGCTTTACGGCGACAGGAATAACGGGCGGCTGCTGGGCGCGGAGATGCTCGGACCGCGCGCGGAACATCTGGCGCACCTGATCGCCTGGGCTATAGAAAAAAAGATGACCGCGGGGGAAATGCTGCGGATGCCTTTCTACCACCCGGTACTTGAAGAAAGCCTGCAGCTGGCGCTGGAGGACCTTTCCGCCAGATTAAGGGGAAAGAAACCCTGTGCCTGCGGCGAACGGCGTCCGGGAACCTGAACGGGGGGCAGCCTCCTCCGTAAACAAGTCTCCGTCACCGCCTCCGTAGTTTTCCTTATAATAAGGCGTAGAACTCCTAATTAACATTACGGGCGCATATAAGTAAACTAATCTGGAACCTGCAATTAACCGGGAGGAAAAATGCTGTTGAACATAAACAGTCTGACGGGGCGGATCATACTAGCCGCGGACGGCGAACTGGGAAAAGTGGACGAATTCTATTTTGACGACAGGGACTGGCAGATTCGCTACATGGTGGCTGAAACCGGCAACTGGCTGTTGAACCGCAAAGTGCTTATCGCTCCCGCGGCTTTTAAAAGGCCCGGCCCGGGGTCGGAACCTTTCGCGGTCGCCCTGACGCGGGATCAGGTGCGCAATAGCCCTGACATCGACACTAAAAAAACAGTTTCACGCCAACACGAAATTGAGCTGCAAAAGCATTACGCCTGGG
>Ga0210017_1002625_pt1 | contig 15308 bp, 18 predicted proteins | sample CryGeyCG2014_020_FD_183966 | JGI IMG/M metagenome (GOLD analysis project Ga0210017, IMG submission 183966) | Groundwater microbial communities from aquifer - Crystal Geyser CG08_land_8/20/14_0.20 (SPAdes) (version 2) | ecosystem: Environmental > Aquatic > Deep subsurface > Groundwater | place... | reverse complement strand
AATATTCTGCAAGCCTTAACATAGCCAACTACACTGTTTATATTGGCGAGATATTAGTTCTGGCATCAATCCTAATCTATATAGTGATATATTCGCATAACAAGAAATTATTAAAATAAATAATTTAGAAACATTTAAATAGTTGAATTCTTGAGAGTTATATAATATTTTGCTTCAATTCAGGATTGGGGGTTATAGGCCTTAGTGGCCATCCTAAAGAGGTGCTTGCTTTATGAATCCAGAAAAAGAGATAGTCAATCTTTGGCTTAATAAAAAGGGTTTCTTTACTATTAATGATATCAATGCTGGCAAAAACAAGGTTATTGACCTAATAGCAATAAAACTTGCAAATGGAAAGCTTGAGAGAGTAGAGCATATAGAGGTTAACTGCTCTATCAGCTCAACTATTTTTGACAAGGATATAAATGAATATGCAAAAAAGTTTGAAGACAAGACAGTTATCAAAAAAGTAAAGCAGGTCATAAAGGATTTTGTTGGAACAGATTTCAACTATGAGAAAACACTTGTGCTTACATCAAACAAAAAAATTGAGCTAAGAGGAATCAACATCAAAAAATTTGAGGATATACTTTATGATGTTATAGATGATATTGACAAGCAGAACTACAAAAACACAACAGTAAGGGCAATACAGCTTATTAAATATTTGTTAATAGCCAATCCAGATAATCTTGCAGAGCTGTTGAAAAAAGAAACAGGCAACAAAGTCTTAAACCAGGGCACAAGAGAAATATTCATAAGAAATATGTTAAAGCAGGATGATGTTAAAAGAATACTGGAAAAAGAATCAAATGAAAAAATTATGGTTGATATATTAAAGGAGTCATCATTAAAAAGGCCAGAAAAACTTGCAAAGGCGCTTGATCAGGATATACTAACAAACAGGACTAGGAAGAGATTTTTAAAATCATTTTTAGAGCAGGAGAAAATAGCAAAGGTAAGCAAAACTATCCTAAAGCCAAAGAAGCAGAGGCCATTGCAGTATTTTTTTAAGAAAAAAGAGCCCAAAACAAAAGTTTAATAAGTATCTCTTTTTAACTATTTAAAAAACCGGTGATATCATGGATGCACTTTTTTATCTAACCTCATTAGCAATCCTCTTGGTTATTGGCATATTATGCACGCTTTTTTCAGAAAAAATTAAGATACCAAATATACTCTTGCTGATTTTAGTCGGTATTGTTATTGGCCACATCAGGTATTATGGAAGATCATTAATTGACTTCTCACCGATATTCCTAACTAGTGTAGGAATCCTTGCATTGGTTATGATTGTATTTGATGCAAGCTCCAGGTTCAAGCTAAGGGAGTTTGACACTTTCTCATTCAGGGCATTAAAGCTAACAGGAATATTTCTACTGCTAAACCTTATATTTTTAACATTGTCTATAAGATTTATTTTTAATATTAGTAATATATTCTTGACAATGATGTTTGCTGCTTTGATGTCTGGAACAGCACCAGATATTGTGCTTACCATGCTTAAAAATACAAAGAACAGGGTGATAGAACTGCTTAAAATAGAGTCTATAATCAATACGCCTTTTGTTGTTCTAATACCTTTCATAATTCTTGATCTCTTAAGGGAAAGCAGTACAGGATTATTTTTCTCAAGATTTTTAGAATCTGCAGGTCCATTTTTGCAGCAGTTTGTTACAGGCATTGGTGCTGGTATTATAGTGGGTATAGTTGTCTTTAAGATAATGAGAACAAAGTATTCAGAGAATTTATCACCTCTTGCTTTGATAACTGCTGCGCTTATAACTTATATTCTTGCAGAGAATCTTAATGGCAATGGAGTTCTTGCAGTAACTACCCTTGGATTATTTTTTGGTAATGTTTATGTCAGGGAAAAAGAAACACTGCACGAATTTTCTTACATGTTTGCAAACTCACTTGAGATAATTGTCTTTATCCTGGTTGGCATAATCATAGACTTTCCATTGGATATAAATTTTATCTTAAAGTCAATTCTCTTATTTGCGCTGTATCTAGTAATAAGGTATATGTCAGTCCAGATTTGTTTTTCACAACTGAACTATTCCTTTAAAGAAAAGCTTTTTATGACTTTAAATGTATCAAAGGGAATTGCTGTTGCAGTTGTTGTATTTATCCTGGCTACTTATGATATACCAGGTATTGCCCCAATACTAAATATTGTAGTTGCATTCATTGTTTATAGCATAATACTTTCTACAATAGTTACAAAACTTTCAAGACATTTCCTAGAGGCAGAAACACAATGATTAGGCTTGGTCCTGCTGGCTCTCCTGTGAAAAGCACCCTGGATGGCCTTGGCTACATCAAAAAGATTGGACTGAATGCAATGGAGGTTGAGTTCACCTATGGAGTCAGGATGAGAAATGAGCTTGCAAAAAAAATTGGAGAGCTTGCAGAAAAACTTGATATCAGCCTTAGTGTTCATGCGCCATATTATATAAACTTGGCATCTTCTGACAAGCAAAAATTAGAGGCCTCAAAAAAGCGTATTCTAGACAGCTGTGAGCGTGCTCATTATCTTAAGGCAAGCCATGTTGTTTTTCATGCAGGTTTTTATGGCAGGCTTTCTGATAAGGAATGTTATAAAATAATAAAAAAAGAGATTATTGAGATGCAGGATATAATAAAGGAAAACAAATGGAAAACAGGGCTTGCACCAGAAACAACAGGAAAAAAATCCCAGTTTGGCTCTTTAACTGAATTATTAAAGCTTAAAGATGAGATTAAATGCAGCATTTGTGTTGATTTTGCACATCTGCACGCAAGAAATGGCTCTATAAACTATGCACTTATTTTTGACCAGCTTTCTAGCTTGAAGCATATACATTCACACTTTTCAGGAATTGAATTCAGTGATAAGGGAGAGAGAAGGCATCTTATTATGGAGAAGGCTGATTTTTTGCCTTTGGCCAAGGAAATACTTAAAAGAAAGATTGACATAACTATAATTTGCGAAAGCCCAGTAACATGGGAAGACTCATTAAAGATGAAGGAAATTATAGAAAAATTAAAATCAGATTAATATTCAAAAACAAAAGCACCTTTTGTATAACCTCCTCCAACAGCAGTCATTAAAATTTTATCTCCTCTTTTAACCTTACCTTGTTTTATACTTTTATCAAGGGTTATAATATTAGAAGCACCAGATACATTACCATCTTCTTCTATTGTAATAAGGGTTTTTTTTATTGACATATTCAAGTATTTAGCAGTACCATCTATTATTCTTTTATTTGCCTGATGAGGGCAAAGCCAATCAATATCCTCTATAGTTAATTCACTTTCTTCAAGTACTTTTTTAGCAGAACTAACCATAGCATCAATACCTTTTTTTAAAACTAATGGACCACCACCCATTTTGATATACTCTTTTGCCTTAATATGTTCAGGAGAATATTCACCGCCAATATAAGGGGTTCCAAATATACCTTTTCTATCACTCCTTTGCAAAACAGCAGCGCCAGCACCATCCCCGAACAACACAGCTGTTTTTGGATCACCATAATTAGTAACACTTGACAATTTTTCACTTGCAACAACTAAGACATTATTGTATTTCCCACTTCTTATATAATGGTACGCGCTCTCTACTGCATAAACAAAACCAGAACATGCCTGGTTTATTGTAATAGCTGGTATCTTATTATTACCAATTAAATGCCCCACCTCAAGAGCTGAATTTGGTATTAATTCCCATGGTGTAAATGTATTTAGAATTATTAAGTCAATATCACTTGCTTTCAAATTAGCGTCCTTTAATGCCTTTTCAGAAGCTTTAGCACCCATTTCTTCTGTTGTTTCATTTTCATCAGCATAGTGTCTTTGTTTAATGCCTGTTACTCTAATCACCCATTCAGAAAAATCATTAGATTTACTATAATCATAATTCTTAACCATCTTTTCTAAATCTTTATTAGTAACAATATTTTTAGGGAGATAAGAACCAGTTCCAGCAATTCTTACATTGTCCATAAACTTGAAAACTCAGAAACCTTTAAATATCTTTTGCTGTTACAAAATAAGCAATGGAAAGAAGAGTGGTTGTAACAGGTCTGGGTGTAATTTCTCCCTTAGGTAATGATATAAATAGGTTTTGGGAAAATCTTGTTAATGGTGTTTCTGGTGTAGATAAAATAACAAAATTTGATAGTTCTGGTTTTGAGGTTAAGATTGCAGCAGAAGTAAAAGACTTTAATCTAGAACAATATAAAAAAATAAGCAAAAAAGAGATAAGAGACCTCGATTTATTTTCACAATATGCATTAGCAGCAACAGAACAAGCTTTTAATAACCTAGAAATCCCATCAGGAAAAAAAATGGGTGTAATAATTGGAACAGCGGTTGGTGGTCTTAAAACAACAATAGAGCAACAAAATATTTTAGATAGAAAAGGTCCTAATAGAGTTAACCCAAAGACAATACCAAAACTAATGCCAAATGCAGCACCAGCACTTATAGCAATAAAATATTCTCTTAAAGGCCCTAATTTTTCTATTTCAACAGCATGTGCTTCTGGTGCTCATGCAATCGGTGAATCCTATTTAAAAATAAAATATGGGGAAGCAGATCTAATGATAGCAGGAGGCACAGAGGCATGCATCGTAAAAATGGGAAATGCAGCATTTACAAATATGATGGCAGTAACTAAAAGATACAATGATGAGCCAAAAAAGGCCTCTCGCCCATTTGATTTAAAAAGAAGTGGTTTTGTTTTAGGAGAGGGTGCAGGAATTTTGATATTAGAAGAAGAACAGCATGCATTAAAAAGAAATGCAGAAATATATGCAGAAATTATTGGTTATAGCTGTAATTGCGATGCTTATCACTTAACTGCTCCTGATGAAAATGGTGAGGGTGCAGCAGATGCAATGCGAGGAGCATTATTAAGTTCAAAATTAGAACCAGAAGAAATTGATTATATTAATGCACACGGAACATCAACCCCTTTAAATGATAGAATAGAAACACTAGCAATAAAAAAAGTGTTTCCTAATGCCAAAAAAATCCCAGTAAGCTCAACAAAATCAATGACAGGCCATCTTCTAGGGGCAGCTGGTGGCCTAGAAGCAGTTATCTCAATCTTGACAATCAGAAATAATATAATCCCTCCAACAATAAACTATGAATTTAAGGATCCAGAGTGTGACCTTGATTATGTACCAAATGAATCGAGAAAAAAAGATGTTAATATTGCAATGTCTAATTCTTTTGGCTTTGGTGGCCACAATGCGGTTTTAGTTTTCAAAAGATATAAATAATAAAACATCAATTTAACAAGACATGAAAAAAATAATCCTTGATACAAATTTCTTGGTAAGCTCAGTTCACTTTAAGGCAGACATCTTCTCTGAGATAAAGAGAATATACTCATTTAACTATCAAATTTGTGTTTTAGATAAAATAGTTGATGAACTTAAAAAACTAGCTGAAACAGGAAAGCCAAAGGACAGGGCATCAGCAAAGATCTCCCTTGAATTAATCAAAAAGAAAAAGATTAAAATAGTAAAAACCCCTTCTAAAAACAAAAGAGTTAAAAACGTTGACCTTTTAATTTTAAACCTGATTAAAAAAGGAAATTTTATAGTTGCAACACAGGATAAGGAGCTTAAAAGGGAGATAAGGAAAAAAGGCGTCCCTATTATTGTTTTGAGACAAAAAAATTATCTTAAACTGATTATTTAATGGAAAGAAGGTCAAAATGTTCTATAAAATGCAATTAAAAGACCATATAAGGGTTCCGCCCCATCTTTTTGGGCTTAACCTAGATGAAGCAATGCTTGGGAGAATCAAAAAAAAGTATGAGGGCTATATTTCAAAGGAGCTGGGCATTGTAATAGATGTATCTGGGCTGAATAATATTGGTGAGGGGATTATTATTCCTGGAGATGGAGCATCATACTATGAAACAGAGTTTGAGATAATAACCTTCAAGCCAGAGATGCAGGAGGTTGTTCTTGGAAGGATAAAGGACATTGCAGATTTTGGCGCTTTTATCAGCATTGGTCCAATAGAGGGCATGATTCATATTTCCCAAACAATGAATGATTTTGTTTCATTCAATAAGGAAAAGACCCTTGCTGGAAAGGAATCAAGGAAGGTTTTGAAAATAGGTGATAAGTGCAGGGCAAGGATAATTGCAACAAGCTATAAAGACACTACAAACCCAAAGCTTGGTCTGACGATGAGGCAGACAGGTCTTGGCAAACTGGAATGGATAGAAGAAAAGTACGAGCAGAAAGAAGATAAAGAAACTGAAAAAAAACCTAAAAAGAAATCAAGGAAATAAAAATGCCTAAGAAAGTTTGTAAAAAATGCAGGATTTTTGTGAAAGGAGATAGTTGTCCTATATGTAAGAATAATCAGTTTACCACAAACTGGAAAGGCAGGATAAACATCCTTGATGCTGATAAATCAATGATTGCTGAAAAGGTTGGAATCAAAGTAAAGGGAGAATATGTTATTAAGGTAAGGTGAATTCTATGAATATCATTGAAAAAAAAGAATATCCTCTATTATCAAGAACAGAGATCATAGCAGAAGAGAGCTATACAGGAGCAACACCTTCAAGAGATACTATTAAGAAGATATTGGCTGAGAAATTAAATACTAAGAATGAGCTTATTGTAATAAAACATATTTACCCAGAATTTGGATTTGGCAATGCAAGGATAACAGCTTACTTATATTCCAACAAAAAGGATATGGAAAGAATTGAGCCAGAATACGCATTCAATAAAGGGCTTCCCAAAGAAAAAAGAGAGGAAAAGAAAGCTAAAGATAAAAAGAAATTTAAAGAAAAAATAGAAGAAAAATCTGCTGAACAGAAAAAACAAGATGAAGGCAAACCCGAAGAAAAAAAACCAAAGCAAGATAAGGAAGAGAAAAAAGAAGAATTTTCTGAACAAAAGAAACCAAAACAGAATGAAGAAACAAAAGGAGTTAAAAAAGAATAAACCAAGGCAGAGCAAAAACAACAGGAAAATAAAGATACTAAAGAATCAAAACCAGAAGATAAGGAATGAAGATGGCCAAAAAGAAACCAAATAAAGCAGTTGATATAAACACTCTTTATTCAGTGGAAGGAGGCTCACTAAAAAGAAAGACAAGGTTCTGCCCTAAATGCGGGTCAGGTGTGTTCCTTGCAATACATAAAGACAGAGCCAGCTGTGGAAAGTGCGGCTATACAGAGTTTGTAAAAAAATCTGAGCAGAAATAAAGTTTATTAAAATATTTTAATTTTAAATTTGATGCATAAATAATTTATTTCTCATTATTGTCTAATCTTTGAAAAACTAGGAGGTCTTCTGTTGTTAGTTTCTTTCCTTTTTTTAGTTTGTCTTCAACCTTTTCCTCTTTTTCCTTTATTATTTTTTCCTGTATTTGCTTTTTCTCCTTTTTTGCCTTTTCCTTGGATAATCCTAAATTCTTATTTATCTCATTTATTTCAACCAGTTTTTTCTTCAATGAGTCATTGACATCTGCTAACTTCTTTTTAAATTCAAAAAAGTTCTTATAAGCAAGATCTTCCTCTTTTTTTAGACCATCAATCCCCTTCAATAATTCTATCATTTCCTCATGCTTTTTTTGGCTTTCATCAGCATTAATTTTTATTATCTTATGGGTTTCATCAGCCTCATTTCTCAGCTTGTCAATTTCCTTTGAAAGAGAGTCAGATTTTTTCCAGACCTCACTAATTTTTTCTGCTTCATCATACTTTTTTTTCTTAAGCTTTATCTCCTTCATTAATTTCTGCTCTCTGTCAAAAGGCATTACTTCAGTCTCTATCCTCATCTCAAGCCTTTCAATATCCTGCTTAATTTGTAATGGGTCTTCTTTCAGGTTGAACTTCTTTATAATCTCTTTTTTCTCATTATTAACATTTTTTATCTCACTGATTTTTTCTTTAATCAGCTTATTGTAGTTCTTCCTTTTGGGCTTTAGTTCCTTAACCTTTTTTGTTAAGCTGTTTCTACTATTTTTCAATTCCTTAATCTTTTTAAAGAGGTTAGAAAGATCATTGCTTGTTTTTTCTTTTTTCTTAAACCATTCTTCTTTTTGGTTGTCCAACTGGTTTAAGCTAAGCTTTAACTCAATTATTTCTCTTCTGCATTTGCTAAGGTTTTTTAATAATTCCTTCTTGTTCTTCTCTTCTGGCATGTCCTCTCACTTAATAGTCAAAAATCATAAAAATCCACAGAAAACTCCTACCAGCATCTAAAGATGCTGGTTTGACGGAGTTTTCTTTTGGCAGTGGATTTTTAGGATGCCAGAAATGCTCATCCTCATACTAAAGTAAGAGGTTTTCGCAAGCATTTCTGTGCATAAAAATCATAAAAAATCCTTCGTGGATTTTTTAGGATGCCAAAAAACTATACTGTATTTATAGACTAAAAGTTTTAACATAGTTTTTTCAGCATAATTAACCAAACAATGAACCCAAACCAGCAGCTGCCTGTTCTTGGCTTTTTTTCTCTTCTTTCTCAGCTTCTGCTTTTTCTTCCTTTTTCTTTTCTGCCTTTTCTTCACCAGCAGCTGGTTTTGCTACCTGCATAACAGATGCTTCTTTAATTACTTTCTCAATGTCAACTCCGTCAAAGGCTGCTACCAAGGCCTTAACCCTTACTGGATCTGGTTTTGCACCAGCAGCCTCAATCACCTTTGTAACTCTTGCCTCATCTATTTTTCCTCCAGCTTTGTGGATCAGCATTGCAGCATATACATACTCCATTTTGTTTACCTCCAAACTTTATATTTAACTTTGTTTATCCTGACTTTTTTTAGTTTTGACTTCTTTGGATTTTTCCTCTTTCTTAGTTTCTCCTTTTTTTTCAACTTTTTCTGCTGGTTCAGCAGCAGGTTTTCCTTGTTCTGCTTCTTCCTCGACTTGGATTTTTTCTTTCAGTTTTTCTTCTTTATTGGCCTTTTCCTTACTTTTTTCTTGTTTTGGTTTTTCTTTAGGTTCTTTGATTTCTTCAACCTTTTCAGCTTCCTTGACATTTTTTTTCTCTTCTCCAGCTTCTTTTTTAACTTCTTGTTTTTCTTCTTTAACCACTTCTTCAACTTTCTCTTCAGGCTTTTCTTTTGGTGCATCAGAAATATTTAACTTTGATTTCAAGGCAAGCATTTCATTATTTGCCTTTGCCATAATCTCTCCTTTAACAGCATCAGCCATTATGTTCTGCGATAAAGCAAGGGTTTTTGCCTCGCTGAAAGTCTTTGATACCATCATCTCTGTTGTCTCTTTGGTTAGGAATGATAATTCAAGAGCAAGACCAATAGCAGAGTTATATGCTGTTTTTATCTTGCCCATAAACTCCTCTTCATCAATATCAAGAACTTCTTTTGTAAATATTGTCCCATTATCATAAACAGCTGTTAGATTAAGGCCAACCTCCATTGGCTCAACACCTAATCTTGCAAGGATTCCTGCAATAGCTGAACTTACTTTCTCTCCTTTTTTTACAACAACTGCATCGCTCTTAACAACAATCTTTCCAGCCTCAATAGCTGTTTTTATGCCTGCAGATGCAAGTTCGCTTATAACTGGCCCTGGGCTGAATGGTGTTGGTCCAGCTGTTACTATTATATCTTTTGGCGCAACCTGTCCTTGCTTTGCGGGAGCTGTTGACATGCTTTTCTTTAAGGTTTTTGCAAGCTTGAATGGTTCATCCTTTGTAAACAAAAGTGCGGGCATGCCTGTTAAATAGACCTTCATTTCTTCAATGCCTTTTTTGCTGTCTTTTAGTTTATCAAAGGCTATGTTCATAAACCTTCTTTTAGTCATTCTTATAACAACCTTGTCCCTGAGCTGCTCTCTCATTTTCTGCAGCTGGGCTGTTGGAAGATTTTCCATATTCACAACACCAACAACAGGGTAAGAATTAACTAAACTAACAAATTCATTTACAATTTTTTTCTTGTATTCAGCAATATGAGTCATTTATAACACCCTTGCTGGCTTACCCATTGTAAGCTTTAAAAATATTGATTTTATATTATGTTTTTCATTGGGAAGATGATGTATAAGCTGCTCATAAACATTATATGCATTATCAGCTATCTCTTCATCTTTCATTTCCTCATTACCTATTATTAACTGTATTATAAGGCTTGTTTTTGCAGATACCTTAACAGTCTTTTTTAGATTATCACAAAGTGTATTAAAGTCTGTTTTATCTGTAACAATGCAACCAGCTTTTGGGTTAGGCATCTTTCCCCTGGGTCCTAAAACCTTACCAAAAGAGCCAGCTACTTTTGTCATTATATTTGCCTGTGCTATGAAGAAGTCATAACTATTACATAGCTTTTTTGAAATCTTCTTATCTTTTGAATATTTGTCAAAATCATCCACAACAATTGTGTTGTCACATGCTGATTTTGCCTTTTGTTCAAGCTCTGGACCTATAAGAGCGCATATTTTTGATTCCCTGCCTTTGTTATAGTGTAGTTTTAGAAAGAACTCTACCTGCTGCTCTGGCTTCTTTAAGTCTAAATCTTTAAGATTAACTATTAAATCAACCTTCTGATTGAAATTTCTTTTTTTAGAATCTTGTTTTGCCTTTTTTAAGGCCTCTAAAAACTTCTTTTTGTCCATACGAACAACCTCCACCCTCCTACTGGCCTAAAAGGCCCTTAGTTTCCGGGAACACTGTTATAAGCATTATTATTATGTTTAAATAAGGTCTTTTTGCTTATTTATAAATATTGCTATTCATAGGGCACCGTTGAAAATCTCAAAAGAGAATTCTTAAACATGTTTAATGCATATATCAATATTATCAACTAACTTATTGTTTTCAAGACTTTTTCAACGCAGCCTATTCATAGATGTTTTTAATGTTAATTACCCAAAAAGATCTTTTCCTCATTTAGGTCTGAATAAATCTGTGGCTTTTGCAATCCTTTTCTTGTGTTATCATCCTGTTGTTTAGCATGATAAAATGCTTCTCCTATACTTATTTTTCCATCATCATTTCTATCTGAAAAATCATAATTTCTCCATGCATGAAAAAAAGCCCAAGGAAATGTATTTTCATTACTAATTTTTCCAGGTTCAGAAGCAGAAATAGCTACATAATTTCCCTTTCCAAATCTTTTAGCAAAATTTCCTCCATAACATTGATCAAAAAGCAGTATTCCTACCTTTGGTTTTATGTTGATTAAATATTTCTCAAAATCTGTTTCAAGCAGAGTCTCTCCAGTAAGATTAATTTCTGCAATCTTAAATACTTCTTTCTTGTCACCTGTTAAATCACTTATTGTTATTTGATCACCATGACCAGTCACATAGACAAACAATAGGTCATCAGAACCTATTTTTTTTGATAAATTATTAAAAATGCAATCTATAGTTTTTTTTGATGCAGAACCAAATACTGGGTAAAAAGCTGATAAATCTCCTTTCCCATCCAAAATACTCACATTTTTCCTTTGAAATCCATTTTCTAAAAGAATTTGGTATGCCATAGATAAATTTTCTTGATATATATATTTATTATCCCCACTTATTAGAATAGCATATTTATTAGAATAATTGCTATTAATAACTTGTTCTTGTTTTATTCTCTGCTCTAAATTTATATTTTCTGCTCTTTGATGAATCTCTTTTTTAACAAAAAAATTTGCAGCTAATGCTATTGCTAGTACTATTATAAGATTTCTAAGACTGCATTTTAGTTGCATGATTTAATAGTGTAATCAGATATTTATAAAACTTTCGTTATTTACTACTTTTAAGTTATTATTTTATCAAACATCCCTTTAGTCAGAATCAACAATAATCATAAATTACATAACTATATTTGCTAAACATAACTTTTTTTACTTTCTATGTTTTTGTAAGGAATCTCTCCAAAACCGCAGTAATCGCATGTAGCATCAAGATTAATCCAGCTGTCTTCTATCTTGTATTTTTTCATGGCGTCATCAAGCTTTATCTGCACATACACATGGCCAGTAATAAAAACAAACCTTGTTTCAATGCCGATTGCTTGCTCAAGATTTGCCAAAAGAACTGCTATTCCATCACAATCAGAGCCGCCAGTTGCCAGAACTTCCCTAGCAGACTCAACATATTCTGTTCTTGGGTCGCTTACATAATCAAAATTATCCCTTACAAAATAAAAGATTGCCTTTGCATAGCAAACCTTATTTCCATTGCATGAATAGGTTGCAATTTTTGTTGCTGTCTGCTTTATCAATGGGTCATTTGGATTCAACAAACTTAAAAACTCGTTTCTTGTTACAAATGTTGTGTTTCTTTTTTCTATTGTTATGTTTATAGGAAGAATACTTTCCTTTGTTGGAATATTTTTTGGCTCAGGGTCAAGCTTTATAGAATAATAGGGAATAATCCAAAGCAACAGAATTAGTATCATAAACAATGCAAGAATATAAACCAAAGGGTTTCTTTTTTCCTCTTCAACCTCTTCTTCTATTTCATCCATCTAAACCTCATCTGTTCTCCAGTATGGCCTTATTTCTGTATTTTCAATACTTTGCCTTTTTCCTTCATTGTATTCTTTTAATCCAAGCCAAGCAATCATTGCGCCGTTATCAACATTGAATTGATTTTCAACTATAAAACATTTAGAGCCATTTTCCTTGCACATTATTTTTGCCATTTCCTGCAATCTTGTGTTGCATGCAACTCCTCCCCCAAGCAGAAGCTCTTTTTTGTTGCAGTGATAAATTGCCCTCTCACTCACTTCCAATAACATTGCAAAAACAGTTTCCTGCATTGAATAAGCTAAATCAGCTTTTGAATATTTTTTTGAGTCAAACTTTTGTTTTAAATTAGTTAACAAACCGCCAAAGCTTACATCCATTCCTTTAACAACATAAGGCAGCTCAATGAAATTTTTTCCCTCTTTGCTTAGTTTATCTAATTTTGGCCCGCCAGGGAACCCGAGGCCAATATATCTTGCAAAGGCATCAAGAAAATTCCCAACTCCAATGTCAAGTGTTTCTCCAAAAATCCTGTATTTACCAGAGTCAAATGCAATAACCTGTGTGTTTGCTCCGGAAACATATAAAAGAACAGGGTCTTTTGCCTCTGTTAATAATTTTCCAATCTCAAGATGAGCAATGCAGTGATTTACACCAATAATTGGTTTTTTTAATTTCAATGCAAGAATTCTTGCAACCATTGCTCCTATACGCAAGCAGTGACCTATGCCTGGGCCTTGTGAAAAAGAAATCAAGTCAACATCATTTAATCTTATCTTGGCTTTGTTTAAGGCCTCTAAAATAACCTTATTACAGACCCCAACATGATGCTCTGAAGCATTGACAGGTATTATGCCTCCGGACTTAGTAGTATAAGAATCTATTACATTGGCCAATATTTTTTCATCTTTTACAATCCCAACTCCAAATGTGTGGGCCGTGCTTTCTATTCCTAAACATCTCATATCCAAAAAGAAATATAACTAACTTTTAATGGTTTTGGTTTTAAAAATTAAAACTCTGCAAAGAACTAAAGTCTATACAATGATCAGCTTTAAAAAATATTGAAATAAAATTGTTAGAATGGTGAATAATATAGTAAATAAAATAACAAATTTAATTATTCTTTTATTCTTATAATATCCAATCACAAAAGGGGCAACTAGTATAAGGGTATAAGCATAAAATATTCCGATTAGATAGATTATATATAGATCCATGTGCTTTAATGAGCCTTCCATAAATAAAATCAAAAGTAGAAATAATATAGGAACTATAAGTGCTATGAGTAAAATCCTTACCAACTCTTTTCTAAAAGGAGTTCTTTTTTGTTGAATTTCTTGCAACCCAGCAAAGTTGACATCAATTTTATTTACATAAGCTGCAATTGAGAATCCAATTAAAGTCAGGAAATTCCACAATCCAAATAATGCAAACCTTAGTTTTGAAACCCTTTTAAATCCAAATATAATTATTCCAGATAGTAAACTTGCAAAGCAAGAGCAGATTACAAAGAAAAACAAGCCAAACCAAAAAGGAAATCTATTTACAAAGTCAGCAAGAAACACTTTGAATGGAGTTCCTTTTCTAATCCACAGATCTTCAGTTAGATATTTTGAAGGAGGATTTACTTTTATTTTTGTATATTTTAAATCCTTTTTATTAGAACCACTAAAAAAATCAATTAGCTCTTCTGGAACATCAAAATTTTCACGGAAGAAATAACCAATTTCGCTGTCTGCTTTTATTTCAGGATATAATTCTGGTTTGACATAATCCATTACATAAATAGTAGCTGGAACTCTCTTGCTTCCGTAAACAGATGTTGGTTTTAGTGGGTAATACATCTTGTCAGTCGGAAATGATATGAAAACACTGAGGATATTTCCAGTACCCCTAATACTTTTTAAAAGTTCTATATGATATTCCTCAATACCCCTTCCTTTATCAATATCCTCAAAAATTCTATTCAAATAATAATAAAAACCATATTTCTCTGAATCATAAGTCAAGTTATCAAATAACTCTCTTGCTTCAACTATTTTTCCATCTTCAAGCAAGCCAATAATATATCCTTCAGGCTGCTCTGACTTGAATTTTTCAACGTCTGAAATCCATGAGATTACAAATGAATATTCCTTACCAATATAATCATCTAAAATTGATTTAAAGTTGGGCGGAACATCTAAGTTCTTGCTGACTAAATAATTTGAAAAAGAATTACTGTCAATGGCAGATATTAATTCTGTGGTTAGGCCCATTTTTTCAATAGTCTCATAGACAGTCACACCTTCAATACTATCCCCTAAGGTTATCCCCCCTTTAGTAGATTGATAAATTCCAAAAGTCTCTCTTCCCCCTTGAAAAATAAGCAAAGGCAAAGCATATATTTGTGTTCCACGGATTAAACCAAATATATCAGAAATGGATTTATCAGCCATGTATTTTACATCATATCCATTAAGTTCAGGGAATCCTTTCACTATATTTATTACTGTTTTTTCAGGCTTTGCTGGAACAGGAAATATCCAGACAGCTTTTTCACCTGTAATTTCTTCACCAGTATTAACACTGAGAATCATATTCTGGATTCCTTCATGATAATTTATTGCACATAATTGCTGTTCTTCATCAAGCATCTCCCACCTATCCATCTTAAACATAATCATGCCGCCATCAGCATTAACATTTGTAAAAAAAGAAGTAGTTAACATACAAAGACAAAACAAAAAAAACATAATATTAGTTATTTTTTTCACTATCAAAACCCCTATTTAGATTTTTGTAGTTAAAACTATTTAAATCTTTTGCAATATTGCGGTTGAGACCTTAGTAAATTT
>Ga0210017_1002621_pt1 | contig 15320 bp, 14 predicted proteins | sample CryGeyCG2014_020_FD_183966 | JGI IMG/M metagenome (GOLD analysis project Ga0210017, IMG submission 183966) | Groundwater microbial communities from aquifer - Crystal Geyser CG08_land_8/20/14_0.20 (SPAdes) (version 2) | ecosystem: Environmental > Aquatic > Deep subsurface > Groundwater | place... | reverse complement strand
TTCTTGGAGAAATACAGAAAAAATCAGTTTTCAAACTGGATTTAATATCAAGTGTCAAATAGGTTTAGTGAATAGAATTAGCGAGAGCTATCTCGCTGAGTGTCGAGATTAAGCTTTTATTAATTAAATATTTATAAAAAATAAATAATAAATGAATAGTAGAAACATTTGCTGTTATTTTTTGTTCAAAGAAACGAGAGGACAAAAAGCTCTACCAAAGCTTGCAAAAAATAATCCTGTTTAATCTGAGGAAGATAAATGAAAAATTAGGATAGTTAGCCGCCCAATTTTTCAAGAAAAAAGTAAAACTCGGCAGGCAAAGAAAAATAGCAATGAACCAATTTGAGATATAAATGAACTAAGCATAGCGTAAGAGCGAAGATATAAACAAAAAAATAATTAATAATTCTCTTAAGATTTTTCAATTATTTTCTTTTCTTCTTCTGTGAATTGTCATAAAATAGCATAATTTCATAGTTTTTAAATATTATTGTGATGTAGTTACATCTAAAGAAATCAGACATTACTCTAAGTAACTACTACAAACATTTATAAACCCCGTTTTGCTTTGTTTAATATGAAAAAAGAGGAGGTGATATTTCTATGGTAGGTAAAATAAAAAAAACACCCGAAGACATAAAGGTCAAGATTCTTGATCAGCTTAGAAACGGCCCAAAAACTATTGCAGAAATTGGGACAGAGATAAATTCAAATTGGCTAACAATTGAAAAATTTTTAAAGGAATTAAAAGATCAAGGGCTTGTTATAGAGCTAGTTTCATCCCCTAAGATGAAAGTTTATAGAAGAACCGATGACTTAGCTTTCTATGGACTTCCATTTTCAGAAGAAATAAGAAATAAGTCTGCTTCTTTATTATTTACTATCGCAGATAAATGGAAAAAAGAAAAAGGAATTGTTCCTGCAAGAACAACTTTACAAAAAGTTGCTGTAGAATTAATTGAAAGTTCTGAGGGTAAATTGTCTGATATTCCCATATTAAGATTTCATTACGGGCAAACTTTAGCAGTTAGATATGAGGATTCTCAAATACCTGAATACCAAATCTTTCCTTTAACTCAGAATCAAATAGAAACTTTATATAGATTGATTAATGAATATCATGGAAAATCATCCAAACATGCAAAATCTAAACAATACCAAAAGAAAGGAATGGAGTTTTATAAAGAAAAAGAAGAGAATCTTCTAAGCGGTTTTTCTGAGCCAGATTATAAAAAAATTGAGGGCAGTTTATTAAAATTATCAGTCCTTTATCCAATAGAGTTAAAAAACACTTTTCCAATTTTTGATAAATTTGTTTATTGTGCAATCTCCTTATTAAATCTTAAAGAAACAGAGTCTAAAAAAGAGTATTTTAATAAGATCAAAGAAAACTTTTATTTGCTATGGGATGCAATAACAACAGAGTATTTCTTTTATGATGCAGAAAGATATATTCTTCCAGGAAAAAAAGAATTGTTTAATCAGATCAGATCATTGGTGTTGAACAGCAAATTATCTAATATTCTATCAATCATTGAAGATTTAGAGTCTGAAGTAAATTCGATTAATCCCGATGCAATAGAAACGCCAATGGATGAAGAATCAATTGAGATTAGAAGAATATTTGCAGAACGCGCAGAGGAGGAATAATGAACTTTTTTGTTGACATGTGCATTGTAATATTTTACTCAGATAAAACTAGTAAAGAACATGATAGGATTATGCAAGTAATGAATAAAAAACAGGAAGAAAAGATTATCATCTGCCATTACATTTTAGAGGAGAATCTTCCGAAATGGATTCAGAGGCAAAAAGTAATCCTTGAGGAAGTTGTTAAAAAAATAAAAGATCCAGTTTATGAGTTAGGAAGTTCAGAGATATCTGGGAAAATATTATTTCCGAACGATATAACCCGAGTTAAAAAATTACTTGCGGCTTATTCACTTTCAAATAAAAAAGAGGAATTTTGTAAAATCCTTGTTAAAAATCAAATTGATATGTTTCAAAGAATAAACTTCTTTTTAAGAAAAATAGTGGATAAGAAAGTAGTTCCTATAAATTCTATAAAATTTGAATTAAAAAGTGCTATATTTAGTATAATAAAGAATAATTCAGATGCAATAACTCTTGCTTCGGGGATACAATATAATCAGGAAGAAAAAATAATTCTCTTAACTGCGGATAAGAAAGACTGGACTAAAGAAAATTTAGAATGGGCTTTGCCAGAACATTCTCCTCTTAGAAAAGAATATCCTGATTTACCAGAAATTAAATATCTTTAATGTCAGAAATTAAAGCAGTAAATTTACCCCCACAACATAAATGCTGAGGTTTAATTTCTGAGCACTTTAGAAACTAAAAGTTTCTGGTAGCTATCAAAATTCATTGAATTTTGAAGTCCAGAAAACCTAAAGCAAACGAAGAGGGTTTTCTTGATTTCCTTTTTTTATTTTCAAACTTCATTTTCCCAAGCTCTCCTCAATTAGTTTCTTTTCTTCTTCTGTTATACCATATAATTTATACACTTCTTCATCAATTTCATAATCTGCATTTTTAATTTGTTGCTCTAACCTTTCTTTTTCGTTTTATACTCGAATCTTTTAATCCCTTCAGAATATCTTCTTCTAATTGTATAATCTTTTTCTTTATTACACTGGGTTTATCATACTCAATTTCTTTATATTCAATTTCTCTGTACTTAGAAATGCTTAAATCCCAATTCTTATCTTTAATCTCTTTAATCGGAACAAAGAAGTATTTTTTCTTTCTATCAGTTGGATTTTCTTTTTCTTTGTTCTTAAAATGTTCTAAAATATCTTTTATATCACCATAATTAACTTCATCAATAGGGGTTCTTTTATCATCTAAACTATAACCATCTGCTTCCATCTTATAGAACCAAACTTTTTGAGTGGGTTCGCCTTTTGTAAAGAATAAAACGGCAGTTGAAACTCCTGCATATGGCTTAAACACTCCAGAGGGCATAGAGATAATAGCATCCAATCTGCATTCAGTTAATAGTATTTCTCTTACTCTCTTATGAGCTTTAGAATTACCAAATAAAACACCTTCTGGGACAATAACAACACATCGTCCAGATGGAGCTAAAGCCAGATACATTAATTCTAAAAATAATAATTCTGTTTTTGTTGTTTTAATCCTAAATCTTTCGCTTATTTCCGCTTCATTTAAACTTCCTTTAAATGGAGGATTAGCAAGTATTACATCATAAGTATTATCAGACACTCTTGGCTCAGTATCTGATAAAGTGTTTACCCAAAAGATATTTGGTTTTTTAATTCCATGCATCATTAAGTTCATTATAGATATTCTTTTCATTGTTTCATCAAAATCATAACCAAAAATAGAATCTTCATCAAGTATCTTCTTTTGTTTAGGAGTCAATCTGCTTACCCCTTCTTTTTTGTTAGCCTCTAGAATGTGTTGGTAAGCATTAACTAAAAAACCAGCTGTGCCGCATGCAGGGTCTAAAATTTTATCATCTATTTTAGGGTCTGCTAAATCAACCATCATTCTAATGATATGCCGTGGTGTTCTAAATTGCCCATTTTTACCTGCGGTTGTTAATTCAGAGAGTAAGTACTCATAAATATCTCCTTGAGTATCTTGGTTTTGTTCTTTAATGTGCATATCATTAATTATATTAACAGCTTCAATTAACAAAGAAGAAGTAGGAATACCAAAATTAGCCCCTTTCATATATTCTTTATACAAAGAATCACCATCTCCAATATTTCTCATAAAAGGAAAGACTCTATCTCTAACATGATCTAAAATTGTTTCAGCTGGTTTAGCTACCCATTTACTCCATTTACAATCTTCATGCCCTTTAAATATTGAAACATATTTTTCTCCTGTAAATCCTGCCTCTCTAATTCTTTTTTCGTCTTCATCTTCAAGTTTCTTCATAAAAATAAGATAAGACATTTGTTCAATGGCAGTTATAGGATTAGATAGTCCTCCACTCCAAAACTTATCCCAAAGTTTATTTATTTTTGATTTTAAGTTTGTGTCTAACATGTTAGCTTTCCCAATCTCCTTTTATTTTTAATTGTTTGTGATTTTCAGACAAATCTATAATGTCAAAAACATCATCAAAATTAGGCTTATCCTTTTTCTTTCCCTCTTTTATTAACCTAACAAAAACCCCGTCATCACTTCTTTGAAGAAATCCTTTTGTTGCAATATAATCTTTTTTCCCCTCTTCTCCTAACTCTATAATGAATTTTGCGTTATCAGGGATGGTTGTGCCCCATTCAGTTATCATTCCATACTCAATTTTTCTTTTATCCAACTCTTTCATAAATTTGTGCGCTTCTTTCCATGTAACTTCTTTAATAAAATCTATCATTTTAATTTCACCTCTTTTTTATTCAATGGGCAAGAGGTAAAATCAGATTTGGTTAGTAAAATATATTTATTTACTGACTGAATGAGTTCATTCGAAGTTGAAAAAATGGCTTTTCTGCCCTTTTCATAATAAGTATAAAGAATTGTGGAGATTTTTCTTTCTTTTAATTTTTTAATTACTGGAACAAAATCTGAATCTGTTGCTATTAAAATGGTTTTCTTAATTTGAGGATAATCTATTAACATGTCTATTAAGTCCATCACCATTAAAGTATCTACTCCTTTTTGGCTGTACTCAAACTTATCATTTATCTTGAGCCTTTGGCATCTTCCTTCGCGAATAATAAAATTAAGATATTTTTTCATTGCAGAAGTAAAAGTGTCATAATCTTTCTTTCTTTTAATTTCATCAAAAGAAGGTTTTGGAGATAAAAAAGGAGGAGCAGTATAATAAAAGATTTTTTTACAATTCAGGTTTTGCTTTTTTGATAAATTTCTTGAAAACTCTATTAAATCATATATTAAATATTTCCCATTTCCAAAGTGCTTAGAAAGTTTGGATAAAAATCCGGCATCTATAAAAACTATTGTATCATCCATAAATTTTTACCTCCCTTATAATAAAATTATTAGTTACAGAATTAAAAAAAGACTCATCCAGCAACCCTTGCGGATCACTGGGGTTCATGTTAATATCATTAAATTTTATAGGTATATAAAACTTGCTGTTTTGCGATTTTAGGTTTGTGGATGACATGTTTATATTTAGGAAACCTCCTTTTTAGGTTTTTGTTTATTAAAATCAATCAATTTCATAATCCTCACAAAGTCAAATAAAAATAAAAGTGCTATTGGAATAATCATAAGAGTTGGTAATAAATTAATCATCCTAAAAATCATATCGCCAGTTTGAGTATTGAATAAACACTCTCCAATTTTAAATAAATCAATACTAGCAGATTTAATAGCCATCACAACTACAAAGATTATCATTAAAACTAAATGCTCTTTTCTTAAGTAAAATCTTTTAATTTTATTTTTGAAGGTGGTATTAACAAAAATTAATAATGGAATTAAAATAAGTAAACTCAAAATAAGTCCTGCAGAACTATCAATATTTGTTTGATAATCACAAACCCTACTACCATCTTTGTTCATTACTAATGGAAACTTGCATGTTTCCCAGCCAGAAACATTGCTTAGAGAATCATTAAAAGAAAATCTAGCTATGTTTATCTTAAGACTTTCACATCCATATGATTTACCAACTAAATAATGTCCTCCTTCGTGAATAATAATTCCCATTGTTTGAACAAACAACAAAATAATCAACATCCAAATTAAGAGAACAAACCAACTCTTCCATAAGTCCCATATATTAATTTTTTGTGTTTCTTTCTTCTTCATTTTACTAGCTCCCCATTAAATGCTTGTTTCATTAAAGAATCAAACATTAGGTTTATTTCTTCTTTAGATGTTTTTTGCTTTTCTTTTAATTTTTCAACATGTTCAACAATAGAAGCAAAGGTTTGTTGGAGGGGGAGAGGGGGAATAGGTAAAATCATTTGTTTTAAATCCTTGTCTGAAAGATGCTTCACTGTAACAAAAGCTTTATTTTCTTCTATAATTTTTACGAAGAAGGGCATTGCAAATCTTAAATATTCTTTTTCAACTCCCTTCTTGGGTTCTATTTTGACTATTCGTTGGTTAATTATTACCTCTTTATTATTCCATTTTACTAAATTGAAGTCTCCGTCCATTCCAATTAGTAAATCTCCTTTTTTTGCTAGAGGTATTTCTTTGCATTTTGTCAAATCTTCAGTAGTATAAATGCTAATTTTACTTTCTAGCAAGTCTCTAATCCTAATTAATGGTTTTCCGCTATTGCCAAATAATGTTGAATCAAGGGGCATACCATAAATTTGTCTAAAACATTTTTTACTTTCTAGCAGAACCCATTTTTTTTCATTTAGGATAGGATCCCCAAACATCTCATAAAAAACACTTTGTAAATATTCTTTTGTTAACTTATCTGCATCTTCGCGTTTTTGTTTTAGGGCTTCGGCTTTTTCGAGGATTGAGACTATGGCTTTTTGGGTTTGGAGTGGTGGAAGGGGGATTTTTAATAACATTAAGTCTTTTGGATAAACATGGGGTTGTGCCATTCCTTTTTGTAGTTTGTATATTCTATTTTGGTTTCCTTTTAAAAAATAATAAATATATTTCATAAAAACATTTTTTTCTTTTGATTGAATTGTTGAACAATCAGATGCAAAAATTGGGATATTAAAATAAGCTACAAATCCTGCATAAGCACCAGAACCACTTATAGTTAATGTTTCACCAATTCTATTAGAATTATTATGATAATAAGCGGGTTGTTGCCCTCCTGCTATTACTGGAATATCTCCATTTGTGATAGTGTTTTTAGTTATTGAATTACCTTTTTTGATTTCACAAATCTCTCCAAGTTCAACTTCTTGCCAGTCTTTTGGTAATTGTTTAGTTTTCATTTTTATTCAATTATCTCGATAAAATGAGAAGGTTCGAGCTTTCTCCATTCATGATTATTAGAGTGTGTTATAGTTAGAAAATCTTTTGCTCTTGAAACAGCAACATAAAACAGCCTTAACTCATCATCTTTCTTAACTTTGCTTAGTTTATCAAAATAAAAAGGGAGTATCTTTTCATTACATCCTGCTAAAAACACATATTTCCATTCTAATCCTTTAGCGCTATGAATCGTGCTTAATATCACTTTTTCTTTATCTTTTTCTCTTTTTTCCATTTCAATTAAGCTATCTAAAAAAGCTTTTATTCCTTCAAGATCATAGTCATAACCTTTAAATAATTCTTTTAAAGTTTCTATATTCTCTTCTTTATCTTCTATTTTTTCAGGCTCATATGCATATTTTTTTGAAATTAAATAGTGATAATCAAAGAATTTTAAAAAAGATTCAATTGGATTTTTATTGCTTTGTTTTATGAGCTCTTTAAGTTTAATAAGTATTTTACTTATCTCATAACTAAACTTTAATTGTTCAGATTTATCTAAAGAATCTGCAATTGAACACTTGTTCTTATAGGTAATTTCTTTAATTTTGTTTATTTTTGCCTTACCAACACCCTCAATTAAACTTGCGATTCTTTCAAATTCTATTGTGGTATTTGGATTTATTTTAAGTCTTAAAAACGCAATAATATCTCTAATTTCTTCTCTGTCAAGAAAACCTCTTGCTCTTGATAAATGGCATGGAATTTTGTTTCTTCTAAATTCTCTTTCAATTTGTTTGCCTAAATTATTTGTTCTAAACAAAACAGCAATATCTTCTGCCTTTGTTTTATTCTTTAATAATCCCTTAATCTCTGAAACCAAAAAATCAGTTTCTTCATCAAAAGAATAAAACTCTTTTATTTGTATATTGCTTCCTTTATCTCTGGTGCAGTCTAGCTTTTTATCAATTTTAAAGGCAAGTGATTTTATTATTTTATTTACAGCACTAATTATTTTTTCTGTTGACCTATAATTATCTTTCAGAGTAATTTTTTTATGTTTTTTATTAAATTTAAATATAAGGTCATTTGAGGATCCTCTCCAAGTATAAATATTCTGGCAATCATCTCCGATGAGACAGAGATTATTGTTTTCTAATAAATCAAGTATTTTCATTTGAACGACACTTAGATCTTGCGCCTCATCAACCATTATTACTTTGAATTTATTTGAATAATGCTTTCTTACATCTTCATTTTTGTTTAGAAGATTATATGTTAATAGGAGAATGTCATCAAAATCAAGGGTATTGGAATCCTTTAAAATTTTTTGGTATTCTTTATATACTGCTATAGAAAGTTTCTTTATTTTAGAACTTACTGAAACAACGTCCCCTTCTATCTCTTCTATAATTTCTCTTTGAGATTCATTCAAGTCTAAATTGTCACTCAAAGATTCATGGCTTACCCCTGCATTTTTGAATCTGTTTATTCTGTCAATTAAATAAACAATATCTCCTGATTTTGGCTTTATACCTTTCTTCTCTAAAATTTTCCTAATTATTTTTTTCTTATCACTCTCTTCAGTTAGTAGCGTAAAATTTGGATTTAATCCCGCTTCATCATGATTTTCCCTTAAAATTCTAAGAAATAAAGCGTGCATAGTCCCTATATAATCTGGCATCTTTTTTGTCCTTTTGCTTATCTTTTCTTTCATATCTTTAGCAGCTTTATTAGTAAAGGTGGTCATCAGTATTTCACTAGGGCTAAAACCATGATTTTCGACAAGATTTATATATCTTTCAACAATAGCCGTAGTTTTTCCTGTTCCAGCACTCGCTAATATAAGCAAGTTTCCATTTAATGTGTTAACTGCATCAATTTGCTCTTTATTTAATTGTATTTTTTGCTCCATTTTTCCCACCCTTTAAATTAAAATCATAGAAGCCTTTCTTTCCAAAAGATTTTATTATTTTATTATAATATTTTGGATACCCTACTTTTATCCTTCTAAGTTTCTTCTTGATATATCCTTTTTTGCATTTTTCACAGCAAAACAATAAGACTTTTTCATCTGCAAATTGCGGAGCCATCCAAATCCCGCAATCAGCTTCTTTTTTGCAAGTTTTACATTTTTCAGTCATTTTATTGTCTTTTATCATCCTTGTCTAAACAGCATTTTTTGTACTTCTTTCCACTTCCGCAAGGGCATGGCTCATTTCTGCCTACTTTTTTCATTCTAACATTTAAACCGAGCCTTTTTGCACCTTCAATTAGAAAATCTTCAATAAACGCCTTATTACGAATTGTTGCCATATTATAATCATGAGAATTAAATAACTCTGTTAATTTGACGAAATACTCAATTGCTTTTTGACCAGCATCAATTATTCCATAAGATTCGTACCTATTTAAATAAATTTCAACTAAATTAATATAAGAAGCAATTAGTTTGTTATTTAATTGCATAGATTTTTCATAAAATTCTATTGCTTCATTATATTTGTTAAATTTCCCTGCAGTGTTTGCTGCTCTTAAATAAATCTCACCATTTTCAGGCTCTTCTTCCAATCTTTTTAAGATATATTCATAAGCTTTATTATAAGGAAGCTCTTTGTCTTCAATCATTATTTTCTTTCCAACTGGCATTACTCCTTTATCTTTGTTTATTAACACCCTCATCTGTTTGCCTAAAATTTCCATTTTACCTTCTTGTGTTAATTCTATATCATGGCTATGACATTTTTTGCACATAATTTCATATTCAAAAAAATATTCATTTTCTTTTCTATTATCTACACACCAAATAAGCCCTGTTCTAATGTTTTGCCTTTCCTTGCATTTATTGCATAGAAAGTTCGCCTCAAACTCTTCATCTGCCTCATTAGCTCTTTCAAGAAATTCTTCTTTGTCTTCATTAGTAATCTTAGATTTACCCAAAAATTTATCAAAACCTTCAAAAGAATCTTTAAATTTATTCAGCTCTTTTTTAGTTTCTTCTTCAAATTTTTTAGGGTCCTCTATAACTTTTATGGTATCAGCTATCTCAAGCTTTTCATTCTTTGACAAATTGTCCATGGCTACTAATTGTTTTAAAAGAGGCAATATATCTTTATTTTCTTGTTTGTCAAAATCTGCGACAAACATATGAATGTCAAGCCAACCATCATATTTTTTATAATCATTTATATAGTCTTTAACTGTTTCAACCATGAAATTACAGACTTTTTCATCTTTGATACTCGCTAAAGCCCCAGTTAAAAAAGAATATTCTTTTTTGTCTTCAAAATTTTCCTTTATTTTTTCCAATAAAATTGGGATTGCTGGTTTGCCTATACTAACTAAGGCATTCATGGCGTCATCACAACCCTCAGAATAATCTCCTTCTTGATTCTTAACTATAAAATCAACTAAATAAGGAATAGACTTTTCACTTTTTATCTCCTTTAAAATCTCCAAAGCAAATAAACAGCTCAAGGTTTCTTCATTTTCTAATAACTCATACACTAATTCAAGAGCCTTTTCTCCTTTTGCAATTAATTTCTCGATTATAGGGGCAAGTCTCCTTTTGGCTTCCTCATACTCCATCTTATACCCTTCTTTATTATCATATTTCTGTAAATCATAAATCAAATGCATAAGCTCTTCATCATAATCTTTATCCCATTCAAAATTCATAAATCTACTTGGCTTTTTTTCATCAAAGATATTTTTTGGCTCTTCTCCATAATCTTCTTTGTACATTTCAGCAGGAGTTTTTCCTGTATCACTTTGCTTTCTTATATAATTATACCAATGATGAAACTCTTCTTGTTCTTTTCTCTCTTCATCATCATTTTTAGGCTCAGGCTTGTCCTTAAAAAATTCATTCCAAGCAAGTTCAAACTCGTTCATGCTCCTAAGCCCTTCTTTCTTCACTTCTTCTTTTTCCATCTTCCTCCTCCAAAGTTGATTAGATTGTTAAGCGAAAAGTTTAAATATCCCTTATCCCTAACATAATTATATAGGGGGACGCGACCTGACGAAAGCCGCCTATGCTTTGCATTGGGGCGGGGAGTAGGATTGACGGACGCCATAACCCTGTATGATTTATCTTTTATCATTCTTCAACCGCTCTATATTTAATAAAGTATCCAAAACAAGACTCGCTTGATATTCAGGAGTTCCTTTCACAAGTTCGCTTTCTTTTTTAACAACAACCTTTTTCCCGTCAACAAATCCAACCAATTTATTAAATGCTTTATATTGACGATTATCTACTGAGATAAATATTATGCAATTATCATGTTTTTTTATGAATTCTAAAACATCTGTATAAATCTCAGCATTTTTATATAACTCTCTGATTTTATATTTCAAAAAATAGGAAAGAACCCCCTCTTTTTCTATTCTATCTTTAATTGAATGTATATAAGCTCTCTTATGCCTTAATTGTTTGTAATGAGTGAATTTAGAGATTCTGGGAAGAATCTCTTTCAATTTTTTGTTCTCAATAATATCATACCCAATCAAACCCTCAGAATAATCAATAAAAATATAATAGTCAAATTCTTTCATTCTTTCCCCCAACCAGCTCTCCGGGAATATCAACAGAATCGTCTTTTGTCTGATGAACCCATTGGTTTCTCTCTTTAATCGCCTCTTGAATTTCGCTTTGAAGATTTTTTAAAAATTCAAGTGAAAAATTATTAAGAATCTCAACTTCTTGCCCCGAGTCTAATTGGACAATCCACGAAAATGAGTTATTTAATTTGTTATATTTAATTTTATTAATCCCTGAAAGAAAATCACTCTTAGAACTATTTTTTATTTCCTTGCTTATTAACTTCCTTAGTTTTGAACTATGTGTTTCATTGCATATTTTGTCAAAATCAATAAACTCTTGCCGAGGTAGTCTTACTGAGATTGTTCTATAATCTGAATCTGTTTTATTAACCATGAGAATTAGTGAAAATAAGGATTTTTAAATATTTAGGTATTAAAATGTAGACATTATTTTATTCTAATCTTCTCAACTTCTTTAATTATTCCTTTTAACTGCTCTGAACTAAACTTATCTAAGGGGTTTTCATCTGCTAATGGATGAGTTGTTAAGTCTTTTGGTGTTAAATGTTTATTAAAGGCAAAAAACTTCTCCAATAGCCTTAAGAATTTAATTTGTTCAGCATTATACTCTTTGTTATTCTCTACTATAAGCTTCTCAAACTCATTTTTAATCATTACTTGGGGATCTGGCAGATCTTTCAAATTAAGTATACCTCTTAAAAATAAAACAAAATCTTCTCTTTTTTGAATATTCTCAATTGTCCAAGCAGAATTAAGCTCTCTTAATTGCTTTTCAATATCAATAAGCTCTTTCCATGTAACTCCTTGTTTAGCCATTTTTTGCATTAAAGCAGAATTTTTAAAATATTCTAAATCCGGGTCTTCTTTAACAAGCATTTTAAAATCTTCAACACTTCTTGTTAAATCAGGAGCATCAACTTTAATGATTTTTTTTCTTTCTGGCTCATAGTATTTCATCAAAGGAGCAATCTCTCTAATCAAAAAATCAATATCGGCAAACGTAAGTTCTTGCCAAAACTTATCTTGCATAACTCTCATAATCTTCTCATACCTCTCTCTAACAACTTGTAAATTTGAACTCCAAACATTTTCGATTCTTTCTAATAAAAAATCTTGCTCTTGTAATATTGATTCTGTGTCTCCTTCTTTAACATAACTAAACAAATCAACACAACGTGATATAAAAGTTTGAACTCTGCCATCACCAAAATCTATAAACCTAATCAAAGGAGCGATTTCTTTTTTTAAGTCTTCAATATGCTCCTTTAAATCAAATCTTTTAGAAACAACTTTTTTAATTATCTCAACTTTAGGCTTAACAATAAATGACTTTTTGTCAATTTTATTAATTTCTTCAATAATTCTCTTCTCAATTATGCCTTTTTCATCATTTGATAAATTTTTCTTTAATAATTCAACTTCTTTATTAAATATTTTAACCTTAACATCTTCATATATTTTTGATTTATTACTTGATTCTAATTGGTGTTGCTTAATATTTGAAAAATCACCAAATTTAAAATCTAAAATCCTAAAGTCCTCTTTATTATGTATTCCATCTTTTAATGAAAGCCATGATTTGTTTTTACAAGCAGAAAAACTTCTTGTTCCTCTGCCCAACATCTGCCAAAATCTTATATGAGAAAAAACCGGCGTAACAAAAACCAAGTTCATGATTTCTGGCAAATCTATTCCTGTATCTAAAACACCAACAGACAAGGCTATTCTTGGGCTTGGATCTTTGAGAAGTCTGTTTACTTCATCCATATAACGAGTTTTATCAGAAGTAATAACCTCAACATCATCACACAAATTAGGATAGAGGGAATCAAATCTTTTTTTTAATTTTTCAGCATGAGAAACATTTACACAAAAGAAAATAGTTTTGCATGGCTTATCATCTTCTGTTTTATAACATCTATTCATAAATTCTTGAATAATCAAGTCATTTGTCTTTTTATCTGTAAAATATTTAGCAAATCTAGTTCCTGGCACTTGAAAATGGTCTGGGTCTTCATCTTGTTTTATTAATGCTGTTTTAAGCTCAGGATCTAAATCAATTCCTTTAATTCCTAACTCTAGCACCTTAGTAGAAATTATATGTGCATCATAAGGAACAAGCACACCATCTCTGACAGCCTCATCATAGTCATACTTAATAGTTGGTTCTCCTCTTGGACAATCGAATAAATCGTAAGTATCTCTTACTTCACTCTTTGAAGGTGTTGCTGTTAAACCTATTTGTATTGCATCAAAATATTTGAAAAGCAATCTTTCTTGGTCATAATAAGACCTATATGCTTCATCAAAAATAATTAAATCAAAAAACCCAGGTGTAAATTTTTGAAGTTTAAATCCACCATCTTTTTGTTTACTTTTTAGTGTTTGAACTGTTGAAATATACATTCTTTTGTCCATTTCAAAATCACCAGATTCATTAAGGAGGGTTTTTGGTTCGCCTCTTAAGAAATTATCAAATGCTTTATACGCTTGTTCTCCTAAAGAAATTCTATCTACAACAAATAAAACATTTTGAATATATCTTGTTCTAATTAAAGAGTCAATTATAGCCATAGAAACTCTTGTCTTTCCTGTTCCTGTTGCCATGTTAATCAAAGCCTTTCTATTTCCTTTTTCTAAATGATCTAAGATCTGTTTAACAACTTCCACATTTCTCGACCTATCAACTATTTTAGGATTAATACCAATATTAGATAACTTTTGCCTTTCTTTAGCAAGTTGTGCTCTTCTTTGTAAATCCTTTTGTGAAAATGGACCAGATATTTCGCGAGTAGGATAACCTTTTTCTTTAAAGAACCATTTTTGCCCATTTGTTAAAAATATTGGAACAGCAAAACCTATTTGAGACTCCACATCTTTTTGGTAAGTTGTTGCTTGGATACTGCCCTTTTCCGCATCTAATGAAAACCTTTTAGCTTCTATAATTGCCAAGGGTTTTTTATGCTCATCCAAAAGAACATAATCAATAAATCTACCTTCTTCTTTCCCTTCAGTTTTCTTAACTTCATAACTTCCTATCTTAAACTTAGATTTAACAGAATTAACTTCTCGTTTAATATATTCTTCTTTCCAATAAGCATCTTCAATTAACCAAGGGTCTATAATTTTCTCTCGTGTTTCTTTCTCTGATAAATCCATAAAAGAAGTAAGAAAATAACCTATAAAATCCTTTTGTTATTGCTATATCTTCTTTCTCAAAGCTCTCTCTTGATAAAAGCCACAATCTATCAAATTGTTCAATAAAATTTTCACAATCTAACCACAAATACCCCTTGTCATCTTTTAACAAGTTTTTATCTATGTTTTTGATGTTAGATAGTGCGTGATAAACTCGAATTTGTTTAAAATTAGTTAAAACTGAAAATTTAATATTCTTATGATGTGCATAAGAAACCGCTTGTCTTCCTTCTTCTTCAGATAACTTAACATCTGTTTTCTTTGCTTCAATTACTAACTTATCTTGATTTCCTATTTTTAAAATATAATCTGCTCTGCCTTTCAAAATCCTTTTTTCCTTGTAAATATCCTCTTTTTCCCAGCCCAATGCCTCAAATAGTGGCTCAATAAACCTAAATTTTATCTGCTCTTCAGGCATATCATCAAGCTCTTCTTTTGGAATTGCAAGAAACTTCTTAACTATCTTTTCCACTTCTTGTTTCGCTTCTTCTTTGTCCATAAGAAAAATAAGAAATTCACCTTTAAAATTCTTTACTTTAGCTTTACTCACCAACCTTTAATACATCAAAAACCCTTCCCGCACACAAAAATGATTGGGACAGAATTAACTTCTGAACAGGTTAATTAAATCGTGCCAGATAACTCTACAGAATAAAGCAGTATCAATTCTTTCTTCAATTTTCTGGCTTATT
>Ga0210017_1002619_pt1 | contig 15333 bp, 7 predicted proteins | sample CryGeyCG2014_020_FD_183966 | JGI IMG/M metagenome (GOLD analysis project Ga0210017, IMG submission 183966) | Groundwater microbial communities from aquifer - Crystal Geyser CG08_land_8/20/14_0.20 (SPAdes) (version 2) | ecosystem: Environmental > Aquatic > Deep subsurface > Groundwater | place... | reverse complement strand
TGAAGAAGCAGAGCAAGAAGGAATGCTCCTCTCCCTAGCTGAAGAGGTTGACTACAACCGTTGCCTGGAAGCTAGAGCCCCGATCCCCCTGTTAGATAATACGCCAAAAGACCCAGATGATCCATTGGCTGCCGCAACAGTACTCCATGACGACGCCCCTAAATTTATGGGCTACTATCCACAGCTTGAAGTTAACCACGATATTCCTCTTGATCAAGTTAAGCGCATTTTAGTTCCGGAACACATGTTAAACGATGCTATTGAGGCTTGCCGGCAAAACCACCAACTGCTCGGCCTATTGCAAAAGGTTGAAGGGACAGGGCAAACCAAGGAAGAGTTTCTTCATCATCGTAATTTGTTATTTCGGCGCTCAAGGGCTTATGGCGGCCAGTTTACCCCTAACTTTGGTTTTAATTCTTTCTTTCTTTTTGAGCAAGCCTTTTTCCGCCTATGTCTAGAAGAAAACCATTTTAATCCCATCACTCAAATTATTGTTTCGCAAGACACTAAATCAATCATTAGCTCAAAGAATGGTTTCCGCCCTCAGCCAGCCGGACCTTGGATCTTTGCTTCTCCCCAAAATGCCCCAGAAATCGAGAGAACATCAAACAATGATTGGAAAGTCTTTATTAACCCGCGGCCAGAAAATTTTGATGTTGTACTCAAAAAAGTTGTTAAGATTTTAAATGGTTTTCAAAGCCACGGTCTGGGCTTTCAGTTTAAGATTGCGGCAAACCTTAATCATGAATGGCGCGCTGGCCGCCCCTTTGGCGCCTCTAGCTCACCCAAGATCGTTATTTATGCTAATGAAAAACACTTGCAGCCTTTAGCCTTGGCGCTCGACGCCGCGCTCAAGAAAAAACACGCTCGCGCTGGTTTTGACAACCAACCAGGCCCTTCTTTTTGTCGTCGCTATGGCAAGACAGATCTCATCTTTTATAAAAAAGAATATTTTGAGCCTTGGGGCGAGGCCAGGGTGGCAATTGCAGCCGCGGCCGAGCAAGCCGCCAGACAAGCAGGGATAACTGATGAAGCAGAAATTATGGCTAAAAAACAAGCAGCCTTAGAGATTGAATACGAGGGTGAGAATTATTATATGCGGAAGGGGGACACAGACCCCCTAGTAGCATAAAATATCCCCCAAAAAGTGAAATTTTTGCCAAAATATGCCGATAGATATGTGGGAGTTCTGAAGGGCGGCAGAAACGGTTAGTTTTTCGGAGCTCTCAATAGAGGTAAATAAGAAAATATGCCCAATCGAGCTGAACTACAACCGAGAAATAGAGTTGAGCAATGGAAAACCAGGCTCGCTTACACTATTATGGGGCAACGAGCAACCGCCCTATTACACAATCTTGCAGATAAGCTCAACCCTGACAACTCACTTTCTGTGACCGCTGGCCCTAGCGCACCACTTCTCTCCTGGCAAATAAGACCAAGACAAGTTATTACAGAGCCGACGAACCCATTACTAAACCAAGCTGATGAATCCCCTAGTACAGAGCTGCCAACTGTTTCTGCTGGGCCCCCTAAGCCTGTTGCATCCAAGACACTGACCAAGCAGCAAGCTACAAGAAATAATAAGCTAAGAAATATCCTAGCAATTACAATCGCGGCAGTTGGGGCTGTTGGCACTGGCTTTTTTGGCTGTGTTTTGGCTTTTCAATACCAGACTTGTCTACTCTTTAGAATTTTTGGTTATTCACTTTTTTCTCATGTTGATTACGCCTTGTTTATACCATTAACAATTATAACCAACACCCTTGCCGTTCTACTGCCAACCATAGGCTTGCTCTACTTAACATTAAGAGGACGGACAAATCAAGCTGAAGCACCCTTTGCTCTGCCTGAAGCTCTCCCTGCGCCACAAGAACCAAATGAGCCTACCCCACCAGCAGAACAGACGAAAGAAGCACCTCCTCTTCCTGCTCTTCCAGAAGAGCCAGAGGATATGCCGGCTCCACAGGAACCAAACTCTGCAACTGGAGCAAAGGGGGCAGAGGACGACTCAACTTCTGCTGTACCAAAGGGCATTTTTATCGGTAACCAAGGACAATATAAAGCAACAGAAAAACTTGGTCATGGGGGACAAGGGGATGTCTTTAAAGGGATTAATATCAAGACAAATGAAATCGTAGTCATTAAGACACTCACTGAAGAAAGGTACAGGCAAGCCACTTCAAGAGATGGCAGCCAGTTAAAGCCAGCCGCCAGATTGACCCAAGAATTTGCTATTCAATCAAGGATTGAACATAGTAATATTGAAAAGGCCATTGACCTTGGCATCTCACCTGACAACTTTGTCTTTATAGCCAAAAGATTTATTCCTGGTACAACCTTAAAGGCCTATATAGACGAACAAAAAACTCAGGGCCAGGAACCAGCTAAGAGAGTCGCCTCTTCAACTGATATTATTGGTCAAGTTATTAAGGCCTTATCTACTGTAGCAAAAGATGGGGTCGGCCACCGAGATATCAAACCAGGCAATATCATGATTACACCAGACGGCCACGTAGTTTTGATTGACTTTGGTATTGCCAAAGATGTTGGTTTTGAAAACGAAAATGCAAATGACGAGGAGCGATTGACAACTAAGCTTGCTGTTATGGGGACAGTGCAATACCTTGACCCATACAACATTACATATTTAAAAGAATATGTAACAGAGAAAAGCCAAAAATTAACAGAGGCACAAAAACAAGCAAAGCTTGTTAATGAAGATGGATATGTACGCACTTGGCATGGTTTTGTACGAATTACTAACCAATGAGGTACCTTTCAGAGTAAAGGGCCTTGGAGATTACACCTTATATGTCGGAGCAGTTGTAAGTGGCAACCAAGAATTTCCTAACAAGATAAGCCAAGGCACCATTCCAGATGAACTCTTCATGGTTATCTCGCGCCTCCTTTCTGGCAAATTAGAGAACAGATATGACTCATACGAAGAATTGGACCGCGAATTTCAGTTAGCTAGCCAAGGCCTGGACATCAATCAAGAAGCAAAAGCAGAGGCTTTTCTAGACAGGACCATAGCAGCCATTGAAACTCGCCCCAGTCTGACAGAACACGAGATTATTATTTTGGAAAAAATGACCTCAGAAATTCTTGGGCATGAAAAATATCAAGCAAGGGAGGAAATTAAAACTAAGGCTGGAACAATTCTTGATCACGTACAATCATTAATAAGTTAAAAAAGGAGAAAAAACAATGAAAAAAATTAATTTTGGTTCAGAGCTAGCTAAGGCAGCAACTTTAGTACGGAACTTAAAAAATAACCCAACCGCTAAGGATAGGGACACCCTTGTTAGAATAAGGCGGGAAGTTATTGTTCCAACCGTTCGTAACCCTGGAGGGGTTGATTCCACTACCCTTAAGGCTCTTCAGACTATGCAAACACTGGTTTCTTCAGTTTTATTGAATACCAGAAAGCTTGGAGCAACCCCACCCCCCCCAGTCCCTAAAAAAGGTGAGGAGCCACGCGACACTAAGTTTATGACAAAAGAAGATATTTTGGGAGTACTTAAGAAACAGGCCCAAGAAGACGAGCCAGCTGAAGAAATCAGCCCCGCAACAGGCGAAACCATTATAGAAGCTGGCGAATCAATGATTGTCTCGGCTGAAGATCTAGTCGGGCAAGCCACAACTTTTGCCGGTATAAATCTTCAAGATAATGTCATGGTTCAAGTCACAAAGGCCTTAAAACAAAACGATACAGCAGCAGAGTTTTTAACAAAGTTAGATATCACTTTCAGACAATTAATTAAAAGGAAAGAATCAGAAATCTCGGCTTTAACATCAAAGGCCAAAGCAAAAGGTGTAAAGCTGGGAAAATATAATGTTCATAAAGCAGCAACAGTCTGCGCCAGTTTAGAAGCCCCAGAGGCCCCTGAAAATCCTGAAACTGTTATTGCTGCGGTAACCCAAGTATTGTCAATAACTCTAGAGGCAGGAAGCGCTACGATTGTTCGTCGGTTAGTTAGGGCTAATGATGCCTTTGCCAGATTGATCTCGCTCCTGCATGCATCATATGTAGCAACCTTAGCAGGCAAGAATAGACAGCTTGAGTTCCTAAGAGAAGCAATAGCTCAAATAGAGAAAAACCAATAAGAAGTAGAAATTTCCCTAAAGAAAAAGTGAAATTTCTTCCAGGAAGAAACGATATAATAGAAGCAGGGCTAGGCAAACCGCAAGTTTTGCCTGGCTCAAGTCAATAAGGATAATAAGGTAAACTGTAAGTCGAAGTGAAATTTTCACCAGAACTTGACGATAGATATATAGGGAAAGGAATTAAATCCTAAATCCGAATGTCAGAAATCCGAACAAGGAATTCGGATTTTAATAAAAAACACATTGTTCTGATTTCGGATTTAGGAAATTCGGATTTTACATTAATATTAGGGGGTAAAAAAATGGAACCAACAAATACAGTTTCAGGGGCTTTACATTATATATATAACAGGATCGTTGGCAATGAGACCGAGGTAGACACCGAACCAACAGTCGCGGCCGAGGCCCCAGCAGAAGAAAGCAGCGGCATTTTAGCTGCCATCTCTCCCTATCTCTCCCGTATTTCTATTTTATCAAATCTTGCTTGCAGTACCACTACGCCCATGGACCAAACCGAATTTATGCCACCCACAGAGGTAAACGTTAACGGTGAAATTGTTACTCTACAAACTGATACTAACGGCAACCCAATTATTGGTTTTGATATTTTTACTCCTGTGGAAGGCCACGCGACTCAAAGCGGAGTATTGCATTATCGTTCCCATTTTATCTCACCATCTGTTGGGGGCCAGAGAGACCAGCTCGTCAGCGGCCAAAGCCGTTACGTTGTCATAACAGCCACTGATACCACTGGCCTTGATGTTGATGGTGATGGCACTGCCGGAGACCTTGAATGCCTTGATGGTGTCATTGATTTAGAAAGACGGCCAGAAACCTGTCAAGAAGAAGCCCCATCTGACCCGCTTTGTTCTGATCCATATTGCGACTACGGCCCCTATGCTGACTTAGACCTCTGGCTCTGTCCAGATGACCCCAATAACCGGGCTGGCGTTTTTATGGCCACTTTTACAGTTGAGGCTTATCGGCCAAATGAGGAAACCCCTTTTGACACAGTAACTTATTCGTATGATGGCTGGAGCCAACCCATTGGTCCCTTGTGTAGTACTCCAGTACCCGCAGGTTCTCCCAGACCATTTACTTTTCAGGTCCCTCAAGGTTGGTGGAACAACCCTGACATTCGTCTTATTGTTGACGTAACTATGAGGGGAGATACTAGAGAAATAATCCCGCTAAGTGACCGCTACGGCACTGGCCTAAAGATCATAGGCGGAGTTGCTCTGCCAGTTCAGAATCAAGATAATCCACAGGAGGGGGAATAATGTTTAAGAAATCTATCGTTTTAGGACTGGCCTTATTAATCTTTTTAGGAGGGGTAGCTTTTGCTGTCAGCACTAATCCAGTCAGCAGCACCAAAAATCCTGTTACTCGCACACTTTATGTGGCCAATAACAGCGCTGCACCCAGCATCAAGAGCTATCCACCCAAAGCAATTTGGCCGCCAGATGACACCCTGGGCTGGGACGACGCACCCCTTTTAGTCAATACCCAATCTCTGCCAGGCGGCAGTGCTTGTAACGGCTTAGCAGTTTCCAGCGACGGCAAAAAACTCTATGCCAGCATAGCAAATGGCGAGGCCTCTGAGATCAGAGTTTATTATTTAGATAGTAGTGGTATGCCAGGGACCTATGAAGCCATGGCCGGAGCAACCTGGTCAGCTCGCAGCACCCCCAGCGGCCTCACCCTGGGGAGAGATTACAAACTTTATGTTACTGATAATACCCTGCGCCGCATCCGGGTTTTTGACACTTATAACAACACTTGGATTAGCGATATCACCGACACTCATCTGCCAGATGCCCGCTTGCTTGATGTAGCTACAACCAAAGGCACCACTGACTCTGGCTTTGCGCTTCCAGGTAGCCACCCCCCCAATGTCGCTCATTACAAAATTTTTGCTTCAGAACATAGCAGTGACGGCCGGATCCATGTCCTTAATTATGATCTGGGGACAATTACTTATGAAAAGGCCCTTACTAAAAGTACTTTTGTTCGTTTGACCTATCCAAGTGACCTTAAAATAGTCGGCGACCGCCTCTATGTTGCTGTTAATGATGACAGCAATGTTGTGGCAGTTATGGTTTACAGCACTGTGCCAAATGCTTCTGGCAATTACCCTGTGATTGCCCAAATCACCACTGATCTTGCCAATGATTATGGCGAGACAGCCTTTGACCTGAATGCTGATCACCTCTACATTAAAAAGTCAGCCAATGCTAGCGAGACCCAAAACCGGCTTTACTCAATCAGGATTGCTGATCTTAATAATCCCCTTGGCAACGCCGCTATGTTAGTTTCTAATGAAGTTATTGCTTCTGACGGGGTCACTGTTTCCAGCGGCGGAACTGTATTAGCTGTAAGCAACAGCCGCAATGGTCTGGTCCGTTTCTACGGCACAGCCCCGCTTTCTGATCCAGCGCCAGCCCAGGTCACAGACTTTGTGGCTGCTGATCATGAAGAATCAAGTTCAACTTTAACCTGGACTAACCCGGCAGACACTGACTTGGCTAGAATTATTGTGCTGCAGCGCCGCCTGCTCATTGGTGAAAGTTCACTGGATCATCTCCCGCTCATCACCACCGCCGGCGCAGCCAACTCGCCTAATACCACTGTTTTGCTAAGTACCACTGAAGCAACACCAGGAGCTGCTAAGACCCTGGTAGCCAGCGGCTTAACCAATTACACTACTTATACTTTTGCGGTTTTTGCCCAAGACACAGCCGGCACTTGGAATACCACGGCCACTTATCATAATTCTATGCAACCTGGCAATGCTGATTCTGCCATGCCTTGGGACAAGACCCCACCAGCTAATGCCACAAATTTTACAGCTTCAGATGATCAGCTTGGCAAAGTTACCTTAAAGTGGAACGCGCCAGCCTCGTTGGTAGATTTTGATGTGGCAGTAGTTGTACGCAATACTGGCACCTGGCCAGTAATCACGGCAGCTGGCACGGTTTCTGCTGGCACAGAGATCGCTCGTTATGACGGCGGCTTTGGAGCTGGACATTTCAACTTGTTAAGCCCTAGTCAGGCAGTTACGCTAACTGATGAGGCAGTAACAGCTGACACTACCTATTATTATGCTGTCTACAATTATGACCGAAACAACAATTATAATAACTTAGTGACCCCTGGCGCCAATGCTGATACTGGTCTTGCGCCAAGCGTGGCCAACGAGCCGCCAACTGCTTTTAGCAAGTTGGCGCCAACTAATGAGGCCACTATCACCGGCAACGTCACCCTAACCTGGGAAAGCAGCACTGACCCAAATGGCGACCCAGTACACTACAATCTTTTAGTGTACCAGACAGATGGCGGCGATCAGGTGTTTAATGGGCCAGTTACCACCAACAGCCATACCCTACCGTTTACAGCCTTTCACTCCAGCGTCACCCCAGTTAATTATCGCTGGAATGTCTCTGCTCAAGACGACAAGGGAGGCCGCACCTATGCCTCTAACCCAGAATGGAGCTTTAATTATGTTACACCTGACACTAGCTCGGACGCGCCGAACATAGAAGAGACCATCCCGGCCAACGACCAAACTGGCATCTTAACCAGTGCACCGATTTCCATCCAATTTTCAGAAACCATGAATACCAGTTCAGTTGAACACGCTTTAAGCATTTCACCGGCCCTGACTGACGCTGTTTATTCCTGGGACAGCAGACACATGATCCTAACAATCAATCACGCGGCCTTTGCGCTCAACACCGTCTACACGGTCACGGTTGCGACCACTGCGGTTGATTTAACTAACACAGCGTTAATCCCTAGCAGCAGCGCGGCCAACCCATTTCACTTTACCACTACTACAGAAGCCGGCGGCGAGATTGTGGTCTCTGGCGTCATTATTGTGCGCGAAGGGAGCAATGTCAGACTAAGCTGGCTTACCGAGCCATCAAGCGCTGTTGATATCTATGCCTTGACCCGCACCATCAACCCAACCACTGGAGAATATGATGGTTATTTCACAACTGACCAAGCTGAATGGTCCCTGCTAAGCGAAAATATAGTTGAAACGGAGTTTCTTGATACCCCAGCTGCTGGGACAGCCAGATACTACAAGATCGTTCCGCACAGCACCATCCTAACCAGCACGCTCTTAACATCTAACGTGGTTGGGAAGTTTGATATACATGTTGAACCAGGCAGCAATTTAATTTCTTTGCCTTTAAATGGGGGGGCAATCGCAATTAACGACGTCATTGGCAATCAATTAAGTGGTAGTTCCCCGCTAGCTTCTGACAAAATATACTATTACGATAACACGTCAGAAACTTGGCTAACATCGTATATTAATGCTGAAGGAACTTGGAACGGCTCGCTATCAAACATCGAGCTAAGCAAAGGTTATTTTATCAACCGACAAATGAGTTCGACCGCAACCAATATCACAGTTGTTGGTAGCGTGGTTTTTGATACTCCTACAGCGATTGATTTAAATCAAAACAGCAATATGATCGGTTCCCTTTATGCTGAAGCAATCTCTCTCAATGCGGCAAGCCTGGCTGCTGTCCTAACAGCAGGGACTCCACTTAACGCTGATAAGATTTACTATTATCAGAATTCACCTGGAGCTGGTAGCGATGGGTGGATTTCTGCTTACTTAGGTGCTGATGGTTTTAGCGGTCCCTTGACTACCATCACCCCTGGCAAAGGTTATTTTATTAATAACCAAACATTGGTCGATCCTGCCAGCCCAGATGAGTGGAATTTTACAAGACCTTAATAAAAAGGAGATGAAAAAATGACATATTTAAAACTAAAATCAATGGTCCGCAGCTTAATTGTCCTAGGCATGATATTGCTTTGTGCTGCAACAGCAAATGCTGCCTATTTATCGATCAACGCAGGCGCAGACAATAACACTATTGGTGCGGGCGGGGGCAGAGTTTACAATCAAGCTGGCATTGGAGCAGGCCATGAACTGGCTGTTGGTTCTGTCATCCAATACATCTATGCTGGATCAGACGGAGCGATTAACCCCCCAGCTACTGACGGTGATAAGACTGGCGACGACGTTATTCTTAGCACCAGAAGCGTTGGTGATGATACTGTTTATCTTGTCTTCAGCCATGTGGCTGGACAATTTTACCATAGTGTGACCGGTACCTATACTTCTGGTTCACCAAAAGTTTATGTCAGGGCTTGGAACTCATCTTCAATTGCAACGGCCACCCATTATGGTAATTCTGCTTTAGTGGACCCGGCAGTTAATCCAAGTGTCCCTCCCCTCCCAACAGATGTTGGTTTAGCTAATTTCGCCACCACCCTAACCAAACCCGTCGCTGCCGCCACCATCACCCGCACCCCAGCCACAGTCGCTGTTACAATTACCGAAGGCGAAGACGCTGCTGATGCCACCTTCCAGGTTGGCAACAGTGGTTCTGCGTCTTTAAGCTACACCCTAACTGAAAGCGCAACGTGGATCACTAGTATTGCCCCAGCCACCGGAAGCGTGGCAGTTGGCGCTGCAAATAATACCCACACCATTCATTTCTCAACCGCAGCCTTAACCACTGCTGACAGTCCATATACAGCAAATATTTCTATTGCTGATACCAAAGCAACTAACAGCCCGCAAACTGTGGCAGTTACTGTCACAGTTAATGCCCCAGCCCATGGGACACTCCAATTCAACCCAACTACTTATACTCGCTCAGAAGATGGCACCAGCGCCACTATCACTGTTACCCGCACTGGCGGCACTGATGGCGCGGTTGGCGTGCATTACGCTACCAGCAATGGGACTGCTACCGCCGGCTCAGATTATACCGCAGCAAGCGGCGACCTAAGCTGGGCAGAGGGTGAATCAGCCAGTAAAACCTTTACTGTTACAATCTTAAATGACACTGTGGCAGAATCAGACGAAACAGTTAACTTGACCTTGAGCGCAGCAACCGGCGGCGCTACGCTAGGTACCCACAGCGCAACCTTGACTATTACTGATGACGGTGATGTCCCACTAGATGTCACCCCACCAACAATTAGCGAAACAATCCCTGATAACGGGGAGACCAATGTTACGCTAACGCAAACAATCAGTATTACCTTTAGCGAACCAATGGATATTGATTCTGTCTCCATCGCTTGTGTTCCTAACCCAACCGGCGGTTTTGCCGCTGGAACTTGGAGTGGCGGTAACAGGACAGTTGCCTTTACCCACACTACCCCATTTATTAACAGCACAGCCTATGACATCACTGTCACTGGCCAAGATGTAGCTGGCAATGACTTGAGCGGGGATACAGACTTTGGCTTTACCACCATTGCCCCTGACTCGCCAACAATTGAACATGTTTATCGCAAAGTCGGCGAAGCTGCCACTACAACTGATAGCTGGGGCTATGTCTATAACAACATTGACATTAAAGGGCACAACTTTGGTGATGACCCAGGGAGCATCAATCGCAGCACTTTGCAAAACCATGTCACCTTGGCTGGTCTAACAATCCCAACTAACCAGGTCTATTACTGGTCTGACACCAGTATTGTGGTTGGTATCCCGCAAACCATTGAAGCAACCAATATCGTTGCCGGAGCTAAAGCAGTGATCGTGACTCACGACACCCGCACCAGCAACAGCCTGGATTTTACAGTTAGACCCTATATCTACGGACTGGTGCCAGATACTGGCGCGGTCGGTGACCCAGTCACCATTAACGGTACTGCCTTGGGCGCAAATATACCCAATGTCGCGGTCAGCTTTAATGGGACTGAGGCTACTGTCTCAACTGTTAATCACACTAGCCTAGTGACCGAGGTCCCAGCTGGCGCAACCAGCGGCCCCCTCACTGTCACTGTCAATGGCCAACCGTCAAATACACCTAGCTTTACAGTTGTCGGAGCGACCGAACCAGTTGTCACCGGGATCAACCCTAACCAGAGCGAACAAGGTCAAACCTTAACTGTCACTATCTCCGGAACAAACACTAACTGGAGCGGTGACTTGGCTAGCTCGGTCACCTTTAGCGGCACTGGCATCACTGTTAACAGCGCCAGCGCAACTAACGCAACCACCGTCAGCGCTAACATTACTATTGCTGCCGGCGCCACAGTTGGCGCTCGCACAGTCACTGTTACCGGCGCTTCTGGCTCCGCGACTTTTACTGTCAACGCAAAGACTGCGCCAACACCGGTCATCTCTGGCGTCTTGCCAGCTAGCGCCTATGTCGGCCAGACCATTGTGATCAATGGTGCTAACCTTGGCACTCAAGAAGGAACTAGCACTATCACGATCGGCGGCGTCACTGGCCACCCCACTGCTTGGGGCGAGAACCAGATCACCCTGGCTGTTCCAGCTGGTGTTTCTGGCACTGCTGCCATTGCTATCACAGTTAACGGCGTAACAGGAAATACTGCTAACCTTATCATCACCAGCGGCGGCGTGGTTATTGAAGATTTTGAAGGCGGCTGCGTTGATAACTGGGAATTTGACTACACTGGCGACGGCACTGCTGACTCTGGCTACTATGTTTTTGAGAATGTCGCGGATATTACGCCAGATGACGCTCACATCAACACTGACTTGCGTCAGGCCGCAGCAGCCAAACACGGCAGCCAGGGCGCTCGGGTCAAATATTCCTACGTTGGCACTGACGGTTCAGATTGGGGCGGCGGTTGGGGCGCTCAATTAGCCAACACGCTTAACCTTGATCCCTATGACACCATCAACTTCTTTGTCAATTGGGATGGCTCTGAAAATGACGTTAAGCTAACGCTCAAGGACAGCAAAGGAACAGCTTATTTCACCACAATCTCCCACCTGACCTTGGCCAGCACCGTTAATTACGGTCAGATCATCCGCCATAAATCAGATTTTGCCTTTGACGCTGATGATCCTGCCAATGTCACTGGCACCATAGATTGGGGCCACATTGTCAGCTATAACTTTGCTTATATCACCAAAAATACCAGCCCAAGCTATCATACGTTAGACAGCATCACTGCTGGCAGTGTTAACCTGGGCGGCACCTCTGAAGTCCAGCCAATTATCAGTGGTGAGGTAATAGTAACCTCTATTGACCCAAGCGCAGCCCCGGCTGGCGCTAAATTTAAGGCCATGGGCTCTGGCTTCGGCGCAGCCCAGGGACAGAGTCTCTTGATCTTTGAAAACCAATCTTCTCATAAAACTTACAGTGTCAACGTCAACACTTGGAGCGACACCCAGATCGAAGCCATTGTCCCTACCCTGGCACCAGCTGGTGTTTACACCTTAAAGGTAGCCAAGATCGCAATTTCAGCCGGCACAATCCAGGCCTTTGAATCAAACGCGGTTGGCTTCCAAGTTACAGCTAATGCTGCAGGCGGTGGGGCAGCTACGGTCTTCCCTAACCCGTTTAATCCGCTCTCAAGTGTAAGCAATAAGGCCAATGTTACTATTGCCTACTCAACCGGCGGGGCTGCTAATATCGGGATTTATATCTACGATATGACCGGCCGCTTAGTGCTCCATGATACAACTACCGCTAGCCAGACCACCTGGAATGGCAAGGACACGCAAGGGTCTTATGTCGGAGACGGCGTGTACTTAATCCGCATTGCTAACGAGGATACCAAAGGCTTGATTGCTAAAGCCAGGGTCCTTGTGATCAAACAATAATTATAAAGGAGAGGTGAATTAGATGAAAAAGCTATTAACGATACTCGCAACTTTAGTCCTGATAGCCGGAAGTACATTAGCTAGTTACGCGCCAGACCCCATGACCCTGGGTGTTGGGGCTCGGGCGCTGGGCATGGGCCGCGCCTATGTCGGAGTAGCAGAGGACGGCGACGCCTTGTTTATGAACCCGGCTGGTCTGGCCACTGCCACTAACCCAAAGCTCTCTAGCATGTACACCTCTCTAATGGGTGATGTTAGCTATGCTGTCTTAGGCGGTGTCTATCCATACGGCGATAAAAGCGCGGTTGGGATCGGCATTATCAATTCTTCTGCTCCAGAAATTCCCTTGACCAATATTGACGGCAGTTCAGCCGGCACAGGTCAGTGGGGCAGCAGCGTGGTTTTTCTTTCGGCCGGCACTTATCTTAATAACCTGCCACCTTTTCGCAACTTAAACAAAGATGTCCTGATTGGCGGCAGTTTTAAGTATTTTAGCGTGAGCGGTTCTGGTAAGAATGATGTGGCTGACGCGGCTAACGCCGCTGGCAATGGCTACAGCGCTGACCTGGGGTTGCTAGTACCTGTTACTGATTATTTAACCTTTGGCCTTAATTATCAAAATGTTTTGGCTAGCAAGATCACCCGCTCCAGCGGCATTAATGAGGATATCCCCGCCACCCTAAAAATTGGCGGCAAACTTTGCTTGATCGGCAAAGAAGGCAATGCTTATTCAGTCCATAACAACCGCCGGCTTTATCTAAACGCTGACTACGACATTAATTCGCAAAATATTCCCAATGTTTCTCATCTTGGCCTTGAGTTCTGGCCAGTGAGCAACCTAGCCTTGCGCACCGGCGCTGATGGCAATGACCTAACCGCTGGGATCGGCGTGAGGTTATCAGGTATTGAGTTTAACTATGCCTACCACCCCTACTCTGGCATCAGTGACAATACCACCTCGTTCTTTTCTATCAGTTATCTGGGCGAGGCAGCTAAGCGGATGCTCCGAGTCCACTTTGACAACCCTAAAGACAAATCAATTGTTTATGATGACCATGTTAAAGTTTCAGGCAGGGTTGAAGTCATTCAGGGCGATGAGACCCAGGCCGCGGCCGGGGTAATCACGGTTAAGGTCAATGGCATAGCCATGCCACTGGACGAGAACTTAAACTTTGCAGCCGAGGTTCCGGTTGACCAGTTAGGCAAAAACCTGCTCATGGTCGAAGTTTCAGATACTTCCGGCGACTACGAAACCTCTGATATGCGCTTGGTCAGGCTGATCAATTTTGCCGACGTGCCAGACGGTTATTGGGCCAAGAACCCAATCGAGAACACTGGAACAGTTGGCTTAGTTGAGGGTTATCCAGACGGCAGCTTTAGACCAGAGCAATCTCTAACCAGGGCTGAGCTCGCCACTTTAATGGTCCGGGCCAAAGGGATTAAATTGCCAGACCGCCAGGCCAAAATGGCCTTTAAAGATGTTAAGCCTGATTTCTGGGCCGCGAAATATGTTGAAATCGCCAAAAATGAAGGCTTAGTCAATGGTTATCCAGACGGCAGCTTCAGGCCAAACAATAAGATTAACAAGGCCGAAGGTATTGCCATCCTGGTTCGTTTTGAGAACATGAAGGTTGCCAGTGAAGTTTTTGAAAAACCATACTGGGACGTTTCCACTAAAAATTGGGCTGGCAAATATATTGCCGCGGCCAAAGAGGCTGGGATGCTCTCTTATGTTGATCGCAACTATCTCCATCCCAAGGATGGCTTAGCCAGGTCAGAAGCAGTAGAAATGCTCTCTAAGACCACCTTGGCTGGTAACAAGATCGAAGATCTTTATAGTTGGGAAAAAGGCTTTAAGCGCGAGACTATTCCAAGCCGACCGCGCTTGCGCGCTTCTTTGTAGGTAACCTTTATACCCCCTCTCTTAATAAGAGAGGGGGTGCCGAGTTTCGCCACAGGCGGGACGAGGCAGGGGTGAGTTTGGAGCAAAACAATTATGATTAAGCAAATTAGCAGTTATATATCAAACTGGTTCGGTTGGGCTTTAAGTACTCTTAGCTGTGGTAATGTTGATAATTCTCAAGTGCCGCTAGCTCAAGCTGATACCAATCCTAATCTAACCCTTGATAGCGAAGACCTGACTGCCATTGCGGCCATCCTGGGCCATTTAACTGATCAAGACGTCACCCTGTGCAATTTAGGCCAGCTAACAAACAATCCTTTATTTTGGCCTACTGTGGCCAGGTATATTGTTGAAGAGCGCTATGACGGCCGTAACCTGGCTGGCAGAACAGCTTCAGTAGTAAACCAAGCCACTCCTATTTCTATTGATGAACAGATCAGAGCTAGCTTGCAACGCTTAACACCCCAACAACGCGAAACAGTAATTAGCCAACTAACTCAGAGTTTAATGAGTAGTTCAAATAGCGCTCACCAATACTTTACCCTAGAAGGATATCAAGCTCTCTGCTCATATCCACCCAATGCACCAATAAATCATTCAACCAGTTTTTCAATCTTCGCTTTGAACCTGCCTAAAAATGACTTTTATGCTATGATAATTAATCTGCCGCCAGAACCACCAACCCCAGTAGCATCAG
>Ga0210017_1002618_pt1 | contig 15334 bp, 14 predicted proteins | sample CryGeyCG2014_020_FD_183966 | JGI IMG/M metagenome (GOLD analysis project Ga0210017, IMG submission 183966) | Groundwater microbial communities from aquifer - Crystal Geyser CG08_land_8/20/14_0.20 (SPAdes) (version 2) | ecosystem: Environmental > Aquatic > Deep subsurface > Groundwater | place... | reverse complement strand
TGCCGATGGCTTCAACGAACTGTCTTATTTTTGTGCTGTTTATTTGCATGGTCCAGTTGAGGTTTCCGCTTAACTGAAACATTTCTTCAGCTTCTATTAGTGAGAGGGTTCTTGGGGGCCACCTTCCGGGTGATTCGACTTGAATTGTTGTCTGGTGGTCAACCTGAATGTTTTCTGGCTCTGGGTTGCATGTGAAAGCGTATGTGAAGGTTAGGTTTATGTATTCCACTATGGCTGTGTATAGGGTTGCGTTATCTTCCGACGTGAGTGTTGTTTTGTTGTAGATCAGGTTTGGTTTAAGCTCTGCCACGTAATTGTATGTTCCAGTGTGCTGGTATGAGCACAGGGTTGTTGTTTGGGTTTCCTGTGTTGGGAGTTGATGCGTGTAGTAAATGCTTAGGGCTGATATGATGGTTGAGCATGCGAATATTATGAGAAGGATTTTTGCGAGTTTTTCCCGCTGATTCGGTAAAGTCTGGACATAGTGCAGCCTCAGTTTTCCTTTGGTTATCTAGAGGAGTGGTTGTTAAATAAAAAGCATGTTCTAATGTTGTAAGCTTGTTGGGTTTGGGCGGGAGTGAATACGTGATTTGCCGGTGTTAATAGAAGGTCACAGTGATTTTTCTTGTTTTATAGTTGATAGTCATGGTTGAGGATTTGAGCATGTTCGCTCCTATCAAAGCGTCTGTTCCATCGGTTAATATTACTTCAGCTCGTCTTTTTAGATCGTTTAATTCAATATTGCATGAGTAAACGGGAACTCTTTTTCTGGAGCCGTCGGCCAGCTCGACGTCATGGACATATTCAAGGATTAGCCCGATTTGAACGGCCAGGGTTGTGGGTATGCACAGGTCTCCGTTGAAGCCCGTGTCTACTATGGCTTCCAGGTCGATGGTTCCTTTTAAGCCTGCCACTTTAACTTTAAGTCTTGGACTTAAGAGTTCGTCGATGCGTCCTTCGATGGTTGTCAAGTGTGCGCCTCAGTAAAGGATTCTGGCTACCCTGTATCCTATCCTCTTGACGTAGAAGACGCTTTCTGGGTGTTTTTCACGGGCTTTATCTGTAGCCTCCATGGGAGATTGGGCGATGGTGTAGTCGCCGCTGTCCGCATCTATGGCTATGAATAACCCCCGATATTTTTCTTCCACCTCATTCCGTATTTTATTGTAAATGTCCTCGCCCTTTGCGGCGAGTTCGTCTGAGCTGTATTTACTGGTCCTCAGCGTATCCATACATTTTTTCCTCATTTTAGAGTTGAATGTGGCTTGTTATTATAGTTTTGCAACTTGTTGCGTTGCCTTGTTTGCTTCATAGGGCTGGATGAAGGTTTGGAATGCGAAAATAATGAGCGGGTCACAGTGAGTTCGGTGCGTTCATGTTTTAGCCTTCAGAGTTTCTACTGTTATTTAGAGGTGGTGGTTGTAAAATAAAAAGGATATTCTGCTTTCGCATATGCTTGGGGTTTGGTTGACAACTTGGCGTTTGATTATAATGTTATGTATAACTGCTTTCTTCCCTTCCATGGTTTCTTTCCTTAGTCTAAGGATTATCTAAGGTTCTTTGCATTCTGGGTTTAAAATAGTTTAGTTTTTCTGAGCGGTGTTTGTGGCGGTTTTAATGCTCTCTGATAGCGGTTTTTACTTTTGGGAAACTATTTCAACTTCTATCTCCTTGAGCACGGATATGAGGTTTATTTCTCCACTGGGTTTTGGTTTATCTTCGCCTTTAACGTGTTTGTGGTGCGGGAATGTTTCCCCTTCTGGGTGGTGGGGGGCGTTGTTCCATCTTGTGATGAGTTCTCCTTTAGTTTGCCATTGAAAGCGATATCTCAAAGCCGTGGCTTGTCCGTTGCTGATCTTTGCGTATTCGAGGAGTTTAAGCTCGGACCCGTCGATGAATGTCAAGGTTCCTCGGATGTATCCCTCGTTCTCTAAAACCTTGACGTATTCGATGTTGGATGACGCCACTACTTTCGAGTTGGATATTGTGTCTTGGATTCTCTTGAAGTATTCGTCTATTGTTTGCACTGGCTTAGGAGCTCCTGTAGGGTTTCAAGCCTTGCTTTGATGCTTTCATGAGCGTGAATGGCCGACCACCATGCAAAGCAGTCCTCTTCATCGCCAAGTTCGCCGCCTTCAAACTTTTCATAAAATTCTTTTGAGTTAAGCCCGTGCTTAGACTCAAACTTACGCATTTCTTCTTCAAAGCCTTCCAGTTTTGCCTTTAGGATTTTGAGCTCCCTTTCTATAGCTGAGGAGAGCGCCTCCAATGCGAGTTCTTTATTGGCTTTTGTCTTTAACAGCACTTCCGTCAAGCTTTAAACACCAATAAACAAAAAGCCGTGGGCCCTTAAAATCCTTTTCACTTTAACTTGTCTCTCTCCACTCTGCAGAGATGCTGTTTCAGCAGCTGGCTTTTATTAAGCTAAAGACAAAGCTGAGTTTTTGCATGGAGGCTGTTCAGAATTGGTTAGGATTCAGCGTAGAGTTTCTAGGAAGCGGTACTTGAACAGCAAGCGCACTTACGAGTATGAACGTGTGTCTCTGCACATTCCCAGAAAATATCACGAATTGATTAAGCCGTTCCTCAACCAAGATTTTGACGTAAGCGCAGCTGCAGAGAAAGGCATTATCGTCATCACTCTCACACCGCAGAAAACAGTTCAACACGTAGCAGATCCTTCTTGGCAGACATCACACGCATAATTGGATTCTAAACCGTGCTTTCGGCACGATTTAAGCGCGTGCACTAGACAAGTGTATCTAAGATTGACTTGTTAATTTTATTGTTTTGATTTTTCTTCTCCCGACGGGATTGTAGAACTTAACTCCAAAAAGTCTTTAAGAATGGCCATCATAATTGCTCAGTGAAGAGGTTAGAAATATGAGGAAGTTTGGTTCTTTGGCTTTAGCTGCTTTGATTCTGCTATCGTTTGCTGCGATATTGCCTCTGTCTGCCTCTGCTGTGGGATCGCCTACTCGCCTGATGGTTGTTGAATGGTATGGCAGAGGAAGCGCCGAACCCTACGCAATTCCTGCCGAAGACAATTCGATGAGTAACCCCGACTACAAGCTGCTTCGCTTCTACTGGCATACGACAATTGAGTATTGGATAAACTCCACAAACGGGTATGGTTTCGACGAATCCGCGGTAGTTGGAAATATCACAGCATCCGCAAACATGTGGGATGAACAGACGAGCTATACGTTGTTTGCTTGCAAGGGAACAACGGAAAAGACTGCTGGAGTATATGACGGCTATAACGTTGTTGCTTGGGGTTGGTACGACAATCCTAACGTGATTGCTGTTACGTATATTTGGTACACTCGCAACCAAATTGTTGAAACCGACACGAGAATGAATACAGTGTTTGGTTGGAGCCTCAGCGGCGAGACAGGAAAGATGGATGTACAAAACATAATGACCCACGAGTTCGGCCACTGGTGCGGACTAAACGACTTGTACAGAGACAGAGACTACTGGTTAACAATGTACGGCTACTCTGGCTACGGAGAAACCCACAAACGAGATTTAGGACTTGGAGACATCCTCGGGCTACAAAAAAGATACGGCGCATAGCCACCCAAAATCTTTTTTTCTGCGATCGCGATCGATCGATCGTAATAGTCTCTCTGTTTCTTTAAGAAAAAATGTTTCTTCTTTAATGATGACAATAACCTCTCCACTAACCAATCTCTATGAATCCTCCCTTTTTCGTAAGCGTTTATCTCTCTTCAGTTTCTCTGCACACGCAGTTTACTCATAACAGCTAAAATCCCATTGGCTTTGTCAAGCCAAACCGTGCGGAAATGCTTGGGAAGCCACCATGCTGGCTGACATACGCTACTACTTAATGTATCTCTGCCTTGACGGTTTAGAGAATCCTTCCTTGGGCCGAAGCATATCGGACGTTTTTGTTAAACTGGGTGTGTGGTTAGAGGAATTACATAAGGAAACGCCTGTTTGGAAAGCTGAACATGAAACCATACGCTGGTACATCGGCTGGCTCTTCGCCCTGGAACAGCTTCTCAGCCTAAAACATGAAATAAAGCGGCTTCCAACCGAGAAGATCAGCCGAGAAGATTTCAAGCGAAGCTAGAAGCAAACAGCCAAAAAGCTGGGGCTTTCATAAGGCTCGGTTGCAACGGTGTTTGAGCTACACCACCCCTTGAAACTAAACCACAAACTCTGAAGAGCCTTCAGACTTTCCAAGTTGCAATGGCGTTTAAGGTTCTTAAGGAATTATAGAGTTTTGGAAGATCTGTTTCCAAACGAGGGCGAGCGCTAAGCTATGGGTTCAAATCCCGCCGGACCCGCTAGGATCTTATCCTTGCAAGGGGGCTATGGCTGAAAACTTGATTGCAACCGAGACCGTTGCCCCAGTTTGAAAAGCATCAAATCTGTGCCCTTCAATGAGTAATCTTGCGCTCTTCAATGAGAAATATCGTGCTCTTCAACAGGCCCCTTAAAACATTCTCTCTTCAACCAAGTTCCCCGTTGAAGGGCAAAAACTCGAAGATTCAGGGTAATTTTGCCCTTGTTTCAAGAGCGGAAAAAGGTTGATTTAGGCTTATTTCTCCCTTCAAACAGGAAGTTCTGTCGTTCAGAAACCTCGTTGAAGGGAGCACGTTTGAAAAGACCGTGCGCCCTTCAGTGGCATGGGCTGAATCGCCGCGCTTACCAGCGCGCATCCAAGGAGGGCCCATATGGGCTCTACTGAGAGTATTCTAGGGCCCATGTGGACTTTCATGAGAAGGGTTCACCGAGCCTCAAGTAGGGGCCCACGTGGGTTCTCCCGAGAGCATCAACCGGGAGCATGCTCTAGGAGATCCTCGTAGTAACAGAGAGCATGCCCAGAGAGGCTTTCAGAAAAGGAGCCTTAGAATGCTCGTAGTAACCTTCAAAACAGAAAAAAAAGGGATTGCGCGGGAGAAATCGCCAGCTTAATCTATATTACGATTTATGACTTATTATTCCCTTTTGTACTATGGCGGGGCAAGTGGCGCTTAGACCATGAATGCTTGCTTGAGACTTGCTCTGGGGCTAGCTTAACCCCCCTCTATATATAGGTTGAAATGTGGGGTTCTGTCAAGTTCTCGGTTGACGTGTTAACGTGTCAAAAATCGGTTGATAGTAAGATTGCACTTTGTTAACTTTGAAAGAAAACTTGAAATTATTGAAGATTCCCACTATTTATTCTTGATCTAATTCGGTTCTGTCAACTCTTCGTCGGATTAATCTCCTTGTAAACTTTCGTCGGATGACATGCATTTTGGATTAGAGTTAGCCACTTATTGTTCCCTTCAACTTTGATTCCACAAGCCTCAGCAGGCGTTTTGCCTTCTAGTGCTTCGTGTTCTCTTATGCAGTTATGGAAAATCTGATAACCTGTGAGTATTGGCGTTTCTTTCTTCTTAGCTTTTCTCTTGTTCAAGGGCTGATTTCACTGACTCATAAGCCTTCTTTGCTTCCTCAATAGCTACTCCGTCTTCCAGCGTTGTAACATCTCCGATGGCTGCTCCGCAAACTATTGCTTTCAGTAGTCTCCTCATAATTTTGCCACTTCTCGTTTTGGGAACCGAGTCGACAAAGGCTATTGTTGCATCTGATGAAACTAGAGGGCCGATAGTCGTCCTTAAGTGCATTTTCAACTCGTCTGCAAGCTTTGGGTTTGGTGAATACCTTTGCTTGAGCACTGTAAAGATGAATGGTATCTCTCCTTTTACGGGATCGGATTTACCTATGCATGCTGACTCTGCAACTGCAGGATGCTTAATCATTGCTGATTCAATTTCTGCCGTTCCAATTCTGTGGCCTGCCACTTTAAGAACGTCGTCAGCCCTTCCCAGAACCCACAAGTATCCATCTTGGTCTTTAATAGCGAAGTCTCCAGTGTAGAAATACATTTTCCCCTTAAATCTTGACCAATAAACATCGACGTATCTTTGCGAATTCTTGTACAATGTCATGAGCATTCCTGGCCATGGCGAGGTCATAGCCAAATACCCCCTAACTCTGGGTGGGCAAGTGTTTCCATCATCATCAAGAACTTCCATTGTGACTCCTGGAAATGGATAACCATTGGTTCCTGGCTTAAGCGGAAATATCTTTCCTAATCCTGGAAAGTGCCCAGTTAGCATTTGCCCAGTCTCTGTCATCCACCAAGTACTTGAGGCGACAATGTCATCCTTGCCGATGTTTCTGAAATACCACCTGAATGCTTCTGGATTTATAGGTTCGCCGACAGAATGGCAAATCCTTACTGTTGATAGATCGTATTTTCGGACGAGATCTTCTGGAAATTTCATTAGTAATCTGATGGCGGTTGGTGTTGTATAGAATATTGTAACCCCATATCTCTGGATTATGCTCCACCATCTATCCGGTCTTGGATAATCTGGGGAACCTTCATACATTATTGATGTTAAACCCGTTAGCAGAGGACCATAAACGATGTATGAGTGTCCTGTAACCCATCCAATGTCTGCTGTGCACCAATATATGTCATTGTCCTTTACATCGAAAATCAATTTCATGGTGGCATAAAGTGAAACGGCATAGCCTCCTATTGGGAGTTGACATCCTTTGGGAGTGGCAGTTGTACCTGATGTGTAGAGGATGTAGGAAAAGTCTTCGGAGCCGCATTTTTCAGCTGGAACAGTGACATTTTTTGGTACATCACTAATTAGTTCATGATGCCATGTGTCTATCTCTTTGTTCCAAGGCAATTCATTACCTGCTCTTTTGACTGTGATGACTTTTTCTATTTTAAGCCCGTTTTGTGCGCATATCTTTACAGCTTCGTCGACGATGGGCTTGAGGCTTATTATTTTCCCTCTTCTATAAAATCCATCCGCCGTGACTATTATTCTTGAGCCAGCGTCTATGGCTCTGGTTGCCAAGGCATCTGCACTAAATCCGCTGTAGACTGCGCTGTGTCGTGCTCCCAGTCTTTGAGTTGCGAGCATGTAGAGTGGGAGTTCTGGGATCATGGGCAGATAGAATGTCAAGATCTCTCCTTTCTTGACCTTGAGTTTTTCTCTCAGGGCATAGCTAATCACGTTGGATTCTCTGAACAGGTCGTAGTATGTGAATTTTCTGACCTCCTTAGGCTGCTCCATTGCTTCATCCCATGGCTCACCTTCCCATATCAAGGCCAGTTTGTTCTTTCTTCCTTGTGCAATTTGCCAGTCTGTATCTAAATATGCTAGGTTTGTTTCTCCCCCAACGTACCATCTGTAGAACGGGGGGTTGCTGTCATCTAAAACTTTGTTCCATTTTTTGAACCAGAAAAGCTCGTTTGCCCATTTTCCCCACCATTCTTCCACAGCCTTCTTATCCTTCACGGTAGTTTCATACCATTTCTTAAAGTCGTCTTTGTTCCATATTCTGTCTTTCCAAGCGGGTGGGATTATATTAGCTTCAAATTCCTTATAGACTTCTACCCCTTCTTTGGCCATCTCATCCCACCTTTTGAATCGATTATTTTGGCTTCTTTAAAAAAATATTTGTTATATATAGGTTTAGGTATTTTTGACAGAGAATTATTGTTGATTTTGCCGTAGATAGATAGGGTTCTTTTTTTGCATACGTTTCGTTTAGCACTTATGCGAGGCGAGATAAAAAGCGCTTTATCCGCAAACGATGTCTTTCGGGAAAAATAAGAGAGGGTGATGTTTCAGCCCGCTGGGCATATGGGTAGCACAGTTTTTCCGTGAGCCTCATTTAATACTTCTGCTATGGCTAGGTAAACTGCGCTCATCCCGCAAATGACGCCTTCAACTCCGATTATACGTGTGAATAGTTCAACATCTGTTGTTGGTGAGTAAACGAGAATTGCTGATTTAGCTGCAAGTAAGAAGAACAGTATTGCTAGGCTCATAAAAACGAACTGTAATGCGCGATTAGTTTTCAGAGTGCCGAAGAACATTAGGAAGGTGAAGAGTCCCCACATGAAGAAATAGGCCGCCATAGCCAAGTCTGCGGGTCCTTGAATGTCGAAAAAGAAATACTGCCTTGGCAACAAAAGCAGGGCCACGAACGACCACCAGAACAGACCATAAGAGGTGAAGGCTACTGTGCCGAACGTGTTGCCTTTCTTGTATTCCATTATGCCTGCAATTACCTGTGCTAGCCCACCATAAGCTATTCCCATTGCCAGAATCATGCTATCAACTGTTGGAGTTAATCCAAAATTGTGTACGAAGTTTAGGAGAACTGTTGTTATTCCGAAGCCTAACAGTCCAAGCGGTGCCGGGTTTGCTGTCTTTTCGCTCATTTCCCTTTCATCCTTTCATTTTTTGACGTTAGGCGCTTTCTTCATTTTGCTTTGAATTTAAGTCTTTCTAGGCTATTCCTTCCTTCTTTTTGTCGCAATGTACTTGCCAATCTCTAGCGAGCAGAAGGTTATTGCCGTGAACAGTATTGCGTATGCCCAGTCTATGAGTTCAGGCGAATGAACGCCGAACAAGCTTTGGAGGCCTGGCGTGTAGAGGACTAGGAGCTGAAGACCGAACGATGAAAGCACTGCGTACCACAGGAACTTGTTCTTGAAGATGCCAACTTTGAAAACTGGATACTTCAGCGAGCGAGCTGAAATGGCGTTGGCTAACTCCATCAAGATCATCGCCGTCAGAAGCTGCGTCCGTGCTTCAAGTAGTTGGTCAGAACTGAGCCACGGTTGATACATGAAATAGCCATACAACAACAGTACGGTCATGATTATCGGTGTCACCGTCAAGTAGAGTTTGACATCAGTTGTCCAGACACTTTCGTTTGGATCTCTCGGCTTTCTTTCCATCAAGTCTGGGTCTCCAGGGTCAACTCCCAGAGCTATAGCTGGCAAGCCGTCTGTCGTCAGATTTACCCATAAGAGTTGTATCGCTGTCAGGGCTACTACTGAGCCAGCTTCGACTTCGTGTGTGCCTGCAAGGTATGGTACGGCAATCATTACTATGAACATTACGAGGATTTCCATGACGTTGCAACGGAGCAGGTATGTCAGGTATTTCTTGATGTTGCCGTAGATTTCGCGACCTTCCTTAACGGCCTTGACGATCGACGCAAAGTTGTCGTCTGTCAGAACCATGTCTGATGCTTCTTTCGTGACTTCTGTGCCTGTGATTCCCATCGAAACGCCAATGTCCGCCATCTTAAGCGCCGGCGCATCGTTGACACCGTCTCCTGTCATTGCGACAACCTGTTGTTTCGACTTCCAAGCCTTAACTATTCTCATCTTGTGTTCAGGTGACACTCGAGCGTAGATTACGACATTTTCCACCATTTCATTGAGCTGTTCGTCGCTTATCTTATCCATTTCTTCGCCAGTCAACACTTTGCCTTCTAACTCGTTCTCACTCAGCAAGTTCAGTTCCTTAGCCACAGCAACTGCAGTCAGCCTGTGGTCACCTGTCACCATGACAACCCTGATTCCGGCTTTCTTGCAGAGGTAAATGGCATCTTTGACTTCTTCTCGCGGAGGGTCAATCATTCCCATTACGCCAACGAAAATCATGTCCTTCTCAATTTTGTCGTCGAAAACCGTCGCTGATTCCGGCAACTCTCTGAAAGCGAAACCCAGATTTCTCAATGCTTGCATCGCCATGGCCTCGGTTACTTTGAGCATCTGTGTCTTGTCTTCCGCAGTTATCTTTCGCACTTTGCCGTCTGCGTAGATTTTTGTGCACTTGTCCAAGACCACTTCAGGAGCCCCTTTCATGAACGCGACTTTCTTCTGGGCGGAAACAAGGTGAACTGTAGTCATTCGTTTCCTTTCCGAAGAGAAGGGAACCTCGCCTATGCGCGGGGCGTCCCGTTCCAGCTCCTCCTTCCACAGTCCTGCCTTGGCTGCTGTGACGACGAGCGCTCCCTCCGTGGGGTCGCCCTTGATTTTCCATCTTTCGGTTTCTGTTTCTTTTTCCAGTTTAGAATCGTTGCACAACACTGCAATCTTTAGTACTGTGCGAAGGTTTTCGTCGGTTGGCTCAATTTTTCTGTCTTCTAGCAGGAAGTTTCCTTCAGGCTCGTATCCGACTCCTGAGACCTTGATAGTCTGATCGCTCACGTAGATTCTCTGGACGGTCATTTCTCCCTTGGTCATTGTTCCCGTCTTGTCGGAGCATATGACGCTTGTGCATCCTAGTGTTTCAACTGCTGGCAGTCTTCTGACTATCGTGTTCACTTTAGCCATTCGGTACATGCCTATTGCAAGTGCGCCCGTAACAATTGCAGGCAATGCTTCTGGAACTGCTGCAACGGCAAGGCTTATTCCCCACAGAATCATGTCAAGGATGTTGCGCCCTTCGATGATTCCGATGAAGGCTACCGCCAAGCAAACGGCTATAGACAATATTCCTATCAGTTTTCCAACAGACGCCATTCTCTTTTCAAGCGGCGTCTCCTCCTCTTCTGTGACCTGGACCATCTTTGCAATCTTGCCGAACTCGGTGGTCATCCCCGTTGAAGTAACCACCGCTTTTCCACGCCCGTAAACGACAGCGGTCCCAGTGAAGACGATGTCTCGCCTATCGTTAATCGGCGTCTCCTCTGGAAGCGGTGTCACATCCTTGGTCACCGGAGAGGATTCGCCTGTCAGCGAAGCTTCGTCAACCTTCAAGTTAAAGCTCTCTAGAAGTCGGGAATCCGCAGGAATCTTGTCTCCCGTGTATAACAGGACAATGTCGCCTGGTACAAGTTCGCTTGCTTGAACCTTCACTTCTTTTCCGTCTCGCAAAGCCATTGCCGTAGGCGCAGTCATCTTTTTCAGGGCTTCCAAGGCTTTCTCCGAACGGAATTCTTCAACGAATCCCAGAATTGCGCAGGCAAGAACGATGGCGATGATGACTATCGCGTCGGTGATTTCACCTAGATAGATTGAAAGGCCTGTGGCAATGAGCAGTATCACGATGAGCAGATCCTCAAACTGTTCGATGAACATCTTTACAGCTGAGGTTCCTTTCTCCTTTTGAAGTTCATTGGTTCCATACTGCTGAAGTCGTTTCTGCACTTCTTCTTGACTCAAGCCAGTGCTCTTAGCGTTCAGCTGTTTCATCGTTTCGTCTATTTCCATTGCGTGCCAAGATTTCGACATCCTTTCTCCTCTCTCACCAAGCAATTTAGAGGCTATTTTGTAAACATGATAAGTTATATTCTTTTCCTACTGGTCACGAAGTTTAAAGAATAAGTTTATAAGAGATTTTGGAACACACTACAGATTCTTTAAAAAACGGGTGGAGATGGAAGGAGATACAAATGATCGAAACCGGAGTATGGGTTATTGCACCTTTGTCCGCATTGATCTCAATTCTAGTGGGACTATACTTCTACAATTACGTTAACAAGCAAGACAGCGGAACCGAAAGAATGAAGGAGATTTCCGGCGCGATCAAAGAAGGAGCCGCAGCCTTCATAAAAAGAGAGTACACGACACTGGCAATATTCGTAGTTGTCGTAGCGATACTAATCGCCGTATTCTTGCCCCAGCCGCTGTGGGAGTCGCACGACCTTCTGCTGAACCTTCAGTTACCAATAGCCTACATGTTCGGTTCATTCTGCTCAGCCTTGGCTGGCTACTTGGGCATGAATGTTGCAACAAAAGCGAACGCCAAGGTAGCAAATGCCGCACAAAGTGGGCTGAACAAGGCTTTTCCAATCGGTTTCCGTGGCGGAGCAGTAATGGGGCTGTCAGTAGTCGGCGTCGGACTGCTCGGAATCAGCATGGTCTACGCGCTCACAGGCATGGAAGGGACTCTTCCAGCAGTACTGGCCTACAGCTTTGGAGCCAGCTCGCTTTCGCTTTTCGCCAAAGCAGGGGGAGGCATCTTCACTAAGACTGCAGACATCAGCGCAGACCTAGTCGGCAAAGTGGAGCTGGGGATTCCTGAGGACGACCCAAGAAACCCAGCAGTCATAGCTGACAATGTCGGGGACAATGTGGGCGATGTGGCTGGCATGGGAGCAGACCTGTTCGACTCATACATCGCAAGCATAGTAGCAGTAATGATTCTTGGCGTAGGTCTCGGCGTTACCGCCACTTACGTACAAATACCGCTTGTGTTCGCTGGGCTAGGCATCTTGGCTGCCGTTCTGGGCGCGTTGACTGTTAGAGTCGGACCAAAAGGCAACCCGGGAGCCGCATTGAACAACGGAACATATGTAACATGCATAATCTTCGGGGTGCTGACCGCCGTGGCTACGTGGTATCTAGGATATCAATGGGCGCTGTGGGGAGCAACAATTGTGGGTCTCGCAGCCGGAATAATAATCGGGATCACGAGCGACTACTTCACTTCAGAAGACAAGGCGCCAGTTCTGAAGACTGCAGCTGCGTCTGAAACTGGGCCTGCACTGAACATATTAACCGGATTCTCATACGGCCTGCGCAGCATCATTTTCCCCTTAATCGGAATAGCCGTGGCGGCAGCGGTCTCATACAAAATATGCTACCCATTGGGTACGAACGAAGCAGAACATATGAAATATGCTGTGTATGGAATAGCTCTCGCAGCTCTCGGCATGCTTTCAATCGTCGGACTGACGGTTTCAAATGACGCATACGGTCCGATTGTGGACAACTCCAAGGGAATCGCTGAACAGTCTGGTCTCAGCGAGGAAGTTATTGCGATAACGGACGAGCTTGATTCTGCTGGAAACACGGCGAAAGCCATAACCAAGGGGTTCGCTATAGGCGCGGCAGGACTGACTGTGATTGCGTTGCTGGCTGCGTTTCGGGAAATAGCTTCGCGGGCCGGCTACGACATTGTCTTTGACATCATGCACCCAATGGTTCTTCTCGGAGCCCTGATAGGCGTCGCGATTCCTGCAGTGTTCTCGGCAATGGTCATGCTTGGCGTCTGTAGGAACGCCGAAAGAATGATTGCGGAAATCAAAAGACAATTCAGAGAAATCCCTGGTCTCAAAGAGGGAAGAGCAGGCGTCAAGCCTGACTATGCCAAGTGCGTTGACATTGCTACGGTCGGAGCGCTACGTGAACTCATGCCTGCAAGCATCATGGCAATCGTCTCAACCTTGATTATCGGCTTCGTCGGTGGAATAGAAGCACTTGGAGGTTTCCTTGCAGGTGCCATATTCTCTAGTCTGCTACTCGCTCTGTTGATGTCTAACGCTGGCGGTCTCTGGGACAATGCCAAGAAGCTGATCGAATCAGGCAAGCATGGTGGAAAGGGTTCAGATGCGCACAAAGCTGCTGTATGTGGCGACACCGTAGGCGATCCCTTCAAAGACACGGCTGGGCCTTCGCTTAACACCATGATAACCGTAATGTCTCTGATTGCTTCGCTGCTCGCCGGATTGATCGTGAAATACAACTTGCTGAAGATCTTAGGTCTACAGTAGGCTTCAACCTACTATCCTTCTTCTTTTTGCAGCAGCAAATGGGCTTATTCATTCAGCACGCCGTTCAGAAGACTACACTCATCATGTTGCTGCAGAGTTGCTTGGCGCCGGGGGAGGGGCTCGAACCCGCGCGGACCCGTAGGTCCACAGGCTCTCAAGGCCTGCGCATTATCCACTCTGCCACCCCGGCTCTGCAAGCCCATTTAGGCTACTCATACTAAAATCCTTTTATTCTTCTCGAGGAATCGCTGGGCGACTGCGACAGACAATGAACCTGAATCGCGGTCTACTTTGTTGCTTGGAAACCGAAAACCTATTTTAAAAGAACCCCAATCAGATAGGAGATGCAGATGGAAATGGGCCGGTAGTCTAGCTCGGTTAGGACATCTGCTTGACGTGCAGAAGGTCGCCGGTTCAAGTCCGGTCCGGCCCACCAACTAGAGTTTTTGCTTGTTGAATTGAAGTTGTTCACTGAATTGACTGTTGAAAATCTGTTTATCAGAAGTTTTAAGTGGTTTTCGAATGTCTTAGACAAATTGAAGCCAAGATTACGCGACTTTTCAACCAATTCCTTATCGAGATATAGAACAACATTTCGTTTGTTACTCATTGCATTTGCACCCGAGGCCATGCGAGGGGAAGCTCTATGTTATAAGTCTGGTGTATAGGAAGCGCAAAGTCTTTAATTGTGTTTGATTGAGTATCTTGCTAGAGTTGATTTGATATGATGAAAAAACCTCAGGATAAGAAAGTAGTTTTAGACATGGCTGCTGTTTCCAAGATTTTGAGAACTGTTCCTAGCCACGAAGGGTTTCATTTTTTCAGAGCTCCGGGAGATGCTACTGGGAAGGTCGCAACAAACCTACCTGACTTTGCTGAAAAATTGCGCACAGTAGATATTCGCTCAATCAACTTTCATTTTCCACGTCAGGACTTTGAGAAATGGTTGAGAGACGTCATAGGTGATTCAGAGCTTTCTAGAAGGATAAGTAGGATAGGAAAAGAAAATCATGGAGAGAAGCTTAGGAGCGAGGTTATCCAAATTGTGAAAGCGCGGGTAGACGAACTTAAAGGGATGCAAACGAAAACATAGGGAGTTCAAAGTTTTCTAGCCTTGTGCGCGCTTGTTACCAGCCATGTTTAATCGTTGAGGGTGGAGTCACTTTCTTCTTTCGTTTTTTACTTTCCTTTTCGCCCTTAAACTTTTTGATTTTAACGGCACCACCTTCGAGCGCAACCCAGTATTCGTTGTTTAAACGTCGATGGTAAATGAATTTGCTTACCAATCTCTTCAGTTCTTGTGGGGACAATTTTTCGGAATCTACCGACACGTTATTGCCATCAGAAGTGACCTCCACTTTAAGCGTCGTACGCAAGAAACTAGACAAGGATTCTCTCTCATCTTCCAGCTCGCCTAAATCCACTCTTAGCTTCTTCTTCCACCATGAGAACAAAGCACTTGACCTCTCTTGCTATGAGCCATATCTGCTTAGAACGCACACGCATATTTGAGTCTGCTACTAGAACTTGAACTAATTCCCCCAGACCTCTATCTTTTGAAAAATTCTTATGGTAATACTCTACATAAGAAAAAATTCAAAGAAAAATTCGAGCAACGTGCACTGGGTGCACACGAGCCTAACTCTTTCAGACCTCCCAGTCCTCTGTGTGTGCAAAAATTTAATTCCCTACTCTGACTATTTTAGTGTGGTGATTGTGTTGAGCATGGGAAGTGCTAAGAAGAAACCGATGACTAAAAAGGAAAGAGAAGAGAAAAGAAGAAAGCACAAGGAGAAACGCTTGAAGAAGTAGCCTCAATCATTCTACGCTATCTATTCTCAGCGAGCTCTTCGAGCTCACTAGCCTACCTCTCTCAAGCCTCTTAGCTCTTTGCAACATCTCGCCAAATCATCACTCAGCCCTGCATCTTTTGGGAATTTCATCTGTCAAGTTTTCATCGGGTTTGGTAACAGTAATCTTC
>Ga0210017_1002617_pt1 | contig 15335 bp, 10 predicted proteins | sample CryGeyCG2014_020_FD_183966 | JGI IMG/M metagenome (GOLD analysis project Ga0210017, IMG submission 183966) | Groundwater microbial communities from aquifer - Crystal Geyser CG08_land_8/20/14_0.20 (SPAdes) (version 2) | ecosystem: Environmental > Aquatic > Deep subsurface > Groundwater | place... | reverse complement strand
TGTTCTTCTGTAAAATTCAGGTTCATAAAAAAGAAATGGAAATGCTTTTAAATAAATGTTTGCTTTCTGCAAAGTCCACAGACATTCGTAACATTTTCACAGCTTCTTCTTTCTGAGACGGGCTATTACTGCGACTGCAATTACAACTATTATCACAGCTGCCAGTATTCCAATATATAAAAGCCAGTTTACAGGTGGCGCTTCTGCTACTTTCTCAGCCATAGGTGCGAAAATTGTTAGATGTTCAACATTCGCCCAGACAGTATTATTGTTTTCCCATACACCGCTGTTCCCTATTTTTATCCATTGATGTATTGTTTCATTCCAATAATACATACGGAGATCTGACGCCTTGATACCTGCGTTTTTAAGTTGCTCTGGTGTGTATTGGATGGTTATCATTATGTTCTTGGCTACACCAGTAACTTCTACAAACACACCAATTCCAATCAGATTATCTGGCACTATGCCTGTAGATGGTTTAATGTTTAACGCAGCAGGACCCATGTATTTCACAGTAACATTACTCACACCTACCATCATGGTTTTTGTTCGAATTATATCCGCACCCTTGGAACCAGAGGTTAACTGCTTGGTGAAATCTATTATGCCATCATTATCATCATCCACACATAGAATAACACCTGCCTCTGTTGCAGAACCCAGTTTATCCCAGTCTGTGACAGTGTATAACTGTAATGAACCACTGCTGATACTCATATCAGTCACAACAAACATCTGTGTACCATTAACAACATACATTGAATAATATTTATCCTCGTTTGATGTGATATTCACAGTTCCAGCATCCATACTTATGGTGAAGCTGTCCACGGTTACTATGGATGTGTTTGACTCGAAACAGTAGATTTTACCAGTAAATTCTCCTGGGCTATACTCACCAGGGCTGTACTCACCAAATTCTCCTGGGCCATACTCACCCGGTCCATACTCACCTGGGCTATACTCACCAGGACTGAACTCACCAGGGCTGAAAACTGTGGACTTGTACTCACCAGGACCAGCACCGCTAACAGTATAATTGTACTCCGCATTTCTTGGCAGTATGTATATTTCAATATCACCGCATACAATAACTGTTGCGTTTGGAACAAAATTCACAACTTCTCCATTCTCAAAACCAATCTTACTCCCATACTTGTCTGTGATTAACAGGTCTGCAGGGCAGTCAAGCGTTACACCAACCATCCCCCTGTAACCGGAATAATATTCAACAGCATCCAAAACCGTGATGTTCCTGTAAACAGTACCAGATGCACCCTCATTATCAGTAACTGTTAAACCAACAGTATGAGCACCAGTGGTGTAGTAATGATAAACAACCATCCCTGCACTCATGCGTTCACCATCAAAACCCCATTCATAGTTTGTTATGCTTCCATCAGGATCATAAGAAATTGATTCAAACTTTATGAGACACACCCCTCTTATCATCATATCCAGCATTTCTGTGAGATTAAACATTCTGGTTTGCGTTTCATCCTTGTTTGCGTTGAACACAAGATGCATTTTGTTTGAAATGTTTTTGTAATTTATTGTTAGCCTTGTGGGGCTTGCACCATTACCATTACTTGTATAGTTCAGGGTGATTGTGTATTGTTTGGATGAGTCAATCGTTATCTCCAAACTTTGTGATTGATTGTCTGGTGAACCTGTTTCCCTTAGTATGCTCAGGAAACCTACAGTTTCACTATTGGCATATACTGTCATGTTCAGTGTCTGCCATTTCTCACCCGATACTCTGAGAGTAATATTAACCCAGTCACCATTTGCAACCTGTATGCCTTCATAATAAACAAAATCAGCCACTGGTGGAACATTCACAGTGCTGACCCAGAGCGTCCATGAGTGATTTACTGACAACATGGGTGTGCCGTTGTCTGTGATAACAACTGTTATGTTGTAAACACCAGAAGAACCATACGTTGATGTGAAGGTGTATCTGCTGTTTGTTTCACCAGCAACCAATGTATTATTCAAAAACCATGCATAACCAATGCTGTTTCCATCCGGGTCAGATGCATTTACTGTGAATGTCTGACTCTCAGTCTCATTAATAGCAGAATAAATTTCTGGGGAATAAGATTCTATGACTGGTGCCCTGTTCACATTGTTTACAGTCAAAGTCCATTGATGATATACAAAATATTCGCCATCTGTAACTGTAACATTAACTACATACTGTCCAGAAGACGTATAGTTTGCGCTAAACGAATATGAAGTATCAACTCCAACTGTGTTACCATCTAATTTCCAAGTTATTTCTGGTATACTACCGTCGGGATCATAAGCATCAATACTAAATGTTTGAGATTGCCCTTCGTAAATCGTTGGATTATCAGTAGGCGATGTTGAATTTATTATTGGCACTCTGTTCACATTAATAATAGTAAGTTTGAATGTTTGCCAAACAATATCTGCCGCATCTGTTACAGTAATATTGATGAAATAAACACCTGCAGAATCGTAGTTTGGTGTGAAAGATATTAGTCCTATTGATGGGTTTATATTAAATAGTGTGGTGTTATCTGAGAAAGTCAAAATATCGCTGTCCAGATCGGTTGCGCTAATCTGTAAATTAAATACTTGTCCTTCGTACGCAGTCTTATCTCCAATCGTTTCAATTGTTGGCGGTCTATTCACATTTGTAACAGTTAGTGTCCATTCATGTGGAACATAATAAACGCCGTCAGAAACAGTAACATTAACAACATATATCCCAGCGGAATCATAGTCTGAGACAAAGGTATAGCTGTTACTATTCTCACCTGTTATCTCTCCATCCAGGTACCATGCATATGTTAAATCATCATTGTTTATATCAGATGCCACAATGGAGAATGCCATGGAGTCTGTTTCATTAATAGTTGGATTACTTGTTGGACTCCAGCTTTCTATCACAGGAGCCTGATTCTCTGTTATGATTGTGAAACTCCATACCTCTGACCAGTCACCAGTGTTGCCTGCATTATCTACTGCCCTGACCCTCCAGTAGTATGTTCCATCCGGTAATGCTGAAGATATTGTGGTATTTCCTGTTGGGCTGCTACTCCAATTCAAAGACATGAAATCAGGGTTATCATCAACCTGAATCTCATAACACGCTAAACCAGATAATTCATCAATAACACCGGACCAAACAAATGCTGGTGTGTTTGTAACTACAATACTGTCGTCTTCTGGTGAAAACAAGGATGGCACAGGTGGTTTTGTTTTGTCTATTGTAAATATTATACTCCTCTTATTGCTGTTGCCTGCTAAATCATCTGCTGTTACATTTAGATAATAAATACCTTCTGCGGTTATCTCCGTGCCACTTGTGAATGTTCCATTATTCAGCGTTATTGCTGATGTATTAAGATTATCCTCTATAATTTCTATAATAGGTGTTACATTTGTATTATAATATGCTCCATCAGTAACACCACTTATAGTTATTGCAGGTATAGTGGTATCTATTTTCAAAACAAAATACCCGCTCCAATTGCCCCATGCGCCATTGTTATCCTTTGTTTTCACCCTCCAGTACCAAATTTCGTCGTACAAAGTATACATGCACTGCCAGTGGGTATTGCTACTTGTTGTATTATTGCACTCGTATTCCGGCATGCTGAAATCACTTACATTATCAATCTGCACATAGAAGCCGCCCTGCGTATTGCCAGCATCTGGATCTGAGAAGCCCCAATCAAAATATGGCGTGCTGTCATTTGTCCATGTGTTGTTTGCTGGTGAGATAAGGGTTGGTGGGTTGGGTGGGTTGTTGACTGCGGCTGTAGATAGAGTAATTGTTATTTCCTTGTTACTGTCCATGTTCGGTTCAGAATAACTTGTTACATAACCAGTTTTGGACACAGTCACATTGTGCTGCGTATAATAGATAATAGTTGTTTGATTCTGCCAATATTCTGTGCATTCAACCCATCTCACCCAACCATCAGAGCCAGTTGTATAGTTTTGGTCAAATGTGCCGTTAGCATTGTCCCTAACTCTTACATTTGCACCTGGGATTGGAGAACTGGTTGAGTTGATGACTTTTACATGGAGATAGTATTTGACGGTAAGCGTTGATGAAGTATCACCGAAATACACTTTAGTTTTAGCGAAAGTTGTATTTATAGTAGTGGTGGAAGATGAACTTGTCAAGTAAATATCATAAGATCCTGAATTTGATATCGTGCAGTTTGTTATGTTGTTGTTTGAGGAATATAACAGATCGATGCCCAAAAAGTTGTTATAAACATTGCAGTTTGTTATTATGTTGTTTGAAGAAGAAAGCAGATAGATGCCATCCTCAGAATTATTATAAACGACGCAGTTTGTTATTGTAGAGGAAGAGGTATTTACAAGGAGCAGCCCTGGGCCATTATTGGCGAAAGTAAGATTTTCTACTCTTATGTTGGTACAAGAAACGAACCCTAAATACCCCACACTCATACTGCTATTAAACAAAAGATTATTTTGTCCTACAATATAATATATTGGTTTACCATTAATTGTGTTAGATGTATCTATATCTTGATAATAGTGTGAAATATTCTCACCAAAAACACCGAAGTTGCACATATTATTTTTAAGCACATTGTTTCTGAGGATATTATTTGGGGAAGAATCGAACAAGATGCCATAAGAATTGTTATAAACAGAGCAGTTTGTTATTGTGTTGTTTGAAGAAGAACACAACCAGATGCCGTAGTTGGAATTGTAAGCAGTGCAGTTTGTTATGGTGTTGTTTGAGGAATATATTGTTGTGTTGTTAAATGTACAATAAGAGAGACCGATGCCACTCTCAGAATTGTTGTAAACCGAGCAGTTTGATATTTGATTGTTTGAGGAAGAATACAGCCCGATGCCATCAGAATTATTATAAACATTGCAGTTTGTTATTTGGTTGTTGTTTGAGGAAGAAGACAGCCAGATGCCATCATCAGAATTGTTATAAACAACGCAGTTTGTTATGTTGTTTTTTGAGGAATACCACAGATAGATGCCAAAATAATTGTTATAAACAGCGCAGTTCGTTATTGTGTTGTTTGATGAAGAATCCAACGATATGCCACTCCAAGAATTGTTGTAAACATCGCAGTTTGTTACTGTGTTGTTGTTTGAGGAATTATACAGAAGGATGCCATAATAATAATTGTTGTAAACATCGCAGTTTGTTATGTTGTTGTTTGAGGAATAAGACAGCCAGATGCCATAAGAATTATTATAAACATTGCAGTTTGTTATAATGTTGTTGTTTGAGGAATAATACAGCCAGATGCCATAATAATAATTGTTATAAACTTGGCAGTTTGTTATGTTGTTGTTTGAGGAAGAAGGCAGATAGATGCCATAAGTATTGTTATAAACAGCGCAGTTCGTTATTGTGTTGTTTGATGAAGAATCCAACGATATGCCACTCCAAGAATTGTTGTAAACATTGCAGTTTGTTATTTGGTTGTTGTTTGAGGAATTATACAGAAGGATGCCATAATAATAATTGTTGTAAACATCGCAGTTTGTTACTGTGTTGTTGTTTGAGGAAGAAGACAGATAGATACCATCCCAAGAATTGTTATAAACAGCGCAGTTTGTTATCTGGTTGTTGTTTGAGGAAGAACCCAGAATGATGCCATGCACTGAATTGTTATAAACATTGCAGTTTGTTATGTTGTTGTTTGAGGAATACCGCAGATAGATGCCCTCATAATTGTTATAAACATCGCAGTTTGTTACTGTGTTGTTGTTTGAGGAAGAAGACAGATAGATACCATCCCAAGAATTGTTATAAACAGCGCAGTTTGTTATGTTGTTGTTTGAGGAATAATACAGATAGATGCCACAATAATTGTTGTAAGAAGTTACATTATCTATTTTGCCGTTGGTCACATTGTATAAGTAGATGCCGTAATTGTAGCTAACACCATATTCATAGCCATCGTGAATTGTGCAGTTTCTTATGATGAAATATACATCTGTGTTTTCAATGTGTATGCCGTGTGCTGTGCTCGCATTTATATCCCAGTTTTCAATGATGTGTGGATTGGATGCTGAGCCGTCACCTGCGGATACACCATTTGTTGCGTTAAAGCCCGCGTTGCTGTCGATGTAAATAGGGTCATGCGATGGATATTTTGGTAAATCCTTGGGTGCCGGTGCAGGCGTAATCTCTCTTTGCTCTTGGTATTTTTCAGGATGATAAGGATAAGGCTCGTCTCTGAAAACAAATTTTTCTCCGTGATGCAAATAAGGTTCATCTAAAAACCTATCTTCTGGATGCTCATACCATGGCTGATATCTATCTCTATCAGGTATCTTCCGATTTCCTAACAAATCATGCGGGGATTTTTGTTCAGGAGCAAAGCTATCTTTTAGCTCAGTGTTTTCTTTTTCACCTACATTTTTATTTTCACTGCTCTCTGCAACCGCACTGACCACAGCACCCATTAACATCAAAAATACAAGCCCAACTGCTATTATCCACTTCACATTTATCATCATACAATAAATTGTTATCTGCTGATATAAAACTTTGCGTGCGCTCTTACTCAGTTGCAGATTTAACTTTACTTTGCACCTTTTGTTTTTCCACAATCTATTAATCCTTACTCAATGTATGTTTCAAGCTCATCAAAAACATCCTGGATGAATCTTTTTCCTCTCTCAGTCTTACATCTATATCTAATGCCTGAGATTGTTTCTGAATGGGTGGAATCATCTTTTATGTCAATTACCGCTGCCTTAACTATACACATAGCCAGGCTGCATTCCATCCTTTCTTTAAACACCTCTGCATTGCACCTTACTGAGATATTTAAATTGTTTTTTTCACAGAGCGAGAGCATTATTTTTTGCTCATGTCTGATATTTATAACTCCCTGATGATTCCTGTTCATCGCTAAAAGAAGTGTTTTTTTATTCACAGCTGTTATTAGGTGCACAGGTGTTGTGTTTGGATAACCATTGTTTGTGATTGTTGCAACCACCACTGTGCTCTCCCTTGCTCTGAATTGTTTAAAGGATTTTTCATCAAGCGCTTCACCAATTATTTTGGACATAGCTGATGTATAGTAACTGAACACTAAAAAACTTCGCATTCAATAAAAAGGTTTTTAGTCCTGTAACCCCATCACAAACATAATGAAGAAAATAGGTATTTACATCTGCCACTGCGGTGTGAATATTGCAAGTACTGTAGATGTTAAAAAGGTTGCATCTTATGCGAAAAACCTGCCTAATGTGGTGGTCAGCACTGATTATGTTTACATGTGCTCCGAGCCAGGGCAGGAACTAATTAAAAAAGACATCAGGGAGAAAGGTCTTGACATGGTTGTTGTTGCTTCCTGCTCGCCAACAATGCATGAGCCAACATTTAGGACAGCGGTTCAGGAAGCAGGTTTAAACCCGTACTGTTTTGAAATGGCTAATATAAGGGAGCAGTGCTCCTGGGTGCATGAGGACAGAGAAAAAGCAACTGAAAAAGCCATTGGTTTGATTAAATCTGCTGTTGCAAGGGTTTCCTTATCAGAGCCTTTGGAGGAGAAGGAAGTGCCTGTAGCGCAAACTGCTCTCGTAATAGGCGGCGGTATCGCCGGAATACAGGCATCCCTGGATATAGCAAACGCAGGGTTTAAAGTCTATCTTGTAGAGAAAGAGCCAAGCATTGGCGGCAGGATGGCACAGCTTGATAAAACATTCCCCACCCTGGACTGCTCTGCATGTATTCTCACCCCTAAAATGGTGGAGGCTGCAAGAAATAAAAACATAGAGCTTTTGACTTATTCTGAGGTTACAGATGTTTCAGGATACGTTGGCAATTTTAAAGTTAAAGTTAAGAAGAAGCCTAGATATATAGATGTAGAAAAATGTACTGGATGCGGAAACTGCGCAAGTGCCTGCAGGCTCAAAGGAAGAATACCTGATGAATTCAATTTAGGATTAAGCAAGCGTGCTGTTCCTTACATACTGTTTCCCCAGGCAGTACCTTTAATTTACACCATAGACCCAAATCATTGTTTATATATCCAGAAAGGTAAATGCGGCGATAAGCTGCTTTGCAAAGAGGCCTGCACCGCGGATGCAATCAACTTTGACCAGAAAGAAGAATTTTTAGAGTTGGATGTTGGCACAATTATAGTGGCAACAGGCATAGACCCATTTGATGCTGCTTTAAAGCCTGAGTACGGGTACGGCAAATATCCAGAGGTTATCAATGGGCTGGAGTTCGAGCGTCTCAGCTCAGCATCAGGGCCAACAGGTGGTGAAATCATGGTTAACAATAAAAAACCAAAAAAAATAGTTTTCATATCCTGTGTAGGCTCAAGGGATAAGCAGGTGGGTAACGAGTACTGCTCCAGGGTCTGCTGTATGTACACTGCGAAGCATGCCCATTTAGTTAAAGAGAAAATACCAGATGCTCAGGTTATAGTTTGTTATACAGATGTGAGGGCTTTTGGTAAAGGGTTTGAGGAGTTTTACGATAGAGTAAAAAATGAGGGCGTTATTTACAGGCGCGGCAGTGTTGGTGAGGTCTATAAAAAAGCAGGGCAACTCATTGTCAGGAGTGAAGACACACTCACCGGTGAGGTTTACGAGGAAGAAACTGATTTGGTGGTGCTTGCTGTGGGGTTAGTCCAGAGAAACGAGGGGGTCGGTTTAGCAGGGTTATTAAGAATCCCTCTGGGTCCTGATAAATTCTTTTTAGAGGCACATCCAAAGCTGAGACCTGTGGATACTAGTATGAAAGGTATTTACCTTGCTGGTTGTGCGCAGGGGCCTAAAGACATACCAGATAGTGTGGCGCAGGCAAAGGGCGCTGCTTCTTCTGCTTTGGTACTTCTAGAAACTGGTAGAGTGAAACTTGAGCCTTTCTGCGCCGTGATAGACAAGGACAGATGCGGTGGTTGCAGGATATGTGAAGGGGTTTGCAGTTATTCAGCTTTAAAATATGACCCTGAGCAAAAAGTTATGACCGTTAATGAAGCATTATGCGAGGGATGCGGTGTCTGCTCCTCTGCCTGCCCTTCAGGTGCTATTAAAATGAACCATTTCACTGATAAACAAATTCAGGCGCAAATCGGAGGGCTGGTCTAATGGATTTACAACAACTTGCACATAAATATGATCTTTATGGGTGTGTGCAGTGTGGTAAATGCACAGGCTCCTGCCCTGTGTCTTTAAAATCTGATTTGCAGATACGCAGGCTTGTTTACGATGCAATAAAGGGTGGGGACAATTTTGTATCAGAAAGAAAAGGGATTTGGGAGTGCACCACATGCGGCAATTGTGAGTTACGCTGTCCAAAATCAACCAAGCCTGTGGATTTCATATCTGAGTTAAGAAGCTTTGTGATTGAAAAAGGGAAAGTACCAGCAACGCTCAGGGCTGCTTTAGAAAGTGTGTTGAAACACAAAAACCCGTGGAATAAACCAGCAGTAAAAAGAACAGACTGGGCAAAAGGGATAAACATAAAACGGTTTGATAACAATGATAAATCTTCTCTGTTACTCTACATAGGTTGCACCCCCTCTTATGATCCAAGATGCCAGAAAATCCCAGTAGCATTGGTTAAAATATTTAACAACCTGAACATAGATTTTGGGATTTTGGGTAATGAGGAATGCTGCTGCGGTAATGAAATGAAAAAAATGGGGGAGTTCGGTTTGTTTGAATATCTTGCTGAAGACAATATTTCTATGTTTAAAAAATACGATATTAAAAAAATTGTCACGATTTCACCGCACTGCTACAACACGTTTAAAAACGATTACCATGGATTTGGTCCTGAATTTGAGGTTAAACACTACACAGAATATTTATCCGAACATGCTGAAGCAGGCAGGCTCAGGTTAAATAAATCAGACCCCCGCAGAGTTGTTGTTTATCATGACCCTTGCTATCTTGGCAAGAGAAACAAGATTTTTGATGCACCTCGCAAACTGCTCTCAAACATAAAAGGCATAGAACTCAAAGAGTTTGACAGGGCAAAAGAAAGGTCAGTGTGCTGCGAAGGAGGCGGCGGCAAGATGTGGCTTGAAAGCACTCCTGGCGTTGAAAGACTTGGTGAACAAAGGGTTAGAGAGGCAGTTGAAATAGGCGCTGATACCATTGTTACTTCTTGTCCTTTCTGTTTAATTAATCTTGAGGATGCTGTGAAGACAACTAACAATGAAGAAAAAATTAAAGTAATGGATGTTGCTGAGATAGTTGCTGAACTGGTGTAAGATTTTTTGAAGAAATTCACAAAGGATGTTTTGGCTGAGAATACGTTATCAACGGTATTTCGGGTCAGACAGTCATGCGAACTTCCTGAGATGGCAGGAAGAAATCAATTACAGGGAATGGCAGAGATTACACGATTACTTCAATGGACAGGAGATAAACGAGATGGTTGGGCGTTAACCATTTTCTCTTTTATATTTTTTTGTTACGCCAATTTTTTGTATCCGCTAAGTACAGATTATAGATGTATTGGACAGTTGCTCATTCCACCTTTTGGGCAGTTCTCTGGTTTACACTCTTTCTCATTATACGGGCAGTTACCAGTCCTCATATGATATAAAAGTGCGTCCATAGTTTCTTTATCTTTAATTGGTGCTACTTTTATATCAAATAAATCGCCAAGTGTCGGCTCTCTTTTATCTCTCTTTTTCCATCGTTTTGCCATTTTTATCATTTGCTGTATTATGTTTAGAATTATTAAATTGTGCGTATGGTGTTGGTTACGTAAGAAGCCCAGCCGTTTACACAATGGAAACTTTGCTTCCCTTTGTAAATAGTTGGAAACTTTGTTTCCAACATATTTACGGCTGGGAGTATTTCACTCACACCTGATTTATCACCCATACACCAGCAATTGTCAGAATCATCCCTGTTATGAACATTATTAATGCCTTTTTCCTTCTCTCAGGTATTACATCATGCATCTCCCTGAAAACAGCTATGCCCCATAAAGCGCTGATAATAGTTATAAAGCCCTGTATCATTGGAATAGATACTGAGACACCAATTTTCTGCATTGCGTAAAGACTGAGCACATTTCCCATGCCCCAGAGTAGCCCTCCAGAAATGCCCAGCCCGTGCCATCTTTTCTTGGCATTGAACCAGTATTGTACCTTTCCTTTTTTCAGTAAAATAATAAATCCCCCGAGAACCGCACCCAAAGTAAGAAACAATGCCGCTATATTCACATGCAGATGTCGAACATTGATTGAGTACATAATCATTATGTTGAATGAGCCAAAGAAAAACGAGGAAAGAAATGCATAAATCAAACCCTTTTTTGATTTCAATTTTTCTTTTTTTGATGTTGTCAGTGTAATCAATATGCATCCGCTCATTATGATGACAACACCTGCGAAGGCTGTTAATATTAGATTTATTGCAACCCTCATTTCACCAAGAAACAATACTGCCCCAGCAAACGATATTATGGATACAAGATTGATGATTGTGAATGACCTTGCCATCCCAATTTTTGAGACAGCGGAAATGAGCAGTATGTTTCCAAAAACCCACACAATTCCTGCAAAAAAACTGAGGGCGGTTGGGGCAAAAGGAAAACATATTTTTTCTTGGAAGGATATTACTGCAAACCATATCATTGCATTCAGCAGTATGCCAAAAATCATTGAAACATTGTAACCTAAGTCATCAAAGTTTTTGCAGAATTTTTTTGGAACAAACTGGGAGCCAAAAAACAAGGCAGAGAAAATAATCAGTACGATGGGCAGTATTGGTTCCATAAACCATTAATGGGCTGGTTTGCTTAAAGAATTTGCTGACACATCCACAATAAAAACCTTTTTTAATCCTGAACATCTTATAATGCTTGATGAATCCTATTGAAATAGAGAATATCACAAAAAAATATAGAATCAGTAAAGGCTTTAACTGGAAAAAAAACCTGAAGCAACTCCTTAAAATGGAGAAACCGGATTATCTGACTGCGTTAAACAAAGTAAGTTTTTCTGTGAAAAAAGGTGAGATATTTGGGATACTAGGACCTAATGGTGCTGGAAAAACAACCCTGATTAAAATCCTTGCAGGACTGCTTTTACCGGAAGAAGGAAAGGCAGCGATCAACAACCATGACCTTATTAAAGACAGGGAGAAGGTAAGGACAAGCGTTAACATTCTGATGAGTGGAGGATGGATTATCTTTGACTATAAACTATCAATATACAACAACCTTAAATTCTGGAGTGTTGCAGAAGGACTAAGACTCAGTGAAGTAAAAAAAAGAATTGAAGAAGTTCTGAAAATCGTTGGACTGGAGGACAAAAAAGATGATTTCCCAGAAAACCTTTCAGCTGGCCTGCGTCAGAAGATGAATCTTGCACGCTGTCTTCTTTCAGACAGACCAATATATCTTCTGGATGAGCCAACATCAAACGTTGATCCTTATTCCTCAGAGTTTATAAGAAAATTTATAAAAGAAATGAAAAAAGATGGGAAAACAGTTGTTCTTGCAACACATAATTTATGGGAAGCAGAACTCCTCTGCGACAGGATAGCAATACTTAACAGAGGAAGTATCCTGGTATTGGATGAGACAAGGGCAATAAAAGAAAGAATAGGAAAAGAGATTTTAACCGTTGAGTTGGAGAAAATTACACCAGAGCTTGTCAGAGATGTTTCATCATTTGGTTTTGTTGAAAAAGTTATTGAGGAAAAAAACATTCTGAAGATTTATGGGAACATCAAAAGGAATATACCAGTTGTTATTGATTTGTGCAGAAAATATACAAACATCATTGGTGTTGATATGAAGGAATCATCATTAAACGATGTTTTCCTTCAGCTTATAACAGAAAAAGAAAAGGCAATGGTGATGAAATGAAACATGCTCTATCATCCTTGGAAAAACTTGGCGTAATATGGGTTTATCTGTGCAGAAGGGCGAAACTCTGGTTCAGGTTCAAAATAAGTTTTATTTTTTCATTTGTCGCCATGTTTGTCACAATAGCAATATTCTATTTCATCAATGTTTTTGTGGGTGAGATTCCAGAGTATGGAAACTACTTCGCATTCGTGTTAATAGGCCTGGCAATCAATCAGTACATGCAGACAACACTCAGCATATACCTGGGAACAATGCGTAGCATGTACTGGTCAAACTGGCTTGAAATAATACTCACCTCACCAATGAGATTAAAAACATTTTTCTCTTCTGTGATGACCTGGACATACCTTTATGCAACAATGAATGTAGCCTTTTACTTCATTATTGGGATTTTTGTTTTTGGTGCAAAATTCACGTTTCCTGCAACAGCATGGATAGTAATACCAATACTCATTCTGCTGATTATAAGTCTTTCAGGTATAGGATTGATTTCAGCATCCATGTTCATGCTCGCAAACGCAAAAGGGGACATAGAGCCAATAGGATGGGGGGTTGCAACAATTTCAGGGCTTGTTGCAGGCGTTTATTTCCCGCCAAAGTATCTGCCAGCCCCTGTTCAACTCATATCAAAAATTCTCCCTCAGACATATGCAATAGATGCAATAAGAAGGATTTTATTAAACGGTGAAGGCATATCAAGTCCAAGCATACAGCTCACAATCGTTTATCTGATTGCTTTCTCAATTATACTTCTGCCTATTGGAATGTTCATGTTCAATGCAGGAATAAGAAAGGCTGAAAAAGAAGGGACGCTTGCAAGATGGATGTGAATCAGTAGTCAGGGATCAGTGGTTGTTACGGAATTTGCTCCTGCAAATTCCTAACATCCTTGGAAAAACCAAATGGTTTTTCCAAAGGATAGGGATTAGGGAACGGTTCCCTAGCCCCTAACTACTGGCTACCAACTACTAATTAGATGTTCAAAACCTTTTTCACCAATGGAGCATAAACATGTTTTTTTGGAAAACGCGATTCTGAAACAGAGAACAGCAGAATTTTTGGCTCCTCAACCAGTATATCGTATTCCCTGTATTTTTTTGAGAAATTGTTCATGTATATTCTGTAACAATCAAAATTCTCAAAAGGAATAATAGCCAAACAGCTTACATGCTCCAATAATAGAAATACTGCCCCTTGATCAAGCATGTCTGTCGTGACCCTTTTCCTTGTATCTGAGGATGTTGTTATGTTGAATCTCATATGAATCAGGGCAACAATTTTTAAACCAAGTTTTTTCATATCAGGTATGTTCATTGTTCGCATGATTTTTCCTTCAAATTTTTCCCTCATCCTGGAGATAGTAAATCTGGAAGTTCCTGTTTTTTTAGCTAAATCCCTGTCAGATAGTTCCGGGTATTTTATTAATGCATGATAAATCTTTTTCTCATTCTCATTTAACTTTATTTTCTCCCCTTTAAATTCTGAAATTGTTTTTTTATCCTTTATGTTAAACAGGCGTCTGAGAAGAAATGTGTAATCAAAGAAATTAATAATGTTTGTTAATTTAAGTGAGAATGGTAGTAGCGTTATGCCTGTATCACCAAGATACTTGTGTTCACCGTATATTTCTTCAATCTTTTTTGTTCTTTCTCTTGCATCAGAATAATTTTTTGAAAACTGAAGGGTCATTCCCTGGGAAGGCTCAGACATCATCCAGAAAACATCAGGATGCTCTATATCAAGTTTTGAACCAAGTTTCAGTCTTTCATTTAGTGAAAGTGTTGATATAAACTGGGCAAATGCAACGCTCATTATTTCACAGCCTATATTAGTGGCGATTGGGATTCTAACTGTAGAAAAAAATCCTTTTTCTTTAAGCCTTCTTTTGCATGCAGTAACAGTTGAAAGTTTAAAGCCAAGTTTTTCAGAAAGCTCCCTGTTATTAAACAAAGGATATTTGATTAGGTTGTACAATATTGTTTTCTCATTTTCAGATAGATGCATCAAACATACAACGATTTAATAGCATAAATATTTTTGCTAAAATGTCAAAAAAGTAATCTAATTTTTGCACATAATAGTATGAAAATGCAAATGCAATAGAAAGATATATATCTGGTGAGATGCATTATGGTTTTGGAATCAAAGTAAAAAGATGAGGGGGCATCATTACTCGCCGCCGATGAACAGGGTGAGCAAATATAAAGGAGGGAAAAAAACATGCCAGGAAATGGATATGGAAAAGGTGGAAAGAAAAAGAACCCAGAAGTCACAACAATGGCCGTTGGTGAAGAAGACGGCAGTGGTGATGTAGTAATCCTGTAAGAAGGATTAACATCAAAAAATCTCTTTTTCTTTTTTATTTTTTATTTTCTATGAGATATTCAGCGAGTTTTCCTGAAACAGGTATTTTTGTCATATACTCAAAACCATAAAACATTGGTGAAGGATTGCATTCAAGAATATAATATTCATTCTTTTTCGT
>Ga0210017_1002612_pt1 | contig 15351 bp, 19 predicted proteins | sample CryGeyCG2014_020_FD_183966 | JGI IMG/M metagenome (GOLD analysis project Ga0210017, IMG submission 183966) | Groundwater microbial communities from aquifer - Crystal Geyser CG08_land_8/20/14_0.20 (SPAdes) (version 2) | ecosystem: Environmental > Aquatic > Deep subsurface > Groundwater | place... | reverse complement strand
CCATCACCGATTCGCCCATTCCTTTAGCTACTTTTATTTGGCTGTATAGAATGGCGGATACCCCCAAAGCCAAGGTGAGCAGAACACCCATAATCATTATGGCTAAGTATAATGCAACGCCCCTCATTGTAGTATATCGAGGTTTCTTTGAGAAACCGTTGTTTGAATTTTAATTTTAGACTCCTCTTTCCCTTTGATATCGAAAAAGATGGTAACTTTTGACTGATCGTTGTCTGGTTCCTCAATAGTGCCTTGAGATTCTCCAAAAAGATGCGCGTTAAACGCCGACACCTGAAGGTCGGCTGAAGTTAAAGATAGGGGTTCGGCATAACCCTCTTTCCATTCTTTGAGCTGGTCTCCCTGGAGAAAAAATCCCTGGCAAATGCCTTGATAATTCTTAAACTTCAAGCCGGAGTGGCCGGGGACAATCTCGGCAACTTCATAATTGAGACCGTTTTGGGAAAGACAAGCTGGCGCTGATAACTCTTTTCTTGCCATTCTTAAAGAGCGACTCATATATTCCATTAAATAGCTGGTTTGAGAAAGGAGCTCTTGATAAGCTAAAGTTTTTCTTTGAGCGCGCAAACCCGACAGTAAAACGCCAGCAGCAATTCCGCCGACTAAAGAAAAAATGACCATTCCCACCAAAAGCTCTACCAATGTAAATCCTCTATTTTTCATATTTTTACCACCACTTGTATACATTTTCTTGAGCAGCAACCTGATGAGTTCTGCCCCTCTCTTCCCAAGAAACTTCAACCAAAACTTTTGCTTGGTCAGGAATCTCGTCTGGAGGATCGTCTAAATCCAAGAGGTCAAAAATAGTAATTTTTCTTTTGAAAGAGGTCTGGACCCCAGAACCAGAATATTGATAGAAACCGGCGTCGATGTTCAAATAACGGCTGGCAAAGGGAGTAAGTATTAAATCGTTATAATCTGCTTCGCAACCTCCTCCGCAAACGGTAAGCCCCTGTGCCCATTGGTCTTCAGTTATCAAGCCTCGATGAATTAAGAGAAAATTAGTGTCTCTGATGTTTTTGACAATTTCAATTCCTTCCTGAGCAAGATAAGTGGCGGTAAGCCGCGAAGACGTTATTTGAGTAAAAGCCGTAGTCTGGCTAACCACGACTAAGCCTCCGGCCACTCCCAGAGTAATGACAAAAGTAGCTACCAAAACTTCTATTAAAGTGAAGCTTTTACTCAACATTGATTAAACCTGTTTTATTTATAGAGACTGTTTTTGTTTGGGTTATATCAATTTCAGAACAAAGAGTTATTTGGGCGGTAGCAGCCGCTCCCAAGTCTATTTCTGGGTCTGGCGGATAGAAAAAAATATTGGCAGGAACGGCGCCCAAGATCTTTACCCCTTTTTCTAACTTTATTGACTCGCCTACAACGTGGTCGCTGTAAGTGCCTGGGGCTCCTATGCTTTCGCACCTGGCTTTCAACCAATAATAATCATTTCCTACCGGCAAATTTATTCCATAGCCTTTCATCTTATAGCCTGTCGGGCAGTTGTAACTTTTAGCTGACATTGACATCTCCTCGGCTTGTCTTAGATCTTGGGCCAATTGATGAACCGCCCTTTGGAGGGCGAACTGTCGCTGGCCAACGTGATAATCCGATAAAATAATACTTGAAATAATCAAGATAATGCTGGTAACCACCAGAAGCTCAATTAAAGTGAATCCTTTCTGTGTCATATAAATAAACTGAGGTACCAATTAGTGATTTGATTTCCCCAGAATAGGGCGATAAAGGTCCCGGTAATCAGAAATGGACCAAAGGGAACCTCTGATTTTAGGGTTCGTTTTCCAGAAATTATCAGCCCTATTCCTATTATAGCGCCAATGAAAAAAGCCAAAAATAAAGCCACCAAGATATTGGGGAAACCTAAAAATAAGCCCATCAAGAAGGCCAATTTCACGTCCCCCAGACCCATCCATTTACCTTGGGATAAAAAAACTATTGCCAGAAAGAAAAGTGAGGCAAGGAAAGCTGACGAAATTGGCCTTAAAATTCCAGATTCCACATTCCAAATTCCAAACAAATTCCAATTTACAAAATTCAACATTCTAAACAATTGATATAAAAAAGCAATGGCGATGGCGGGATAAATCACGGCGTCGGGGATAATATAATGCTTCAGGTCGTAAACAAAAATAATTATCAAAAAACAACTAATTAGTAAATAAAATAACAAGTTCCAAATTCCAAATTCCAAACAAATTCCAAATTCCAAATTCCAAACAATAAGTAGAAAAATTATGCCGGTGGCCAGTTCTACTAAGGGGTACTGCCAAGAGATGGGCTTTTGGCAGTAGCGGCATTTGCCCTTCAAAATCAAAAAGCTAAAAACGGGGATTAGGTCTTGCCAAGAAAGCGCGTGCCTGCAATGGGGGCAAAAAGACCTGCCCTTTAAAAAACCTTCTCCTGTTTGGAGGCGATAGATAATGCAGTTTAAAAAACTACCCATTACTAAACCAAAAAGTGGGATGGCTAAATAAAAAAGGTGATTAAGAAGCATTAATTGATTCTATCAAAAATGACAGATAAAAAAAACTGATCGGGACGTTATCCCGATCAGTTTTTATCTCTACGTTACCACTGAATTACTGACAAGGAAAAGCGCTGGGAGCCGAAGCTGAACAAAACTCTTTGCTCCCTTCTTCAGAAGCAACATAATAGAGAGTATCAGTGCAAGTACCTTTATTCTCCAGGGTGGCAAAAGCACAGAAACATTCACTGACAGTGGCGCAGACGCCAGCATGACCTAAAAGCGTATCGTCGCTATTATCTAGCCAGATATAGTTGCTTCCGGATTTTGGGTCGTTCATAGCTGCTAAATAAGTGCTTATGGCCGGAACACCAGTAGTGGAGCCATCGGCCTGGAAGTATTTCTCAATGTCCCCATAAACCATCTCTTGAGCAGTAACTACCTGGCGCATATCTGACTGCCTTTTGGCATCTCTGGCTTTAGACCTGGCTCCGCCCAGAGAAACCAAAACAATTCCAGCTAAAATCCCAATAATAGCGATTACCACTAATAGTTCAATTAAAGTAAAACCGCGGTGTTTTCTGGTAAATATTTGAAGCATATTCGTCAACAACAATAATGATTATTGATAATTAACCCTTATTAGTTTATCGACCTTTGGTTTTTTAAAAATTTTTATTTACAACAACCAGTTTTTATTGCGGTGGGAATAGTGCCCTCTAAAACTCCGCCTCTTGAAACGCAAAGATAAGCGCTGGAAGCTTGCTCTAAGGTAGTGTGAATGCAATAGGTTGTGGGGTCGGCGAGATTAGTCCACCAAGTATAAGTGTGGCCAGAAGGAGGAGCCGGCACCGAACTTAAGTAAAGAGGGCTGCCATCCGAATCTATTGAGGACGGCATTGAGGCTGATTTAATGTATTTGTCTTCCCCATCCCCACAAGTAGTCTCGATATAGCATAACTCCATGGCCTGGGCGATTTGGGCGAAATCTTGCTTTTTACTAGCGTCACGAGCTTTGGCTCTGACCGGACCCAGTTGGACCAAAACAATGGAGGCCAACAGCCCAATCACTGCGATTACCACCAATAACTCAATAAGAGTAAAACCTTTTTTCTTAATCATAGTATTTATTATTATTGTTATTCGACCTTATTTTTATAATTACCAACAGGGACACCCCGTTGGCTCTGAGTCTATTTTTTGGGTTCCTTTTTTGGAACCACCAAAGAAATAGCCGGGTTCAGATTCTAACTCAGAATAAATACAGTAATCTTGATCGTTACAGCCCGTTAGGCCAGAAGAATTATCTATCCAATTATAAGCGCCGCTTTTAGGATCTTGAGGGACGGGATCTAAGTATTTTCCGGTGTCTTTCGGAATTTTTTTAATCGTTGCCCACTCGGTGGGAGTGTACTGAGAGTAATGCTCGTCATCCGAGTAGTCCAATTCCATTGCTAAAACAATTTGCCCAATGTCAGATTCTCTTTTGGCATCCCTGGCCTTTGACCTCGCTCCACCCATTGAAACCAAAACCATTGTTGATAAAATCCCGATTATGGTAATAACCACTAAAAGCTCAATGAGAGTAAAGCCCTTTCCCTTTTGGTGCGTCATTTCTTTATTATATATTTACAAGGGATAAAGGCAAGCCCCGTTAGAGTGTCCATTGCCTTCGGACTCTCTTAAAATAATTAAGTTATTCTATTGTATAATGCTTCACTCTAACGAGGCAAGTGGAAAACTCCAGTACTATAGGCCGGCCATGCGGTAGAGGGGCATTAGAACCGCCGCCATTAAACCAGCTACGATTGCTCCTAAAAAAACAATCAAAAGCGGCTCTAAAAGACTCAAAATGTTATTAATGCTTCTGTCCACTTCTTGTTGATAAAACCCAACTAAATCCATCAAAGTTTTATCTAAGGTACCCGTCCTTTCCCCTACTAAAGCCATCTGGGTAAAAATCGGAGAGAAAGCTCCGGGATAACGGGAAAGAATGGCCGAAATTGGCTCGCCTTTTCTTACTTCGTCTCGGGTTTGAAAAATAATTTCTTTATAAACGGTATTACCGACAATGTCGCCGGTGGTTTCCAAGGCCTGGGCGATGGGCAAACCGCCGGAGATTAAAGTTGAAAGATTTTCGGCAAAACGAGAAAGATAAATCATTTTTAACACTTGGCCTACCAAAGGCAGCTCAAGGAAAAATTCATCAAAAAACCTTTTTCCCTGCTTAGTTCGATAATACCCGACGAGGGCAACCGCCAAACCGATTAATACTATTATGATTGCCCAGCCCCAATTTTTAAAAAAATCGGAGAGGGCAATCACCATTCTAGTAACGGCTGGCAGCCCCTCGCCGGTTTCGGCTAAGACCTTGGTTAATTGAGGAATAACAAAAAACATCATCATGGCTAAAACCGCTATTGCCACCACAACAATCAAGGCGGGATAAATCATAGCTCCCTTAACCCGAGAAATTAAATGATACTCTCTCTCTAAGTGGTCGGCTAAATAACTGAGGGCCTCAGAAAGCTTTCCTGAAGTCTCGCCAGACTTAACCATGGCGATATAGAAGGAAGAGAAAACCTTAGGATAATGAGAAAGGGCTCCTGAAAGCGAGGTTCCGCCTTCAACGCCTTCGGCTAAATTAAAAATTTTTTCCTTAAAAGAGGGGTTCTTTGTTTGAATTGCCAGCACTTGGAGAGATTCCACCAAAGAAACTTTTGATTTAAAAAGGATGGAAAGTTGGCGAGAGAATAAAACAAGCTCTTTAGCCGGAACCCGCTCAAAAATCTTTACTCTTTTGGCATAAAAAGGAGGGGCGGCGGTTTCTTCCAAGATGGTCACATACAAACCGTGTTTTTGCAAAAGACCAATAGCTACTTCCCGAGAAGAAGCCTCAACCGTTCCTGACTGAACCTCTCCTTTTTGATTTCTAGCTTGATAATTAAACTTCATTATTTTGCTTCGCAAAATACACAGATCTACACAGATATTTTCGCGTGCTTTGCACGCTTACACAGATTAACACGGATAAAAATCTGCGTATATCTGTGTGGTCGCCGAAGGCGACGCTCATCCGTGTAAATCCGTGTCTTTCAACGAATAAGCATTTTGAGCTCGACCGGGTTGAGAGAATAAGTCAGAGCATTCTCTAAGGAAATCTCTTTTCTTTTTACCAAATCCGCCAAAGCCCTGTTTAAAGAAATCATTCCTTTCTCAGCTGAAGTCTCGATCACCAAAGGAAGCTCATGAATTTTATTCTCTCTGATTAGATTGGCGACGGCCGGACTAGCCATCATTACCTCGCAGGCAGGTATTAATCCCCCCCTAATCCTGGGAACAAGCCGTTGAGAAACTACTCCTAAAAGAGAACCTGATAATTGGGCTCTAATTTGATCTTGCTGGGCCGAAGGAAAAGAATCGACAATCCGATGGATGGTTTGGGAAGCTGAGTTTGTGTGCAGAGTGGCAAAGACCAAATGCCCGGTTTCAGCTGCCGTGATAGCCGTGCCCATGGTTTCCGGATCCCTCATCTCTCCCACCATAATAACATCGGGGTCTTGGCGAAAAGTAGACCTTAACGCCCTGGCGAAAGAAAGGGTGTCTTGATAAACCTCTCTTTGGTCAATAATAGCCCTATCATCTCTAAAAACGTACTCAATAGGGTCTTCGATAGTAATGATATGGTCGGTCCGGTTGTGGTTTATTTCGTCTATCAACGCCGCCAGTGTTGTGGATTTTCCGTGAGAGGATGGACCAGTCATTAAAACAAAGCCCTGCGAGGGCGTGGTAAACTCATGCAAGACTGGGGGAAGATTAAGCTCATCAATGGTTCTAATTTTGGCCGGGATTAAACGCAAAGCGCAGGAGATTTCTCCGCTTTGAAAAAAAATATTGACTCGGAAGCGGGCTTCTTTTTCAATAAAGTTATAAGAAAAATCAACTTCTTTTTGAGCCAAAAATCGGGCTTTTTGGTCATCTTGCATTAAGGCACCAGATAAGTTTTTTAAATCTTCTGAAGAGAGTTTTTTTTGTTTCACCAAGGGGATCAATCTGCCGGTTAAACGAATAATCGGCGGGTGATCAACGCATAAGTGCAAGTCTGAAGCCTGTTCTTGGCAGGTTATGGTTAATAAGTCTTTTAATTGTTTCTGATAGTTGTTCATAAAGTTTAGGGGTTAGAGTTTAGGGTTTAAGATTCAAGGTTTGTCTTATTTCTTCCACCACCTGGCTTGGCGTGTAGTGGGCTTTAATTAAGTACTTTTTCGCTCCCAACTTAATTCCTTTTTCCACTTCGCTTTTTTGGCCAAGATTGGAAAGGATGACTACCGGCACGGCTTTTAATTTTTTTTCGGCTTTAATTTCTTTAAGAATCTCCCAGCCATCAACTTGGGGAAGCACAATGTCTAAAACTATTAACGAGGGAGGGTTTTCTTTCGCCTTTCTTACTCCCTCTTCGCCGTCAGCAGCCACCTCAACCGAAAAGCCTGACTCCTTAAGCTTGGTGGCATAAATATCAATTAAAAATGGATCGTCTTCAACCAATAAAATAGATTTCATATATATTTATTAGTATTGTTCTTCGGTTATTCTCAAGACTTCCTCAATAGTGGTAATCCCGTTGATTACCTTAATAATGCCGTCTTGTTTTAAGGTGGTCATGCCTTGGCGCTTTGCTTCTTCAGCTAAGCTCTCCATGGTGGGCACTCCTAAAATTATATCAGCTAAAGCGTCGGTCATTTCCATAACTTCAAAAATGCCAATCCGGCCGCTAAAGCCTTCTTCGCCGCATTTTTTGCAACCAACCGGAGCCCAAATGGTTAAGGGCTTTGGGATTTTAATGTCTTTTTTTACTTGAGCAGGGAGGTTTTCAACCTCTTTTAAAATTAAATCTCTAATTTCTTTTTTGGGCTTTATTTTCTTTTTGCACTCATCGCACAGCCTTCTTATCAGTCTCTGAGCAATAATACAGGTTAAGGTGGGAGAAAGTAAGTAGGGTTTTACTCCCAAATCAATCAAGCGGGGAACGGCCCCTAAGGCGTCTGAAGTGTGAAGAGTGGATAAAACAAGGTGGCCAGTTAAAGCGGCGTGGATAGCCAAGGCAGCCGTTGCCTCATCTCTAATTTCACCCACCATAACGATATCGGGATCTTGACGAAGAACGTGGCGCAGCCCGACGGGGAAATCATAACCAATTTCTGGCCTAACCTGCGATTGATTAACTCCTTCAATAAAATACTCAACTGGATCTTCCAGGGTAACGATATTTCTTTCCTCTTTGTTAAGGAGGTTTAATATGGCATAAAGAGTGGTGGTTTTACCGCAGCCAGTAGGACCGCAAGATAAAAGAAGCCCGTAGGGCTTTTTGATGGCTCTTGAGGCCACCTGATAATTTCTTTCCTCTAAGCCCAGCTCTTCAAATTTTTTCATCCCAACCGTCGGGTCTAAAACTCTTATTGCTACTTTTTCTCCCAGGGTGGTGGGAAAAGTAGAAACTCGGAAGTCAATGTCTTTATTGTCAATTTTAGTTGAAAATCTGCCATCTTGGGGGGTTCTCGTTTCGTCTATTTTTAAATTAGAAAGGATTTTAATCCTGGCAACTACGGCAGGATGAACTCTCATTGGCAAAAAAATTGATGAGTGCAAAAACCCCAGCAATCTAAAACGGATCCTTAATCTTGTTCGGGTAGGCTCAATGTGGATATCAGATGCTCCCCCTTCCACCGCATGCCGCAAAACCACAGCAACAATTTTAGTGATAGGAGCTTCTTCGGCTAACCTTTCAAATTCGGCGGCAGTCCGGGGAAACCGGACTTTCTCCGTCTTTAATTCGGTTTCTAATTCTTCTAAGGCTCTGCCCACTTCCTTTTTTAAAGTGCGGTATTGTTTTAAGAGGTTATTAAAAGCGGTCGGAGCGATAAGACAAACTTGGAAATTGAAATTCTGTTGGCGGGCAAAAAACTTTAAGGCTTCTTGAGCTTTTAAATCTTCGGGGTAAACCATGCCTACTTCTAGCAGGTTTTCTTTGCGCCCTAAAGGAATCATTTGATAATACTTGGCGGTTTCTTCGGGGATCAATTCTAAAATCTCCAGAGGAACATCTTGAACTGCCACCTCTTTTAAGGGTATTTTTAAAATCTCGCTTTTTAATTGGAACAAAACATCTTCGGGGACAACCCCCTTTTCCAAAATAACCTCTTCATCTTTCTTCCCGCTTTCTTTAGCTTCGAAAGACAGAGAGGTGGCCTTCTCCTTGTTTATTGCTCCTTTTTTGAATAATTCATCAATTAAACTCATCTTATTTAAAATAAGGAATAAAAGGGTTTTCTCTGCCAATTTCTCCCTCGAGGGGCGGAGTTTTTTCAAAAATTTGAAATTCTTCCATTACCGGATTTTCTAAAGTTTGGAAGTTTATCTGAACTTCCTGAAACATTTTTGGGATTATTTCCGGCGGAACAGTAGTCGGCTTTTTAGCAAAAAAACCTCGCCAAATAATAACGGCGGTGATTAGAATTATGCCTACCAAGATCGGTATTAGCGACTTTAACCTTTTTCTTTTTTCGAGGAAAGTAATAGCCATGGTATAATCCCCCTATAAAGAATGGACTTTTACTCTAATTTTGGCACCAATTTCTTCTGTCTCCTGAGTAGAAAAAGTAATTAATTCTACTTCAATAAATCTGGATGATTTTTCTAAAAGGGAAAGGAAATTTTTAAAAGCGGGGTAGGAGCCGCCGAGGACTAAATTAAGATAGGTATCTTTAAGCGGGGTGCTTTTGCTAGCGGCTTTTTGAGCTTCAGTAATGCCGACTGGAGTAACAACATCTAAGCCCTTCAAAACTAAACCAGATTGAGAAACTGATTGCTGAACAAAATCAAAAAGGGTGGGCAATTCCGGGGTATCAGGGATGGCCGATTCAACTTTAGCAAGAGGAGTTTGGTATTCTTCGAGTCTTTGAGAAAGCTGGCGGAGACTGGCAAAATAGGCCTCTTTTGACTGGAGTTCGGCTCTTCTTTCTTGGATCTCTTTCCGCAGGAAAGTCAATTCGCCATTTTTTGGCACGACAAAAAACACTCCCCAAACAAGAGCCAAGAAAAGTGAAATAAAAATAATGACTAAACGATTCATTTTTTAAATAGTTGGGGGTTAAGAGAAAACTTGATTGTAAAATTAATCGCCCCTTTTCTGCCAATTGAAATCTCAGACAAGTTTAGGTTATTTATTTCTGGCTTGTCTTTAAGAATAAGAAGTTGCTGGCCGAGAGCGGAAAAGTTTTCGGCCTCGCCCAACAGGGCAGCTGTGCCGCCGAGAGAATCCAAATTAAGTTGGGAGAATTGAATTTTGGGATGACAGACGCTTTCTAAAAAAGCGAAGAAATTGGTAGTAAAGAGGTGATTTGCCATCAACTCTGACAGAGCAGTAATTTTTTTCTGATAACTAAAGATCCCCTGCTCTAAAGATGTTTCCTCGGCGGTTCTTTCTTGAGCTAAGGTCTCGTCTAATTCTTCCAGGTTTTTTGAGAAAGTGTTAACAAAGTGGTCTAAAACAAAATAGGAGATAAAGGCAACAACAAGAATAACTATTGATGAATAAAATAGAAGAGTTTGCCAGGGGGGCAATTTTCGAGGGGCCTTAGGAATAATTTCCATAATACAGTGGGGTTATTGTTCCAATCCTCTCTGGGCCATGCCTACGGCAATGGCATAGGCAGGTCCCATTTTTTTTATTTCTTCTTCAAGAATTGGAGTATAAAAAATTTTGTAAAAAGGGTTGGCGATTTCCACTTCTTTTTTAAGATAGCTTTGAAAATATTCTTTTAATCCGGGAATGAGAGCTGTTCCTCCAGCTATGATATATTTTTGGACTTCCTTTCCTTCTGTTTGGTAAAGATTCCGAGTGATATTTTCTATCTCTCTTAAGATTATATCAACTAAGGGAAGCAAGATTTCTCTAATAGTTCTGGTCTCCGAAGGAATGGCGGCCGTAGTCCGAGGAAGAGGAACGTCTCGAAGCCCGTATTTTTCCTTTAACTCTTTGGCTGTTTTATAGTTAATAGACAGGCTTTTGGCAACTTGCTCGGTTAATTCGTTTCCAGAAGTGTCAAAGCTGTGGGACTTTTTCAGACCCCTTTTTTCAATAATACTGCAGGTGGTGCTTTGAGCTCCAATATCTATCAAGCTAACTGTTCGCTTATCGTCATTAAGGATTAAAGACCTCACCAGGCCGAAAACCTCAGCCTCTAAAGCCAGGAGTTCCAGATTCGCAATTTGGGCAATTTCTCGGTATTGATTAATAACCTCATTGGGCACGGCCACCAAGAGAACTTTCAAAGAAGAACCCTTGTGGTTTGAAAGTTGGCCCTCGATTATTTCCCAATCGATGGTGACTTCAGCTAAGGGAAGAGGAATATGACGCCGAGCTTCGTAAATTACCGCCTGAGAAATTTCTTCTTTGGTCATTGACGGCAATTCAAAATTGGTAAAAAAACTAGAAAAATCGGGTATAGAAAAAATAGCTTGACGAGTTTTTATTTTAGCTTCCTCCATGACCGCTTTAAGGGCCCGGGCAATATCTCTGGAAGAAAGCAAAAGAGTATTTTTTTCAAAGGTCCTGAAGGGCTTTTCATAAAGGACCGAGGCGGCTATCTCGCCATAGTTTTCTAATTTTTCTCTCCCCCGAAAGCTGCTTAGCTCTATAATCTTGATGGAAGAAGTCCCAATGTCTATTCCCAAAGATTTTTTGGGCAGTATTTTAAGTGACGTCCATAACATACGGCTCTCTTTATTTTATCATTATACAATTGTATCATGATACAATTAAAAATGGTATGTGGAAAAGGATTAAAAACTTTCTCATTAACCTTCTCTTTCCCAAATATTGCCTCGGCTGCCAAAGAGAGGGCGATTATCTGTGCGAAGATTGTCAGGCGACCTTAGAAATTTCAAGCATCCACCAAAAAGCAGATTTAGAGGAGCTTTCTGATTTGTATTTTGCGGCAGACTATCAAAAGCCCTTAATTCAAAACGTAATCCAGCAGTTTAAATACGAGCCTTTTATCAAAGAACTGGCGAAATCTCTTTCTTCTTTAATAATAGAACACTTTCAATTGCTCGACAATAAACCCGACTTCACTGATTTTATTTTAATTCCTGCCCCCTTGGCAAAAAGGAGGCAGAGGTGGCGAGGATTTAATCAGGCTGAAGAAATTAGCCTTAATTTAGCTGAATTTTGGAAGATTCCTTTATTAAATGGAACTTTGTTCAAAATCAAAAACACCTTGCCCCAAGTAGAGCTTTCTGACGAAGAGAGAAAAGAAAGTATAAAAGGGGCTTTTATTTGTAAAAGCCCGGAGAAAATAAAAGGGAAAAAGATTCTTTTGGTTGATGACGTTTTTACTACCGGCTCTACCATGACTGAGTGCGCCCGAATCTTGAAAGTGTCTGGCGCCAGGGAAATTATCGGAATTGTGGTGGCTCGAGGATAAACAAAGGCGGTGGGGGTGAGATTCGAACTCACGATACCATTGCTGGTATAGCAGTTTTCAAAACTGCCCGATTCAACCACTCTCGCACCCCACCAAAAAGCACGATTACAGTATCAAATTTTCCGCTTTCCCTCAAGCGTCCTATTAATCATGAAGGCAATATTTTCATTGACATTCTGAGGGACAATATCAATCTTAGGATGTTTATATTGCCATATCCGAAAAACTTCATCAACAAAAGCCTGCCCGACCGTTTCAACCTCGGAAAAATCAAGTGTGATTTTTCTAAAAGAATCCAATCCGCTTAAAATTCGTCGCGCCTGGGAACGAGAAATGTAATCTGTGCCCATTTTATAAAGCCTGACAATCACTTTAGTTTTGCTAAACTCATACGAATTGCCGCTGTATTCTTTAAAGATTTTAGAAAGTTTTCTTTTTGATTTTAAACTGATAAAGAACGTCACTTTGGTACCCCTAATCGGCTTGGTATTTTTGATGAAAACGTCGTTCAAAACATTATGGAATATTAATTTCTTCTTGGAACTTTGGATGGTCAATATATCGGCCACTTTGGAAGTAAAGAAAATCCCCTCGCCGCTATGCTCTTGTGGAGCGGTTGTTTGCTTCCCTTTCAATAAATCTTGGATCGCCTCAAATTCGCTTTTTAAGCTCTTTTTCTTCATTAAATGGTTAAAAATACCAATACCGAAATCAACCACTTCAAATCGAACGCCAGACGAGTCTTTTTTTATTACAATCTCTATTTTGGAGGAGTTCGAGTGCTCAATCGCATTGTTAAGCATCTCGGTAAAGGCGTAATCAAGAATAGCAATGACATTTTTAGGCAAAGGTAAGAAAATTCCAGTATCCTTTTTGATTTCATCTAAAATTAAATCTTCGGAAAGATCCTTGTTCTTTAGAATGCGATGTGCAGTGAGTAATGTTTTTTTCGCCGCCTTGGCGCTTTTGATTAAAGCATATTGGGCTTGATTGGCCTTGCCCAGCAATAGAACCTTTCCCTCATCTCTTAACTCCTGGAAAAATCGATTAATGTAAGCGCGCGAAAAACCGGTCGCCTTAACAATATCGGCAACTCTTATAGTTTTTTTCTTAGCTAATTTTTTAAGGATTAGTTTTTTAACATCCATAATATCATAATGACCTTAGCTTAGCTTATTTTACTTGTTCGCCCATTTTTAGAAATATAAATATAGCCCTTTCGGTCTCTCCGTCTTTTTTCCTTTAATTTCTTCAATTTAAGAAGCTGAGAGTTTTTCATTCCTTTCCTTATTCTGTTATTTTTTTCTTTACTCGTGAAAGTAATTTCTGGGAATTTCCGTTCCTTAATCTTGCCGATACCTTGTCTTGTAATCCCGAATTTTTCTCCAATTTTTTTGTAACTTACTCCACGAGCAATGAGCTCCTTGATTTTTAAATCTCTTAATGATATTGGCATAACGGTTTTATCGGCCTAATTTATATAATACAACTTTATCATAATCCAGAAATTAAAAGTTGTCAACAAGTTGACAACTTACAAAAGCGGAGAGGGTGGGATTCGAACCCACGATAGGGCTATTACGCCCTATAAAAGTTTAGCAAACTTTCCCGTTCAACCATGCTCCGGCACCTCTCCTAGTGGCTAAATTATATCTTATTTTTTATATTTTTTCAAATATAATTTATTATTGCATATTCGTACAGAATATACTATAATAATCAAAACTAATCAATTCAATTAAAATGCGAGGGAAATTTTATACACAGAAAAATAAAGAAAAAGTAAAACAATTATTATTAAACGGCAGGGGCTACAGCGAAATAACAAAACTCCTCGGCGTGCCCAAAAGCACTATAAGTACCTGGTTTGGAAAAACTTTAAAAAGACCTATAGACAAACAAGCTAGACGACAACATTTTCTCAGAATACAAAAATTAGCCTCTATTGCGTTAAAAAAGAAATGGGAAAGAAAACGAAGAGAGGAAACTCAGTTAATAAAAACAAAAGTGGAGAAAGAGCTTAAAAACTATCCTCTAAAAAATATTGGTTTTTATAAATCATTACTTGCTATGCTGTATTGGACAGAAGGGAGTAGATATAAAGGCGTAGGCAATACAGAATTTATCAACACTGACCCCGATTTGGCACTCTTCTATATAACATTACTCAGAAAATGCTATAATATTGACGAAAGCAAATTCAGTATACGGCTTCGCGTCCATTATTATCACTCAATAAAAAAAGTTAAAAACTACTGGTCAAAATTATTAAATATTTCGCCAAACCAATTTACCAAAGTTTCTATAAAAAAACGCAGTAAAACAAAAAAATTCAGAAAAAATTTTGCAGGAATTTGCAGTATTCGTTATAAAAATAGTGGCGTAAGAAAAGAATTAATAGAGATTGGATCGTCTTTGCAGAAATTTACATTAAAGAATGTCCCTGTAGCTTAATGGATAAAGCGTTTCCCTGCGAAGGAAAAGAGTGGCTGTTCGACTCAGCCCAGGGACACATGAATCTCAATACTCCCATTGCTGAACTTCCCAGGGTGGGCCCCCAGTCTCAGAAGAAACTCAAAAGATTGGGAATTAAAACCGTGGGAGACCTTCTCTTTCACTTTCCTCACCGCTATGAGGATTTTTCCAATTTGATTCCCGTATCTTCGGCCGCTCAAGAAATAGGAAAAGTGATCTGCCTGCAGGGAAAAATTGTTGACATCAAGAATATAAGAATTTTCAAAAGGAGAATGACTATCACCGAGGCCCAGGTCGAAGATTCAACGGGAAAAGTCAGGGCAACCTGGTTTAACCAGCCCTATCTTGTTAACACCTTTAAGCCGGGTGATTTTGTTTTTCTGGCGGGAAAAATGGCGGAGAAAAACGGCAGGAAATACTTATCAAGTCCGGCATACGAAAAAATTCCTGTCCAGTTTATTGAAAACGGAGTCAAATACGACTCCACTCATGCCGGAAGAATAATCCCGGTTTATCCGGAAACCGAAGGAATGTCCTCAAGGTGGCTAAGGTTTATCATCAAACCTCTTTTAAATGAACTTAAAAATAAAATTCCCGAATCTCTGCCCCAAGATATAAGAAGAAAGAATGATTTTTTGGAAATACAAAAGGCAATTTGGCAAATTCATTTTCCGGATTCCCTGGCCCAGGCGGAAGCGGCAAAAAAAAGATTTGTTTTTGAAGAACTTTTAAATCTTTCTCTGATAATTTTGAGGGAAAAAATGAATCTGGCCCGGGAAAAAACCGTAACCGTTCCCATCAATTTGGATATCGTTAAAAAATTCGTGGGCCTGCTTCCTTTTAAACTGACCGACGACCAAAAAAAATCTGCCTGGCAAATCTTAAAAGATTTAG
>Ga0210017_1002610_pt1 | contig 15352 bp, 14 predicted proteins | sample CryGeyCG2014_020_FD_183966 | JGI IMG/M metagenome (GOLD analysis project Ga0210017, IMG submission 183966) | Groundwater microbial communities from aquifer - Crystal Geyser CG08_land_8/20/14_0.20 (SPAdes) (version 2) | ecosystem: Environmental > Aquatic > Deep subsurface > Groundwater | place... | reverse complement strand
TACACAAATCAACCAATGTCAGAGTACGTTCCGGTTGTGATAGCTGCCGGCATCAAAGAAGGATTCAAAGGATATTTATTTTTTCAAGGGGATCATTTTCAGGCAAAAGCTGAAAAATTTTTTGAGGATCAAAAAAAAGACTACAACCCACCCTTAGCTGGCTCTTTAACTAAAGTCGGGGAGTCTCAAGAGGTTGAAGCGTTGAAAAAGTTAATCAAAGATTCACGAAACTCTGGAGTTTATAATATTGACATTGATAGTTCAACCTTAGTTAGGTTAGAAGAGAAAGACTTAGAATCTCAACAAAAATATAATTGTCAGCTAACTGCTGAACTTACCTCCTGCATAAGAAAATTGGAGCCAGAAGGCATTACAATTTCAGTAGGAGGGGAGGTGGGAGAAATTGGAGGAAGAAATAGCACCTGTGAGGATATTCAGGTTTTTATGGAAGGATACAATCGGGAACTTTCTAAATTCGGAGTAAATCCGGGCCTGATTAAAATTGCAGTTCAGACCGGAGCTACTCACGGAGGGATTGTGGGGCCCGAGGGAGAAATAATAAAAGTGGATATTGATTTTGAGGCTCTTAAAAATCTTTCTTCAGAGGCCAGAAAATATGGAATGGCCGGGGCCGTTCAGCATGGTGCCTCCACGCTCCCCGAAGAATATTTTGATAAATTTCCAGAGACCGGAGCAGTGGAAATTCATCTGGCTACCGCTTTTCAAAATATAATTTTGGATTCTTCTTATTTCCCGGAAGACCTTAAAGAAAAAATTATAAATTTTCTAAACCGGGAGTTAATTTCCGAGAAAAAGTCGGAACAGAGCGAAGAACAATTTGTATATAAAACCAGAAAAAAAGCTCTGGGGCCATTTAAAGAAGAAATTTTGAGTATTCCTCAAAAAAATAAAGATAAAATTTCTGAAGAATTGGAAGAGAAATTCTCCCTTTTGTTTCAGAAGCTGGGAGTAAGCAATACTTCGGGATTAGTGGAAAAAATTTACTCCGCCCTCTGAGAATAAGAAAATAAATACATATAGTATAGAGGGCGAGGTGAATCAATCAAAAATATATGCTTAATCTTTCTGCTCAAACCAGAAAAAAAGATGAGAAACCAGAAGCTCTGAGAAGGCAGGGCAAATTAATTGCGATTCTCTACGGACCGGAAACAAAAAATAAATTACTGAAATTAGATTATCGAAGTTTTGAGAAGATTTTTGCCGAGGCCGGCAAAAGCTCCTTAATCTCCATTGAGGTTGAAGGGACAAAAGAAAAGGTCCCGGTTTTAATTCATGAAGTTCAAAGAGATTCTTTGACTGAAAAATTTTTGCACGTTGATTTTTATCAGCCCAAACTTAAAGAAAAAATGGAAGCTAAGATTCCTTTAGTTTTTGAAGGGGAATCAAAGGCTGTAAAAGATTTAGAGGGAACCTTGATTAAAAATATCCAGGAGTTGGAGATAAAAGCTTTACCTAAAGATTTGCCCAGAGAAATCAGAGTTAGCGTAGAAAGCTTAAAAACCTTTGAGGACAATATCTTGATTAAAGATTTAAAATTACCTAAAGAAATTGAAATTTTAAAAAAACCCGATGAAGTTATAGCTTCTGTTTCGGCTCCGGAAAAGGTAGAGGAAGAGCTGCAAAAGCCAATCAAAGAAAAAGTAGAGGAAGTGAAGAAAGTGGAAGAAGGAAAGCCGAAGGAGGGGATGGAAGAAAAAAAAGAAGAATAATCGCTCGGCAACGAAGTCTCAAAGTACCGGCTGCCAAACCCCAGTGCCGATTGTTATACAATCGAGCATCCTCGATTTCTTTCAGAAATCGGGACGAGGTTTGGCAGCCTGCGTTCTCGGTCCGCCGTCCCGACTTCGTCGGGAACCATGCCGGCAGGCCTCCGAAAGCTACTTTAAGACTTGTTGCCTCGCTTAATGTTTCCTCGTATTTTAAAAGCAATTTTGTTATCTGTTTTAATCCCGGCTTTTTTTTTGCCGGGTTTTAAAATTGGAGCCGAAACACAGGTTTCTTCAGAAATTTGCGAATCGATTGAAGAAATTGACAAAAAATGCCAGGATCTTTCTCCCTCAGAATGCCGGGAGTTTTTAGGGGAATGCCAGAGATACTTTGAAGAAAAAAGTATTCAAATTGAAAAAGATATTACCAAAACCGAGCAGGAAAAGAAAACCCTCCAAAATCAGATTTATATTCTGAATAATAAAATAACGAATCTGGCTTATCAAATCTATCAATCAAATTTAGTAATTAAAGATCTCGGTCTTCAAATTGAAGATACCGAAAATTCTATTGAAAAAACTTCTTTAAAAATTAGCCAATCTTGTGAGAAATTAATTTTTATTTTAAGAACAATTTACGATGAGGATCAGAAATCAGTAGTGGAAATTTTTTTAGCCGAAGCACGGCTTTCTGATTTCTTTGATGATTTAGTGGCCCTTGAACAATTATCTGCTAAAAATAAAGAACTTTTAGAGAACATTAAAGAAATGAAATCTTATCTTGAATCTCAAAAACAGGCTTTAGACGAAGAAAAGCAAGGTTTAGAAAATTTAGTGACCATTCAAACTCTTCAAAAGAAAGAAAATGAGGGAATTAAAAGCGAAAGAGAATATTTTTTAAAGTTGACGGAGGCAGAATACCAGAAATATCTCACAGAAAAAAAAGAAACCGAGAAAAGAGCTGAAATTATTCGGTCGCGGATTTTCGATTTAATCGGGGTGCCGGAGGCTCCTACTTTTGGAGAAGCTTATGAAATTGCTAAATTTGTTTCAGCTCAGACCGGAATTCGACCTGCTCTCTTACTGGCAGTTCTAACCCAGGAATCAAATATCGGGAAAAACGTCGGACAGTGTTTTTTAACCAATTTAAAAACCGGCGAAGGGGTTCGAGTTAAAACCGGGGAGAAAGAGTCCCGGACAATGAAGCCCGATCGAGACGTTCCGCATTTCCTGGAAATAACCAAAGAGTTGGGCCGCGATCCCTATAATACCCCGGTTTCTTGTCCCTTGAAAGATAAATGGGGTAATCCCATTGGCTGGGGAGGGGCAATGGGGCCATCTCAATTTATTCCCTCTACCTGGGTGTTGTACAGAGCTAAAGTTTCGGAAGTAACCGGAAGGGCAGCCGACCCCTGGAATATCAAAGATGCCTTCTTAGCTACCGGTATATATTTAAGAGATTTGGGAGGAATCCAGAATGAATTTAAGGCAGTAATGAGATACTTTTCCGGTTATACGTGGTCTAAATGGGAAGAATTTTACGGTCGTTCAGTCCTTAGCATTGCTGAAAATTACGAAGCAGATATTAAAGAGTTGGAAAAAGCCAAATAAAAATACACGGGATAAAAATACACGGGTGAGACCCGTGTATTTTTATCCATGCATTTTTATAGTTCAGTCTTGGATAAAACTTTGATAATTAGATCGAGTTTGCCGTTCATAATGCCTTCTATATTGTGGAAGGTTTTTTTAATTCGGTGGTCAGTTATTCTGTCTTGAGGGAAATTATAAGTTCTAATTTTCTCAGCTCTTTGGGCCCAGCCAATTTGGGCCTTTCTTTCGTTTGAAACTTTATTCATTTCTTCTGTTTCTTTTTTCTCCAAAATTCTTGCCCCCAGGATGCTCATTGCATTTTCTTTATTTTGCAGTTGATTTCTTTCGGTTTGAGAAGTAACCACTATTCCTGTTGGCAGATGGGTAATTCTTACCGCCGTTTCTCTCCGGTTTACATACTGTCCTCCGGGGCCGGAAGCTCGATAAAAATCGATTTTTAAATCATCGGGCTTAATTTTAATCTGAGTTTTTTTTGGTTTTGGTAAAACCGCAACCGTTACGGTCGAGGTATGAATTCTTCCTCCTTTTTCGGTAATGGGAATTCTTTGAACCCGATGAACTCCGGCTTCGTATTTCATTTTTGAATAAACGTTTTTACTTTTACTTTGCGGCAGGGGGCTTAACTCAAAAATTATTTCTTTAAATCCTCCCAAGCCGGTAGGATGGGAATTTAAAATTTTTTGACTCCAATGTTGTAAGTTGGCATATTTGGAATACATTCTAAATGTATCCCCGGCGAACAGAGAAGCTTCTTCTCCTCCTACGCCGGCTCTAATTTCAACAATTACCGAGGCAGTTTCTTCTTTCTCTAAATTTTTGGGAGAAGTTTCCTTTAATAAATTTTCTAAATCTTGTTCAGCCTTTATTTTTTCGTCATACAAAGTTTTGCTTTCCGTCTCGGCCAATGACAATAATTCCGGATCTTTTTCTGCAGAGAGGATTTCTTTATTTTCTTCAATTTGATTTTTTATTTCTTTGATTTCTTCTTCTTTTTCAATCAATTTTTCTAAACAATTTTTTTTCTTAGAAAGCTCTTCAAATTTTTCCCGGTTAGAAATTGAACCAGTCGGCGCTCCGCGCCTCCTTGTAATTCCGTTGGAATTAAGCAACCCAGGATCACTGAGTTGAGATAAAATATCTTCGTATTCTCGTTTTATTTCTTCTAGGGTTGCCATAATCGTGCTTAAACATCAACGAATTTACAAATCAGTACGAATTTCCGAATAAAATATGAAAAATTCGTATTCGTATATTCGTAAAAGATTCGCACATTCGTTGATTATTTCTTCTTTTTCTTTTTTGCCATTTCTGCCTTTTTTGCCAACCTTTTTCTAAATCTTTCTACCCTTCCCATTACGTCAACTATTTTTTCTTTTCCGGTATAAAAAGGATGGCATTTAGAACAGATTTCTATTTCCATTTCTTCTTTGGTCGAGCCAACCGTAAAACTATTCCTGCAGGCGCAGCGAACTCGAGCATTTTCAAAATATTTAGGATGTATATCTTTTTTCATAATTTTATTTTGCTTATTTTGGATGCCTGCCCCGTAGGAAGCTTTGCTTTCCTTCGGGGGATGTCTTTTTTCATAAAATTACTTCAATAATAACGCCAATAATGCTTTTTGTAAATGGAGTCGGTTTTCAGCCTGGTCAAAAACTATAGAATTAGGTCCGTCTATTACTTCATCCGTAATTTCTTGACCTCTATGAGCAGGGAGGCAGTGCATAACTTTTACATCGGGTCCGGCGCAAGAGATCAATTTCTGATTTACTTGATAAGGACTCAAAGCTTTTATTCTTTCTTCTTCATCTTTTCTTCCCATACTTATCCAGGTATCGGTATAAATAATATTTGCTCCTTTTACAGCTTCTTTGGGATCTGTTAGAATTTCTACTTTTACCTTGTTTTGATTGGCGTCTTTTTTAGCTAAATCTATAATTTCCTGTTTTGTTTTGTATTTTTCCGGACATGCCACCCTGAAATTCACTCCTAATCTGGCCGAAAGCAGCAGTAAAGAGTTGGTAACATTATTATCACCGTCGCCAACGAAGACAATATTCAACCCTTTTAGGCTTTGGCGATTTTCCCAGATAGTGAAAAGATCGGTCAGGGCCTGGCAGGGATGAAATTTATCAGAAAGGCCGTTTATTACCGGGACGATAGAATTTTGAGATATCGCAATTATATCCTGGTGGCCGTAAACTCGAGCCATAATTCCATCTACATATCTTGAAAGAACCCTGGCGGTATCTTGGATTGTTTCTCCCCTGCCCAATTGTAGGCAAGATTCTGAGAGATAGAGGGCATGTCCTCCTAACTGGGTCATTGCTACCTCAAAGGAGACCCGGGTTCGGGTGGACGGCTTTTGAAAAATCATCGCCAAACTCTTACCCTTTAGCAGTTCGTGAGGTTTGCCCCCTTTTTGTTTTTTCTTTAATTCTTTAGCCAGTTCAAAAATCTGCCAAATTTCTTCGGCGGTAAAATCTTGAACAGTGATTAAATGTTTTAGCATACTTCGTTGATTATTTTTCTATTGTTGTTCCGGCTTTTCCTTCCATGGCCGGCATTAAATCTTTAAGATGGGCGATGATAACTTTTTTACCACCATTTTCGATAAATTTTATTGCCGCTGTAATTTTTGGGCCCATGGAGCCTTTTGGGAAATGTCCCTCTTTTAGATATTGCTTTGCCTCTTGCAGAGTTAGTTTATTCAACCATTTCTGATTTGGCTTTCCAAAATTTAAAGCTGCCTTTTTAACATCGGTTAGAATAATTAAAGCGTCAGCTTTTATTTCATTAGCTAAGACCTGCGAAGCTAAATCTTTATCAATTACCGCATCTATTAGTTTTATCCCACACCTTTTGGGACGAGCAAAAGATGCGGGACTGGTTTCAATTACGGGAATTCCTCCTCCGCCGCAAGCAACCGGAATTAAATTTTTCTCCAGCAAACCTTTTATAGCTTTCAATTCTAAGATTTTCAAAGGAAGGGGAGAGGGAACCACTCTTCGGAATGCTCCAACCATAATTTCTTTAAATACCTGGCCCTGTTTTTTTAGTTTTTTAACTTCTTTTGGGGTATAAATTGGACCGATGGGTTTGGTTGGGTTCTGGAAAGCAGGATCTTTTTGGTCAACCAAAACGTGAGTGATTAACGAAACAGTGTTTTGGGCTAGATTTTGCAGCTTTAGCTCATTATTTAGGGCCTCAACCAGCATTGTTCCAATTTGACCCTGGCTTTGAGCACCGCAAATTGATAAGGGCATAGGACTAACCTGATCTTTGGAATATTCCTGTTGAAGCAGAATATTTCCCACCTGGGGGCCATTGCCGTGGGTAATTACCACTTTGTAACCTTTTTTTATTACCTTTCCTAATAATTTTGAAGTATTTTTTACATTTTTAATTTGCTCTTCAAATCCGCCTCGGTTTTCCGGCGAGCTCAAAGCATTTCCTCCAAGAGCAATAACTAAGAGTTTGGAAGTTTTGGGCATAAATATAAAAGAGGGTAAAGAAACCCTCTTTAATATAGCAAAATTTGTTGAAAAGAGCAAGGTTAATGAAAAGAGAATTTTTTCTAGATTATCTTACTCTCTTTCAATATTTTTGTTAAGGTTCTATCAATTTTTTGGGATTCGTATGTTACTCGAGCCACCGGTTTATTTATTTCTATAATTTTACTCAAATCAATGGGAGTAGCCGAAATAACGGTATCACAATGAACAGCATTAATAGAGGCTTTAAGGTCTTTTATTTGCTTTGAGCTGTAGCCCAAAGCCGGGAGTACTTTTTGAAGATGAGGATATTTTTTTAGGGCCGTTTTGATTTCTCCTTTAGCCCAGATTAAAGGTTCCACAATTTCCTGGGCTTGAAAGTTTTGAGCGGCAACTAATCCGGCCCCAAATGGCATTCCGCCGTGAGTGACGGTAGGACCATCTTCTACCACTAAAACCGTTTTTCCCTTAATTAGTTCCGGTTGGTCTACGCTAATGATAGTTTTCGCCATTATAACTTTAGCCCGGGGATTCGCCAGCTTTATATTTTGGTAAACGAAATTTATATCTTCTTTTCTGGCGCTATTTACCTTATTAATAATTACCACATCTGCCATTCTTAAATTAGTTTCTCCTGGATGATAGAGGATTTCATGGCCCGGCCTTAAAGGGTCACAAATTACAACATGCAAATCTGGTTTTAAAAAGGGAAGGTCATTGTTCCCTCCGTCCCAGATAATTACTTCGGCTGTTTTTTCAGCTTCGGTTAGAATTCTTTGGTAATCAACTCCGGCCAAAACCGTAAACCCTTCTTTCATTAAAGGTTCGTATTCTTCTCTTTCTTCAATAGTACAAAGGTTTTGGTTTAAGTCCTCCAAATTTCTAAATCTTTGAGAAATTTGTTTTTCCAAATTACCGTAAGGCATCGGATGGCGGATTATTAATACTTTTTTCCCTTCAGCCCTTAAAATTTTGGCAAATTTCGCGGAAATTTGGCTTTTTCCGCACCCGGTTCGCACCGCGCAAACGGCAATAACCGGAACTTTCGCTTTTAACTGAGTTGCTTTCGGTCCCAATAATTTAAAATCAGCTCCGCAAGCTAAAACTTCTGAAGCAATATGCATTAAGTCAATATGAGAAATATCGCTGTAAGAAAAAATTACTTCCTCTATTTTATATTTTTTTATTAATTTGGAAAGTTCTTTTTCAGGGGAAATAGGAATTCCATTTTTGTAAAGAGGACCGGAAAGCTTCGGAGGATAAATTCGATTTTCAATATAGGGAATTTGGGTAGCGGTAAAACCGACCACTTCATAATTGGGGTTATTTCTAAAACAAACATTAAAATTGTGGAATTCTCTTCCGCCGGCTCCCAACAACATTATTTTTTTTCTTTTTTTTGTCATAGTTGTAATTTAACAAGTCGAGAAGGCTTCGTTTTCAGGAATGAATTATCGTCCCTTTAAATTTTTTATTATTTAAAATGTTTTCTAAGTTTTTTAAATTGGTGCCTTTGACCATAATCACCGTCATTTTCAATTTTGAAGCCAATCTGGCGGCAATCGGGTCAACCGGTGCCTTCATTCCCGGCTTCCATTTGCGCCCGATGAGTTTGCAGTATTTATTCCAGGTTATTTCCTTTATTGGTTTAGCCGTTTTATATTTAGCAATATCTTTATCGTAAACATAATCAATATTTGAAGCAATGATTATTTTTTGAGCCTTGAATCTATCTGCCAACAAAATAGCATCGTAATCGGTAGACCAGCCCGGCCTCCAGCCCGAACCTATAAAAAGTTTGTAATTTTCTCCATTTATTTGTTTCAGGGGGTTATCCAGAACGGTAGGGTAAGCTTCTTTTTTGAAAATGGTTCGGAGAAGGTGAGCGTTAATTCTGGTGGCATGGATTCCGAGCCAGTCTTTATCTTCATCTGAAACTCTATTAAATCCGGAGGCAGCTTTGATATAATTTCTGGCCGTAACTCCTCCTCCGGTAACAATAACAAATCTTTTTCCCTGTTTAAGGAATTTTAAAATAAACTTTCTGAACCTTTTTAAAAATTCAACCTGAATATTTTTTGGGACGATAATTGAGCCGCCTAAGCCAATGACTACAGTTTCTTTTGGCATCATCCTTAGCATAGCAAATATAGTTAAAAAAGAAAAGCGAGCTGTTAGAGCTCGCTTTTGTTTGGTTGCACTCTTAAAACTTTTTTGATTTTTTTTAAGGCCCAGTCTATTTCTTTCTTTTTGATAATCAGCGGTGGGGCAAAACGAATATTGTGGACGTGCGTTTCGTGGCAAAGCAAGCCCTCTTCGATTAATTTATCTACAAAAGGTCTGGCACCACCGAGTTCGTGTTTTAACTCAACAGCAATCAATAATCCCTTGCCCCTGACTTCTTTGACATAAGGGCTTTTCAATTCCTTAAGTTCTTCCATAAAATAACTACCGAGTTCGTAAGCTCTTTCCGGCAGCTTCTTTTCGACTATATCTCTTAGGACCACTCTTGCCGCTGCGCATTCCATGGGGTTGCAAGAGAAAGTGCTGCCATCTTCGGGAGGTTTTAAAACATCAGCCGTTTTTTCATCGCAGACCGTAGCTGAGATTTGACCGGGTCCTCCTCCTAAAAACTTTCCCAAAAGAAGAACGTTTGGTTTGGCATCTTCGTATTCATAAGCGAATCGCTTTCCGCATCTGCCTAAGCCGGTCTGAATCTCGTCTAAAATAAACAAGACATTATTTTTTTCGCAAATCTCTTTTGCTTTTCTCAAGAAACCTGCGGGCGGAACAATTACTCCCGCTTCTCCCTGGATGGGTTCAACAATAAAAGCACAAGTGTTTTCATTAATAGCTTTCTCAAGAGCTTCTAAATCTCCGTAAGGAATCTGGATAAAACCTGGCAGGAGAGGGTAAAAAGGTTCATAAAGGGGGTCAGCCGAGATGCTTTGAGACGCAAGAGTTCTTCCATGAAAACCGCCATAACAACCGATAATTTCAGCTTTATATTTAGGGATTCCTTTTACGGTATATCCCCATTTTCGAGCGATTTTAATTGCTCGTTCATCAACTTCTGTGCCAGTATTCATAAATATAACTTTCGACATCCCGCAGAACTCAACTAATTCTTTGGCTAATAGAGGGGCTACGTCATTATAAAAAGCCCGAGAACCGTGCCAGTATCTTCTCGCCTGGTTTGTAAATGCGTCTAAGATTTCAGGGGAGCAGTGACCTTCGCCTAAGGCCGAATAACAACTCAGCATTTCCATCTTTTTCTGACGTTGCCATTTCCAAAGCTCTTTTCTGAATAAACATTTAAGGAAATACAATAATGACGTCCATAAATCTCCTCTTTCGGGTCCATAAACCCAAAGCCCTCTGCCTTTGGAATAAGCAAAATTATGGGGCCGATATGTTTCAATCATATATTTTTTTTGCAGCTCAATCGCTTCTTGAGAACTTCTTATTCTTTTTCTCATCTTGTTTTACCTCCATAAAGGGATAATTAAAGTACTGAATAAAAATTAGCACAATAAATAATTTTAGTCAATTGGCTTGAAGCCCGATGGGCTATAGGTTCGTCCGTATAGGGCGAATCTGATATAATAAACTAAATAAGCTTGATGAATATGACGAGAAATTTCCGAAAAATCAAAAAAATTATTCCCGTTTTATTTTTTATCTTTTTGATTTCCCTTATTCCTCAACAGATTTTTGCTGAAGATTTAATGAGGGACTTCAAAGATTTCATCAATTTAGTTAAAAATTTCGATGAAGAGGGTTTTCTTAAAAAACAAGAAGCATTAGAGAAATCAAACAATGTTAAGGGTGTTTATCTAACTGCATTTACGGCAGGGTCTAGGCATTTGGAGGCCGAAAGACTTAGAAATGATATAAAAAAACTCTTAAAAGAAACCGAACTTACAGCCGTAGTAATTGACGTTAAGGAAGTGGAGGGACCAAGTTTTTCCGAATCTTTGAGATTATTTATTGAAGAACTTCATCAAAACAATATCTGGGTTATTGCAAGGATTGTGGCTTTCCGAGACTTTTCTTTAATTAAGAGAAATCCGGAATGGTATCTTAAAACAAAAAAAGGCGATCTTTGGCAAGATGAAGCCGGTTATTATTGGTTAGATCCTGCTTGTCCGGAAGCCCAAAATTATCTTTTAGAAATTTCCAAGAAAGCCATTGATTTTAGCTTTGACGAAATTCAATTTGACTATCTTCGTTTTCCAGACCGGGGAGATCTGGAAAACATTGTTTATCCTTTTTCAGGCATCGAGAGAGGAAAAAATAAAATAATTAATGATTTTTATTTGAAACTTTGTAATGATTTAAGAAATTATAAAACAGATATTATTCTCTCTATTGACCTTTTCGGATTGATCGCTCAAAATTTTAACATTCCCGGAATTGGTCAAAATTTGGCTGATACTACGGGTTTCTTCGATTATGTATCTCCGATGCTTTACCCCAGCCATTATTTTCAAGGGTTTGCCGTAACATCAGATTCCAAAAGGGGACTTTCTCCTCTTTATTTTCCTTATATAGATGAAGATATAGAGAAGGTAGTTTCCAATCATCCTTACGAGGTTGTTTCAAGGTCAATTTTCCAGGTCTCCGACTATATTCGAGCAAAGCGAGAATATATGGTTCAGGCGAGCCAAGCGAGACCTGGTTCATATATCGCTTTACTAAAGCCAAACACTACGAGAAATGTTCTTGCAGCATCGGGCCATTCTGTTTTTTCATTGTTAAAAAATTTTTTTGATAGATATGTTTTATTTCTTGATTCTTTAGACCCCGTTAGATGTTCACTATCTAACGGGGCAGGTAGGGTTGATACCAAAATCAGGCCCTGGCTTCAGGATTTTGATTTAAAATTTGATAAAGATAGGGGGATTTATTACGACGAAAACAAGATAAGGGCTCAAATTAATGCTGCTGAAAGCTCAGGAGCTTCAGGATGGCTGCTGTGGAATTCCTCTAATATTTATACAAAAGAAGCCCTAAAATTAATAACTGATAACTAATAACTTAAAACTAATCTATGGCTAAGAAGTTAATAATTATTCCAGTGATAATAATTATAATTCTAGGTGGAATAGCAAGTATTTTTGGTTTTCGGGTTTGGGATCCGCTTTGGAATCCCTTTAGGCCGGAGCCAGAAGAGGTAATAGAGAAAATGACTGCCGGAATGAAAGAGTTAAAATCTTTTCAAGCCGATCTTGGGTTTGATATAACAATTGCAAATGGAGAAAAATCAAATTTTAATGGAGAGATCAGGGCAAAGCAGGACGTTATTGATTCTCAAAATCCTAAATTAGATTTAAATTTTAGAATGGCCTTTAACGTAGAAGGAGTTCAGATTTTGTTTGGCGGTGAATACAAAAATATTGGAGAAAATCATTATTTAAAATTAACGACCCTGCCTATTTTGCCCCTTTTAGGTTATTATTTTCAAACGATAGGAATTGATATTTCTGAAATAAAAAATCAATGGATTAAGATTAACCCCGTTAAAAGTAAAGCATCTCCGGTGCTTGCCGAATCAAAGATTCAGACTTCTAACGAGGTGAATTTAGAATTTTTGAAACAGGAAAAAGAAGCAATGGGCAAGATAAAAGGGATTATGGCCAATAAAAATTTTTATCTGATAAAAGAAGAATTAGAAGACAAGATTATTGGGAAGAATAAAGTTTATCATTACATAATAGCTTTAAATAAAGAGGAGATTAAAAATTTGATAGTAGAATTATCAAAATTAATCGGCAGTCCCTACTTTAAATCAGAAGATTTGGATAAAATTCTTGAAAAAAAAGGAGAGTGGCCGGCCGAAATTTGGATTGGAAAAGAAGATAAATATCTTTATAGATTTAAAGGCGAAAAAGAAATTGAGATTAGAGAAAATGAAATAATTAACATTGAAGTAAATATTGATTTTTCTGATTTTAATCAGCTAATAGAAATTAGTTCTCCTCAAGAATTTACCCAGTTAGAGATCCGCCCTGCCTTTTAGGCGCTAGGGCTTCCGTCCTCCATTATTCAAACGGAAAAAAGGCTTTTTAGCCTCTTTTTTAGTTGAAATCGTTTGAGACCTGCTCCTTTCAGAAAAAGGGCGGGAAATGCGGGCACAGAGCTTTGAGCTTTGTCCCGATGCTCTGTGGATTACCTGTGGATAAAAATGAGGACTTTTGTTTGAATTCGCTTCAATTTTAATGGATTTTAAAGGTTGACATGCATTTCTCGGTGGGTTAAAATAAAAGTGTAGTGGGAGATTGTGGATAAGTATGTTAATAAGTCCCTAAATCTGGGGAAAAGTTCGAGTTGAGCTTTAGCGAGTGAGAACCCCGCCCTCTTAGCTCATATGTATTAATTTTCTTATGCTTAGAAGGCGGGGTGCTCATCTTATTCGCATGTTTATTGGTGAGCACGTTCATACAATTGATAATAAAAAGAGGTTAGCCATTCCTTCTAAATTTCGGAAAACCCTTGAAAAAAAGGCAGTTATTACCCGGGGTTTAGATAATTGTCTTGTCGTTTATCCTCTTGAGGAATGGAAAAAAATGGCTGTTAAATTAGAAAATTTACCCACGGGCCTTAATAATGCCCGGGGTTTTACCAGAATTATGTTATCAGGAGCAGCCGATGTCGGACTCGATAAATTGGGACGAATTCTGATTCCCGACTATTTAAAAGACTACGCTTTTTTAAAAAAGAACGTAGTCATAATTGGTCTTTCCAACCGAATAGAGATTTGGGATGCGGCGAGGTGGAAAGAATACAAAGAGAAAATGGAAAAAACTGTGGGCGATATGGCCCAACAATTAGGTATATAATATAAAATTAAAAATTTAAAGTGAAAAATGCCAAATTACAATTTAAAATTCAAAATTAATATCAAAATTTTTAATTTTTAATTTTAATTTTTCACTTGGCACTTGGCATTTTTAATTTGAGAGAATCGAATGCATGTTCCCGTTTTACAAAAGGAAGTTATTAAATATCTTGACCCGAAAACGAATGAAAATTTTATAGACTGCACTATTGGCGGCGGGGGACATGCCCTGGCTATATTAGAAAAAATTGAACCGAATGGAAAAGTCTTAGGAGTAGATTGGGATGAAGAAATTATCCGCCGTCTCAAAATCAAAAATAATTTAATCCTTGTTTGCGATAATTTCGCTGATTTAAAAAAGATCATTAAAAAATATAATTTTGAAAACATTTCCGGAGTTTTATTTGATTTGGGGATTTGCAGCTGGCATTTAGAGGAAAGCGGCAGGGGATTTAGTTTTTTAAGAAAGGAGCCCTTAGACATGAGATACGATATTCAAAATGCAAAATTAACTGCGGAGAAAATTGTAAACGAATGGTCAGAAGACGCTTTAGAAAGAATCTTAAAAGAATATGGCGAAGAAAGATATGCCAGAAGAATTGCTGGGAAAATTATTGAAGCAAGAAAATTAAGACCAATTAAAACTACTTTCCGGTTGGTTGAAATCATAAAAGGAGCAACGCCAGATTGGTATCATCGTCAGAGATTGCATTGTGCGACCAGAACTTTTCAGGCTTTAAGGATTGCGGTGAACGATGAGCTAAACAATTTTAAAAAAGGTCTAAACCAAGCATTAGAAGCCTTAGAACCTCATGGAAAATTGGTAATAATTTCTTTTCATTCTCTGGAGGATAGAATTGCTAAAAATTTTTTCAAAAATCAAGCCGAAAGAGGTTTAGTTAAAATTTTAACCAAAAAGCCAATTACGCCCGAAATTGAGGAAATTAAAATAAACCCCAGGTCAAGGTCGGCCAAACTTCGAGCCTGCCTAAAATTTTGAGAACAAAATTTCGGTAGATGAACCGCCATAAAAATAACTAATAACTAATAACTATCTTAGTCATGGCTTCTTATACTTTATCTCGTTCTATTTCTCAAAGATGGATAGCCCCACCAAGGCTTCCCCGGATTAACTTAAGGATATTTTGGATTTTAAGCTTGACTCTAATCACCTCCCTTTTATTTTTTTATATTTTTCAGATTAATCAGATGACCACAGAATCTTTTTTAATTTCCAATTATAAAGAGCAAACTGCAGGTTTTTCCCAACAAAACAAAATTTTAGAAACTGACTTTTTAAAAAGTAATTCTTTAGAGAATGTAGCGAGTTTAGTTAAAAATTCAAATTTTGAAAAAGTGGAGGGAATACATTATATTAGGGTTTTGGGAAGTACGATGGTTGCCAAATAAGCCCCGTTTAAAAAATTTTCTAACGGGGTAGATTTTTATGAAGAATTGGCGAATCAACCCACCTAAGTTTTGTTTCGCAAAATTTTGGAGGGTAAATCTAATTTTTGTCTTTATTATTTTATTTGGAGCTGCTATTGTAAGCAAGCTTTTTTTTCTTCAGATTTTACATCATGATTTTTATAGTGCTCTGGCTCAAGGTCAGCATATTGTTTTTCCCGAGATTAAAGGGGATAGGGGAAAAATCTATCTTCAGGACAAGGATGGAA
>Ga0210017_1002609_pt1 | contig 15356 bp, 16 predicted proteins | sample CryGeyCG2014_020_FD_183966 | JGI IMG/M metagenome (GOLD analysis project Ga0210017, IMG submission 183966) | Groundwater microbial communities from aquifer - Crystal Geyser CG08_land_8/20/14_0.20 (SPAdes) (version 2) | ecosystem: Environmental > Aquatic > Deep subsurface > Groundwater | place... | reverse complement strand
ATAAGTATGATTCCTGTTGTTGGCTGGATTGCAATGATTTTTATTCTGCCAATAATTTCAGCATATATGTTCTGCATTGCATACTACTTTGCAAAAGAGTAACTACAAAACATTATTGAGGGGAAATCCTCATCTTTTTTTATTTTTTTAGGCACCTATTTTTAAATCTATTTTTGCACTTATTATTATGCCTAAAAAGCCAGAGTTTAAAAGACCAGAAGCGTTAAGAGCTGAAAGAGAAGATGTGAAATTTAAGCTCAGAAGAGCTATAGATGTTATTAAAAAGCGTGCAGAATTAAGACGTAAAATGAAAGAACTAAGATCAAGATTAGCCAAAATGTCTAAATTAGATTCTATTGCAAAAGAATTGTTGTTAGGATCAAAGAATATTCATGAATTAACTCCAGTTGTGCGAAAAATGGTTTTGGGTCGTTTGCGCATTGTTGCAGATTTAGAATTGCAATTATTGAATATAAAAGTAGAAGATTTATATTTAAAATATAAAGGTAGAGAACAAAGTCCTAATTTTGATTCTGAATTATCCAAATTACAAATAACAGCAAGACAAATTTTAGGAACATTAAAAACATTTGACAGTCTTGAAGGTAAATAGTATTAATTTAACTTTTAGGTGAACATCATTCCTTTATCTTCTTTTTTATTTCCTTGTGTTGTTTGTTGTTGTGCATATATTTGCTGCATTTTTTCTTTTATCGCACTAATTATTTTTTTTGATTCTTGTTCTAATGGCTGTGTGTTTATTTCGAATTTGAAAACAGCCCCTAAAAGTTCTAATAGTTTTGCTGCACAGTCAAAATTTGTTGAGTGTCCTGGATTTGCAAGTAAAATACAGGCATCAATTTTTTTTGCGAGTATTAATAATTCTGCGCTAACACCAGAAATTAATCCATTCTCTAATATTTGTACGCCATGAGCTTTTAATAACTCATGAATATTCTTTGTGTTTCCTGCACCATAAATTCCCTGCATAGTGTTGTTTGGGGCCATTCCGAGCAAAGAAATAATTCCTTTAACTTTCTTTTTTTCTGCCCATTCAATTAAAGCATCAGAAAAACCAAACATTTGGTTGTTATCAATTAATTGATCACTAAGCAAAACTAAAATTTTATATTCTTTTGATGCATAAATTCTTATAGGATGCTCAGCAATACCATTACTGATTCTTACAATTGGAACAATACTTGGATTTTCAATATGTGCAATTTTTAATAATTTTAAAGTGTCTACCAAATATCTTGTTGCAATTGTTGCAATTAAATCTGGACTTGGTGTTCCTTCTATTAAATAATATCCTTTGAAATCATCTTTAACATAATCTACAATTTTTGTTATTTTTTGCGCAATCACAGTTTCACCTTGCCAGAAACAATTTTCTTGTATACTATACAAATCCTAACATTTATAAATCTTAATATTGTATAATACTACAAATATATTCAAAGTAAAGATGTATGCAGCTTGACAAAGTCAAAGACATACAAGTTTTGACAAACCTAGACTTTTTCTAAAAGTCTGGTATGAGGTGATCTAATGACAGATGCAAAAGATGGTGTAATACTCGTAGGAAAGAAAAATACAAAGAGTTATGTTTTGGCAGTAATAACGATATTAAACCAAGGTTCAACTAGAATTACATTGAAAGCTAGAGGAAAAGCGATTAGCACAGCAGTAGACGTTGCGGAAATGGTCAGAAACAAGTTTGCGAAGGATCTAAAGGTAGAAGATATAAAGATAGCTACTGAAGAACTAAGCAACGAAGACGGAAGTACAGTAAGGGTCTCTGCAATGGAGATTGTTTTAAGCAAATAACTGGCTGGAATTACAAAATTAACTTTTACCTCCCAAAGGGTAAGTTTTTTAAACCTTGAGGGGGTCTAATTTTATTTTTTCGAACACAATATATTTAAAGTCATGATTAAGTCATGATATATTATGACTCAGCAAATTGTAAATCAGGACTATGTACAAAGTAATGGTCTGCAGGTTGTGTTGCAACAGCTTAGCGAAACAAATGAAACAGAGCTGGTAGAGCAGATTTTTGCTTTGAGTGATCGCCCAGAAGTTTTGGGCTTGCTTATTTACAAGTTAATGCTCGAGAGGAAGCATACAAATGAGTTGATGGAGGGTCTCAATAAGAAATACGATAGCTTATTGAAGATCTTAGAACAAAAGCAAGGGGGAAACTCTTTATCTCCTCTTTCTGAACAAGAGGTAACAGATATTGAGAAGCTATTTTTAACAGATCAGGATAAATCTATCCTAAGGCAAGCCAAAGGAAAGGATTGGATTAGTGCTAAAGACATTAAAGATAGTGTTGGCTATAAAGGTCTAAATGCAGCATCACAGAGGCTAAATAAGCTTCATAAAGAGGGCTATTTAGAAAAACAAAGAATAGGCCAACAGGTTGTTTTCGTTTTATCAAGCAAATATACACACTAGACATACAGTGTAGAATATTTTATGTCTATCGACACAAATATTTTACAAAGTGCGAGGGTGTAAACTAGATAATATATTTTACATTAAAATTAGAAATTAGTTAAAACTCCAGAGCAAAATACTCTGAAGCACTAATTTGGAGCTTTAGCAAAGCTACAGAAATTTATTAAAAAAGGTTTACTTTCTTTTTAACATTGGCAATCCGGTTTTTTTGTTTTCAATTACAACAAAACCTGTAGGCATGTCTATTCCGCTTTTAGGATCTTTTGAGAAATAAAATAATCTACCTTTCTTATGCAGATAATATGTATTTCCTTTTTTATTTTTATGACTATATACCATTATATATCTCCTCCTTTTCTCCGAAAGATAAAATCTAATTATTATAAAACGAACCTATTAATAAATGTTTCGGTAATTTTAGATATATTTGCGAAGAAAACCCCCTTAAAGAATTGATTGAAGTGAGACTATGCTGAAACTATTTAATGATTTGACACGCAAGAAGGAAACCTTCAAAGTGCAAGAACAAGTAGTGAAAATATACTCTTGCGGTCCTACAGTTTATGATTATTGTCATATAGGCAATTTAAGGGCTTTTTCTTTTGATGACTTATTAGTCAGATATTTGAAATATAAAGGGTATAATGTAATACATGTTAGAAATCTGACAGATGTTGAAGATAAAATTATTAAAGCCCTCAACAATAATCCTGACAGAAATCTGAAGGATTATACAAAATATTATATTGATGCTTTTTTTGAGGATTGCAAAAAAATGAGATTAACAGATTCTAGTTATTACCCAAGAGCAACTGAATATATAGATAAAATTGTTGATTTTATTTATGAATTAATTAGAAAAGGGTTTGCATACAAAGTGCATGACGGTTCAGTTTACTTTTCCCTATCAAAATTTAAAGAGTATGGAAAATTAAGTCAATTAGATAAAAGAGATTTGAAGCAGGGGGCATCAGGCAGAATATCAACAGATGAATATTCAAAAGAAGAATTAAATGATTTTGTTTTGTGGAAAGCGTACACCCCCAAAGACGGCAAAGTTTTTTGGGAAACAAAATTAGGAAAAGGCAGACCTGGCTGGCATATTGAATGTTCAGTAATGAGTATTTCTTTATTAGGCTCCACAATAGATATTCATTCTGGTGGAGAAGACCTGATATTTCCACACCATGAAAATGAAATTGCACAAAGCGAAGCATTTTCATCAAAACCTTTTGTGAGATTTTGGTTGCACTCCAAACACTTATTAATAAATGGCCAGAGAATGGCAAAAAGTTTAGGAAATTTTTACACAATAAGAGATTTAGAAAAACAAAATTACAATCCGTTAGCATTAAAACTGCTGTTTTTATCTTGTAATTATAAAAATCAATTAAATTTTACTTTCGATTCATTAAATGTTATGCAAAAAAATTTAAATGATATAAATCAGTTATTGGGTCAGTTGACAAATTATTTTTCTGAAAATCAATTTAATGAAGAAAAGCACGATGCTGTGCAAAAAAAGTCTGAAGATATAATAAAAAAAGTGAAAATTGCATTAGATGATAATTTGAACTCGCCATTAGCATTAACACATTTATATGATTATATATCTTTTGCAAATTCTTTAATATCCTCAGGAGAAATAAGCAAGAAAATTGCAGAATTAATTCTAGATTATTTCAAAGATTTGGATTCTATTTTTGGTTTGTTCACATTTCAAGAAAAAATATCTGGAGATTTAGAGGCTAAGCTTTGGCAAAGATACAATGCAAGAAAAACAAAGGATTTTGCAACAAGTGATGCATTGAGAAAAGAGTTTGATTCTTTAGGTATTGTTATTGGTGATATTCCAAATGGTTTTACAGCGACAAGAAAGATTTAAACTAAAAAGAAAACCAAAAACGCACAGGGAAGAATAAATAACAAATACCAGATAAATTTCTTTTTATTTCCATCTACTAATGCAACAAAGAAGCTGGAAATAACAGACAACTCTGCTAAATAGATGTATGTTGCAATTGCTGCATATTCCTTCATTTCTGGGCCCTGGCTTATTATTTCTAATGTTTGAAATGTTGAAACATCAAAACCCGCGATTATATTTTTAATCCAACCCAGGATCAAAGGCACTAAAACTGCTGCAGAAATTAATAAAGTGTATTTTTGTATTGCCAAACTCGAATACCTTTCTCTTTCTAATTCATGAATGTGCAGGATATATTGACTTATTTTGTTAAAAACAAAATGCATATCTTTTCCTGATTTATATCCTATTATCAACAAACCAATTACTCTTTGCAGTAATTTACTTTTGTTCCTAGTACAGATTTCTTGTAAAGATTTTTGTACAGAATAGCCTTTTTTTATTTGTTTTAAAGCAATTTTAAACTCAACAGAGGTGTATTTGTAATTCTGGTTTGCTATATAATCAATAATTTTAGTAATTTCTGTGCCTTTGGGAAATAAACTCGCCTGTAACAGAATATCTTGAATATTTTTTTCAATTGTTTTTTGTCTTTGCTCTTCTTTAAACAACTCTAAACTATAAACTCCAATAAAAATTAATGGTAAAGAAACCAGCCATAACAAAATATAAATAATTAAAGACAAATAGCTCAAAACAAAGAGAGCAGTTATTACAATTATAAATAGAGAAAATATAATTGCAATCTCTTTTTGAAAATCCTGTTGTGTTTTGTTGCTCTTGTTCAAAACCAAAGCAAAATAATCATATTTTTGCAGCCCTAAAACCTTTTGCAATGTTGTGTCTAAAAACATAATTCACCTCAAGAAACCAGGCATAATGTTGAAAATAATAAAAATTATCACTAAATCAGCACAGGGAAACAAAACTGTAAAAATCAATATTAGTTGTATTGGTGTAATTCCCAAATCAAGTATTATGCTTCCTATATTTATAAAAACCAAAAATAAAGCAGGCAAAATTGCAGTTACCGCAATAAAAAACAATGAAATCATCACTAATTTGTTTGAATAAAGTTTTGTCTTTGTTGTTTGAATATTTATTAATTCTTCTGCTAATTCAAATAAAGGGCCCTTTTCTTTAAAATTCTTGCCTGACTCATATATATTTAATATTTGCGTCAAAGCTCTTTTGAAATCTTGCGAATCAAAAATTTCTGCATATTCTCTAAAACTTTTCTGCAAAGATGTTCCCTTATTGTAATTATCAATAATCTTTTGGAAAACAGTTCCTAAAAAGTCATATTCCTTTGACAATTCTTTTAAAGATAATAAAAATTCCTGGCCTATACTTAATTTCATGTCCAAATCGATTAAGAAAAAAGGTAGATCTTTCTCTATTTTTCCATTAAATACTTTTTTTAAAACAAACGGATAATAATAAAAAAAAGCAATAGAAACAACACCAATACTAACAAAAACATACATTGTGTATTCTAGGTTTCTGAAATATAGAAAACATATTGTTGAAAAAAACAAGGTAGTAATTATTGTAACAAAATACATTATTTTTTTATAGCTACTCAAATAGACCCAAGGATACTTGAATTTCACAAATCGGATGTTTTCTTTTAAATTAATATTACTCAATATCATGATAAATTATACTCCATAAATCATTTACACTTTCAAAGAATTGCTGCATATTTTGTGTTTTTGTGTTTAAATCACTCAGCTTATTTTCATATACTCTGAAAATATCCTCAAATTTATCTTTGAAGATTATTTCTATTTTGTTTTTTATTCTTGTACTTTCATTTGTTTTTTGCCAAATGCCAGTTCCAAAATCGTATTTGTATATTGGTACTGGTTTTTTATCTACTAATTCTGCAATCTCAACTATTTTTCTTAATTCATACTGTTTTTTTGTTTTCAAATCTATTGTGTTCCACCGTCTCTGAAGAATTATTAAATCCAAAGCATTCAGGTCCTGTTCTAATACCCCTAATTTCAATAATCTTTCAACAGTATCAGGTATTGATAGACCATGAAAGGTAGCATAAGAGCCTTTTCCCTGTCCTGCTAAAATAGTATCTATAAAAGAATTTACTTCTTCTTTACTGCGTATTTCTCCAACTATTAAACGGTCAGGCCTCATTCTTAAAGTTGAAATTATTAATTCATTCATTGTTATTCCTTTTTTCTCATCAATTTTCAGTTTTACCTTATGTTTGTGAGGTATATTCACTTCGGGTGTTTCTTCACAAATTATTACTCTTTCATTTTGAGGAACAAAGCTAAATAATGCATTTAATGTTGTTGTTTTCCCTGAACCTGTGTTGCCAGCAATTAATACATTGGAGTCAGTTAGCATTGCAAGCCATAAAAAAGTAGCTACTTCTTCTGATAAAGTATCATATTTAATTAGATTTATTGGTGTCAAAGGATTATATTTGAAGCGTCTCAGTGTTATTATTGGATCCCTATTACTTACAGGGGCGATTATTGCATTTAATCTTGATCCATCTGGCAAAGATGCATTTAGCAAAGGATAGTTTATTGATATTTGTCTTCCAATATTTCTTGCCATTTTATTAATTAATTCTTTTACATATTCTTCATTTGTAAAATAAAGGTTTGTTTTTGTCCACCCTGTATTTGAAACATATGCAAAAACAGGATTATCTATCCCAAGACCAATTACTGCAATTTCTTCAATTTTATCTTTGTCTCGTAGTATAGGAGTTAAAGCACCAAAACCATTTATTTCGAAATCTATCAAATTGTAGAGGTATTTCTTTTGATCAGAATCGAGCAGTATTTTATTTTCTTCTAAGAATTGTAAAAAATAGCTCTCTAATTCCTTTTTTGTATTGCTTATTGGTAGTTCTTTCAGGAAATCAAAGAATTTTTTAAAAACTCCTTTTTCCTGAGCAGACAATTTTACCAAATCTCTTATTAACATTTTTGGTTCTTTTTTATCAAAAAGGTAATACAGGGCGCATTCCTGAAATATGTCTTTTGGGTTGTCTAACACTAATCTTTTAGAAAAAGCAGAATCATAGCCTATATTACTTTCAGAATACTTAAAATTCGTTTTATAATTCTTTGGGCCTTCTTTCTTAATATCTTTTTTGAGCCCTAACTCAAAAAGCATTAGATAATCTTACTACAGAAGAGTTTTTATGCCTTTACTTCAAATATTATTAAAAACCCTATCCTTATATATTATTTGATTTCTTATTAAATGTGGTGTTAAAATGGAATTTACAAGTGACGAAATTTTGTGTTTGAGTTCTTTGGGTTCTAAGTTTGTATCTTTTCAGGAGTTATCAGACTCTTTAGGCATAAATATAGATTCTGTTAGACGAGCAATTAACATTCTGCAGGAAAAAGGTTTAGTAGATATTGAGAAGAAAGAGGCAAGCACATACAAATTAAGTAAATTTGGCAAACTCTACACAAAAGAACAATTCCCCGAAGAACTAATTCTAAAAGTTTTGTCATCAGACAAACTTTTATTGGACACATTTAGAAAACAGTTGAGGGATAAGAGTGCATTTATTTTTGGTTATGCTATGAAAAACAAATTAATAGAATGTCATGGCGACTTTGTTAAAAAAACAGATGCTTTGAAGGATTTTGGTTTTGCTAGTTTGCATAATGCATTGCAAGATTTAGATTCTGGCAAAGAAATATCAGACAAAACAGTTATTGGGAAATTGTTGAAAATGAATTTGTTAGAAGCGCATTTCAAATCAGATTATTTTGTTAAAAGAAATACTTTAGGGGAGAAATATTCAAAATTAGAAGTACAAAAAACGCAAACTTATTTAACACAAGATATGTTAAAAACTCAAAGTTACAAAAAAGTAAATTTCAAACCTTACAATGTTGTTAGCGAAGTTGACCCTCTTTTTTTAGGCAAGTATCAGCCATATTTGCGATTTCTTGATTTAGTAAAACAAAAATTAGTTGGAATGGGCTTTGAAGAAATGCCAACAGATCTAATTACAACAGAATTTTATAATTTTGATGTTCCATTTCAACCTCAGAATCATCCTGCAAGAACATGGTCTGATACCTATTCATTAAAAAGACCCAGTTTAGGTGATCTGCCAAATAAGGATTTAGTAAATAAAGTAAAAGCAGCACACGAAAGTGGTGGAAATACAGGTTCTAAAGGTTGGAAATATAATTGGCAGGAAAGCATTGCACAAAAATTAATGCCTGTTGCGCATGGCACTGCATTCTCAGCAAGATTATTATCACAAGGAGTAGATTCTCCAAAAAGATATTTTGCATTTTCAAGAGTATACAGGCCAGATGTTATTGATGCAACACATTTATCTGAATTTAATCAATTAGAAGGATTTGTTTTAGGAAAAGATATTTCATTTAAGCATTTGCTGGGGTTGTTGTCTCAGTTTGCAAAGGAATTTGCAGGTGCAGAAGAGATAATGTTTACTCCTTGTTATTATCCATTTACTGAACCCTCAGCATCATTGCATGCTAAACACCCAAAATTAGGTTGGGTTGAATTAGGGGGTTCAGGAATATTCAGACCTGAGTTTACTGAAACTTTGGGAATTAAAGAACGGGTTATTGCTTGGGGTATAGGAATTGATAGATTAGCAATGTTTAATTTAGATATAACAGATATTAGAGATTTGTTTAGTACAAAATTAGATTGGTTGAGAAACAAGCCAATTGTTGAGAAGATTTAATGGTGATAAAATGCCACAGTTGAAAATTTCTTTTAGTTTGTGAAATATTTCAACAGATAGCATAAAATTAAAGGGGAAATATTATGCCAAACATTGTATTTAGTAAAAGAGATTTAGAAAGTTTAATGGGTTTTGATATTGATAATAATCAATTAGAAACATATTTCTTCCCAGCAAAAGGAGAATTAAATGATTTTGTTGATGGCGTTATTACAGTGGAGATTACTGATTCTAATAGGCCTGATTTGTGGAGTGTTGAAGGTATTGCAAGAGAATTAAAAGCACATTTAGGTTTAGAAAAAGCATTACCTAAATATAGGTTTGCTAAAAGTGATTATATTGTTGAAGTATCTGGAGAAAATAAATTCAATCCAAAAGAAACATCAGCAATAATAAGGAATGTTAATGTTACTGAAGATTTACTAATTAGTATGATTAATTTTCAAGAAAAATTATGCAACACTTTTGGACGGAAAAGAAGTGAATTTGCAATTGGTATTTATGCATTAAATAAAGTTAATGGAAAAAGGTTAAGATATACTGTTGTTGATAAAAAAACAAAATTCAAACCCTTGGAATTTAATGAGGAAATGACTTTGGAAGAAATATTAAAAGTACACCCCAAAGGAAAGGAATTTGCACATTTAATGAAAGATATGAATAAATATCCTGTTTGGATTGATGAAGCAGGAAAAATAATGTCTATGCCTCCAATTATTAATTCAAATGAATCTGGAAAAGTAGAATTAGGATTGCAAGATTTATTTTTAGAGGTTACTGGGGTCAGTCAAGAGAAAGTAGACTTGGTTTTATTGATTTGTGCTTTGGCTTTTGCAGATCGTGGTGCTAAAGTTGAAAGTATAACAGTAAACTATTTAGATGAAAAAAAAGCAATTGTTTCATTAGACACAACACCTGGAGAAATTAGTTTTGAAAAACAAAAAATATTTGATTATTTGGGTGAGTTTCTGACAGATAACCAAATTGTTGAATTTTTAGAAAGAAAACACTACAATATAAAAGTAGTTGGCAATAAAGTTAATGTGCAATATCCAAAATACAGGCAGGATATTTTACACCCTGTTGATATTATTGAAGATTTGATTATTGAATATGGTTATAATGTTATAAAACCAGCAAAATTTAGTTCTGCAACAACTGGAAAGATATTGCAAACCACAGAATGGAGTAATTTAGTTAGAGAAGCAAGCATAGGTTTGGGGTTGCAAGAAGTTGTTACATTTACATTGACAAATGTAAAAAAACAATCCGATTTATTGAACATTGATAAAAAAGAAAGACCATTTGTTGAATTAGCAAATCCTATGTCTGGGAGTATTGCAATATTTAGACAAAGGATATTGCCAGAACATTTAGAGTTATTATCTAAGAATCAACACATTTCTTATCCTCAGAATATTTTTGAATTTGGTAAATCAGTTCATATAGAATTAAAAAACAAAAATGAAATTGTAAAAGAGGAAAATAATTTGTGTGTAACTCTTTGCCACAATGAAGCAAGTTATACTGAAGCAAAGCAAAGATTAGATGCTATTTTGAAAGCAATTGATGCTAAAGATATAAAGTATGAGCCTGTAGATTTATCTTATTTGATTTCTAAAAGAAGCGCATTAGTAACGTTTAAATTAGGCAAAAACATATGCACAGGATATATTGGTGAATTGCATCCAGACATTTTATTGATGTTTGGCTTGAACATGCCTGTTGCTTATTTTGAAATCTGTGTTGATAAATATTGATTAAATTTTTAACTAATACATAAATTAGTTCTGTTTAGTGTTATAGATCTTGTTTATTGTCAAAATCAAACAAAGTTTTTCTACCCAAATCTTTTAATGTGTTTTCAATAATTAGTTTTGTCCATTCTTGTCTCAATGTATCTTTGGACTTTGGTTTTGGCAATTCAATATATTCTATTTTCAAATCTTGCAGTAAGTTGCGTAATTTGATGTCAATTTGTCTTTGAAAATTTAAGTCTGTATCTCTGACACCATCTTCTTGCAATTCTTTTTCATCGTTTGTTATTGGGATTAAATATAATTTATTATAGGGGTGTAATTTCATATGCCCCAAAACCATTTCCAAATATTCTTTTTGTTCCCCCAAGCTGTTTATCATGTAAACAAAGTTATCAAAAACTGTTCTATCGCATATACACACTTCATAATTATACATTTCAGCTTCAAGCTCTAATGAACTTTGTGTATGAAAAATCCATCCTTGTGCTTCTAAAGTAGTCCCTTTATTAATTGGAAAGCCTCTTTCTATAGCTATTGTAGCCATTTCAGCAATCGGCTTTACTTTAATGCCTTGCTTCTTGAACTCTCCAGCTATTGTGTAGGCCAAAGTAGTTTTTCCTGTTCCATGGGTTGATATTAGTCCTATTTTGTACATGTTAATATAATATTGTAAAAGAATATAAAATGTGTTTCAATCTATGCCCATTGCATTTCTTGTTGCCTTGTCTTGATTTTTTGCTAATAGATCCCGTAGATATTTAGGTAATTGTCTTATTGTTTGTAAATTAGAAATTAACAACCCCTTTGCTGGGTGAGAATTCTCTTTGCTTAAAATGTTTGCTAATAATTCCGCAGCTCGCTCTTTTGGGATCTCTGACATTTTAGGATCGCTTAAGACGCAAAAACAGAATTTTGCTAATACAGTATATTCTGGTATGTATTCCCTTGTTAAATTTATACCTCTGTATAATTCTCTATGTATGTATTCAACAAAATCTTCTTTTTTATCTATTGTCAGATCTGGCCAATCTTCAATTAAAGGCTCAACACATATTTTTATTGTTACTTTTATTCTTTGGAACAATTGTTGTTCAAATGTTAATGGTCTTCGTCTTTTTGGTTTATTTTTTCCCAACCATTCTTTTAATCTTTTCCTGACAGCTATAAAATAATTAAATCCAACAGATTTTTAAAGCGTATACCAAAGCATTTAATTATTTACTGTGTTATTTTAATATGTTTTCTTCAATCAAAGGCCAAGTAGATAAATACACTCAAAGGTTGAATGAAATCTCTAATTTGGCCAAAGCAATCAAATCTAAATTGATTGACGGTTCAATAAAAGGTTTTGTTGAACAAGAACAATATCAAAAAATAGAATATAGTTTTAAGGGGACTGTTATTGGCGTAGACTCAGGATTTTTTGAAAGTTCATTAACTGGTTTGGATTTTTGTTACATTAAAACAGCAGGTTCCTTTTTTGTCTATGACAAAAAATTGTGCAGATATGAGAAATTGTTGCAAAATCCAAATTACGAATTCAAAACATCTGAGAATTCTTTACAAAAAGAAGAATTGCCCAAATATGTATCCATTTCAAGATTGCGCCAAGAATTAGCACTATTATTTTGCGGGTTGCAAAATAAAAATCCAGAATATGCATTAATTGATGGCAATGTTTTGCCTCAAGCTGTTGATAGACCACAAAATAACTCTGTGTTGTACAAAGATTACGAAGATTTGCTGCAGGATTTTGTTAAAATATATGATTATTGCAATTCTAACAATATTAGTTTGTTAGGTTGTGTTGAAGATTCAAGAGCAAACTCTTTCCTGAAATTAGCGCAAAACGATTTTGCTTCAAAATCATTATTGAATAACGTTAATGATGTTATCTTTTTGAATTACATTTTGGAAAAAGATTCTTGCATTTCTTTTTTCCCAATTTTTGCAACTGAAAGCAATTTGATTTACAATGATCTCCAGCAATATGGCAAATTCAATTTTTATGCATCATATATTAAAGTAAATGAAGATTATCCTCTGCGCTTAGAACTTTTACAAAATAATTACTCTTCACAAAAACTAAGAGATATAAAAGGTTTTATCGCACACATTTCAAATTATGCAAAAGATTATTGCTTTCCATCTGTGTTGTTAGACGCAGATAAACAAGCTAAATTAACACAGAATGAAGTTAATATTGTTAAGAATTTAGTTGACTCAGCAATATTAAGCCATGGAATAAAACATTTAAGACGAGAAAGAAGGATTTAAATGCATTTTTAACCAAAAATTAAAATTAATAATGGGGGTATTTATTGAAATTGTGGATTTCAATTTAAGAATAATTGGTATGATTTATAATTTGAATAATGATACTTTGGATTATTTTGGTTTACTCAAGATAATAGACAATTCAAAATAACATTTAAAAACATATTAATTAAGTGACTCCCATGTATTTTACTTCATCCAAGCCTCTAAAAGGAGCAATGAAACACAGATATACTGATTTTATTGCTTTGAAGCCGATATATTTATAAACGATTGTTACCATAATATGTCTGTTTTAGAAATATGGATGTAACAATTATGGTTAGAATACAAAAATATGGGTTGTCAGATAAAGAAGTTCAAGTTATATCTTTTTTAGAATCTAAAAGCAAGCGTTTTTTTAAGCGGGAGGATATATGTAGTTTTTTTAATAATTACAATACTTTAACCTTATTTTTGCGTAGGCTTTTGTTGAAGGGAAGAGTGGTAAGGATTTCAAAAAGGAAATATTTTCTTGTTCCAATATATGCCAAAAAAAGTTGGGTAGAACATTCGTTTATTGTTGCAGATGAGCTTTTTGATGGCAAGGATTATTACATAGGGGGTAAAGCAGCAGCACATTATTGGGGTTTAATTGACCAGATACCTACTGTTATTGATATTTTTTCAAAAACAAAGCAAGGTACAAAAGAAATCCTAGGAACAAAATTTTGTTTTAGAAGAATTAGAAAATTTCGTGATTTTGTCGAAAAGAAAATAAAAGAACACAGTTTTTTAATTGCAACGAAAAAGGAGAGCAGAAAATGGATCTAATAAATTTGTCAGATTTGATTGATATTGCTGAGGAAAATAAATATACAGTAGAATATATTGAGAAAGATTATTTTTTAACTGTACTGTTATATTTTTTAAAAGATATTGATGGTCTTTACTTTAAAGGTGGCACAGCTCTTAATAAAATCTTTTTAAATCAGAAAAGATTGTCTGAAGATCTGGATTTTACTACGAAATTAGAAATTTCTGAATTAAAGAAGATAATTGGCAAGATTGTAGCTGAAAATAAACCCTTTTTTATAAAAGAAGAGTATGATAAACAATTAAACGATTTTATTCGCATAAAAATATATTACAAGAGTTTTTTTTCTACAAGTAGTTATATTTGGCTAGATTTCAATAGGCGACCAACACTTTTATTAGAACCTGAAAAATATGTTTTGCCTAATTTTTATAGTTTGGATTTCCAGATTACGACACTAAACAAAAAAGAATTGTTTGCCGAAAAATTGTGTGCAACAATAACAAGAAACCAACCAAGAGATTACTTCGATCTTTATTTTATTCTTAAGAATGATTCTATAGATCTAAAATTAACAGAGAAAAAACTGTTATCTGCAGATAAAAAGCTCGATTTTAATATGATTTTCAAAAATGCGAATAAAATTTACTCTCGATGGAAAGACGATATTTCGAAGTTAACTAATTATAATTTAGGTTATATAGAATGTATTAAATTTTTAGATTCCAAATTAAGGAAATAATGATCCCCATGTATTTCACCTCCTCCAAACCTCTCAAAGGAACTATTAAACATCGATATGCTGATTTTATTGTTGAAACCTCGGTTTAGGTACAGAACCCCAAAAGTTCTGTCATACTACGATTAAAACCGTAGTTACACACGCGTTTATAAACTTTTCTATTAATTATATCTTTATGGTTGAAGAATATACAAAAAGTTTAGGTTTACTGAAAGAGTATGACGATTTAATAAAAAAGCAGAAATCAATAACACAAAGAGTGATTTATACTAAAATTAAATCAAAAATAGATGCTTTTTTAGAAAAAGGTGGTTTAAACATTATTTCTTTGATAGGTTTAAGAGGTACAGGAAAAACAACAATATTAAACACCATTGCCAAAGAATATGATACTCTTTATACAAGTGGTGATTTTTTATCAAATTATTCTATAGCTCTAAAAGAACTAATAAAAATATATTCTACTTTAAACAAAAGAATAATTATAATAGACGAAATAACTTATATTGATAATTGGCAAGATCAATTAAAAATATGGGGTGATGTTTATCAAAAGTTTTTATTTATTATTTCAAGTTCATCCGCCCTAAATTTAAAAGAGCTATCTGCAGATATTAGTAGAAGATTAGATATATATAAAATTGAACCTTTAAGTTTTTCAGAAT
>Ga0210017_1002605_pt1 | contig 15365 bp, 9 predicted proteins | sample CryGeyCG2014_020_FD_183966 | JGI IMG/M metagenome (GOLD analysis project Ga0210017, IMG submission 183966) | Groundwater microbial communities from aquifer - Crystal Geyser CG08_land_8/20/14_0.20 (SPAdes) (version 2) | ecosystem: Environmental > Aquatic > Deep subsurface > Groundwater | place... | reverse complement strand
CCACTGCTTCTATGGGCTGACCAGCGGCAATATAACCCTTTAATGGCAGAGAAACAACCTCGGGCTGTTTGCCAATCTCAATAGACCTTGCCGCGTTTTTCTCTCGCTTAATATAGTCCTTTTTTTCCAAAATTTTCATATAGTGGTTAACCGTTGAAACTGAAGATAGTTTGAAATGCTTGCGCATTTCTTCGTGCGAAGGGCTGTAGCCATTTTTTTGAAAATAGGTCTGGATATAGTCAAGAATATTTTTTTGTTTTAATGTCAATGTAGGCATAAATAGGCGGGGCAGACCTCTCCTAATCTGAAAAAAATTTATAAAAGTTTTTAAGAGGTCTACCCCTTTTCTATTGTAGTAGAACAAAAGTAGAAAATCAAATATGGTTATCCACAGGATGGAAACAACCTGTGCTATAACAACGCAACTCAAAATACCGATAACCTGTCAATGTAAATTAAGATAGTCGCAAAACTATTGAATTTAATGACTTATAAGAATACAATAAATATGGTTGATGGACCTATCAGAAAATAAAGCAAAAAAAGAGGTGGAAGATATGCTGAAAACGACGAGAACGATAGGACCGGGCCCAAGTATAAGTAAATGGCAAAATCAGGACATTGTTGGCTGGCAAAATTGGACCAGCGAAACATTCCGGCAAGCTGTTGAAGCGGGCTCGGTGGAGTGTCCGATACTCATCCGGTTTTGGGAAAAAAATGTCTTTAGGTTTGCGGCGATTGTAGAAGAAGTAATCCCAAACTCAAAGATTGAATTAAAAATAAAAAAATTGGATGATGGTTCAGAAGAGATAGTTCTGTTCAATGCTAATATTAGCATTGAAGAAGCGATTTTAAATAAAGGAGCAGAAAAATGAAGATAGGTTTGTCCGCCAAAAAAAAGGAGGTGGATTTAAAAAAATCTACCTCCTTTATCCCCTGAAAAGTTGCGTTTCGTAATTCAAAAAAATATAACTTATTCATCAAGATAAAAATATCTTGTTCGCAAAAGCCGCTCCCGCTAATCGGAGCGGCTTTTGCATTTTTAATTTTTCTACCAACTATTTACTACAAACTACTAACTGATTTTATCCCCTAAACCCCGTGCCCGCCGGGATTAAACGGCCAATCATCACGTTTTCTTTCAAGCCGTTGAGATGGTCTTCTCGACCTTCCAAAGCGGACTTAATTAAAATGCGAGATGTCTCTTGGAAGGAAGCGGCTGACAAAAAACTATCCGAGGTTAAAGCAACCCGGGAAATGCCTAAAATAATTCGGCGACTCTTGGCGGGTTTTTTTTTGTTCTTAAGTAAGGCATTTTGAACTTCGTCAAATTCAACTAAAGAAACAATTTGACCAATCACCCAGGGTCCGTCGCCCGGGTCAACAATCCTCAAGCGGGAAAACATTTGCTTAACCACAATCTCAATGTGTTTGTCGTGAATGTTAATGCCTTCTGAAGTATAAATCCTTTGAATTTCGCGCAAAATATATCTCTGAGTGGCTAAAAGACCGGTGGTTTTAAATAATTTCTTTAAGTCCAAACTGCCCTGACATAAGGCCTGACCCGGCTCAACTACATCGCCTTTTTTCACATAGACATCGGTCTCTAAGGGAATGCGGTATTCTATCACATCGCCATCTTTGCTTTTCTTTTTGCTTGTCTGGTTGTCTTTTTTGCCAATAACCTCAATCTTAATAATGCCTTTTTCCAAATCAACCTCGGTTACTTTGCCTTTATTTAAAGTTAAAGTGCCCTCGCCTTTGGGAATTCTTGCCTCAAAAATCTCTTCAATTCGCGGCAGACCTCGAGTAATATCGCTGGCGCTTGATACGCCGCCGGTATGAAAAGTTCTCATGGTTAATTGTGTGCCGGGCTCGCCGATTGACTGCGCGGCCACAATGCCTACGGCCTCGCCCAATCTAACCAAAGTATTACGACCCATATCCCAGCCGTAGCACATCTGACAAACCCGACGGCTATTTTTGCAAGTTAAGGGAGAGCGAACTTTTATTTTTTCAATTTTTAGCTCATCAATCATATTGGCTACCTGCCAATTGATAATCTCTCCCCTCTTAACAATAACCTGCTTGGTCTCAGAATTTTTTACATTTTCTAAAACTACCCGGCCGACTATCTTAAAACGAAAATCCTGACCAATGTCGCTGGCTTCTTTTCTTAAAACCTCCAAGCCGTCTTGGCTATGACAATCTTTGTCAGCAATAATCATTTCGTGCACCACATCAACAAGCCGACGAGTAAGGTAGCCCGAAGCGGAAGTTCTCAGAGCCGTGTCAGAAGTGCCTTTTCTGGCGCCATGAGTAGAAATAAAATACTCCAAAATGCCAAAACCCTCTTTAAAAGAATGTTTTATCGGCATTTCAATAATACGCCCTGAAGGCGAAGTTACCAAGCCCTTCATACCAGCCATTTGCACGGGCTGGGCCCAAGAGCCCCTAGCCCCCGAATTAATCATAGTGAACACCGGGCCGTCTTTAGGCAAGGTATCGGGAATCATTTTTTCAATTTTTGCCTTGACTTCTTGCCAAATTCCAATCAGCTTGGACCCTTTTTCCTGCCGCGACAAAAATCCCTTTTTATAATTCTGCTCAATTTTCGCCACTTCTGCTTCAGCTGCTTTCATTAAATCCTTTTTAGCCGCCGGAACTATCAAATCGTCCATACCCCAGCTCACGCCTGACTGGGTGGCGTATTCAAAGCCAATATCCTTAATTTTATCCAAAGTGCGCTGGGTTTCTTCTAAAGAATAACTTTCAACAATGCGGCTCAAAATTTTAGAAATCTTTTTGGAAGTGGCTTGTTCGTTAAAAAAAGGAAAGTTGGCCGGCAATGCCTGATTAAAAATCAAACGGCCGCAGGTTGTTTCTAAAAGCTTTTGCTCCTTGGATTTATCGTCTGTCCAACGAACTTTTATTAAAGACCTCAAGTCCAAAGAGCCCATCTGATGAACAAGAATAGCCTCCTGGGGAGAGCTAAAGGCCATGCCCTCGCCCAAGCCGCTTTCTTGAACGCCGGTCAAATAATAACAACCCAAAATCATATCTTTAGCCGGGGTTACGATAGGCAAACCATCGGCCGGTTTCAAAATATTTTTCGCCGACCACATCAAATCAACCGCCTCTTTCTGGGCATCTTCAGATAAAGGAACATGCACAGCCATTTGGTCGCCGTCAAAGTCCGCGTTAAAAGCGGCACAAACCATTGGATGCAATTTAATGGCCTCGCCCTCAATCAACTTTGGCTCAAAGGCCTGAATGCCCAAACGATGCAAGGTTGGCGCCCTGTTAAGCAGGACCAATTTTCCTTCAACCACTTCTTCTAAACAAGCCCAAACATCATCCAGCCCCTCTTCTATTAAACGAGTGGCGCCTCGGATATTATAAACCAGGCCTTTTTCTAAAAGTTTCTTAATCACAAAAGGACGAAAAAGCTCTAAAGCCATTATTTTCGGAATACCGCATTGAAATAACTGAAATTCCGAACCAGGGACTATGACCGAACGACCAGAATAATCAACCCTTTTGCCTAAAAGATTTTTTCTGAATCTGCCCTGTTTGCCACCTAAAATATCAGCCAGTGATTTAAGCACTCTTTTGCCGCCAGTAGTGGCCGCTGTAACCATTTGACTCTTTCTCATTTTATTGTCCAACAAAGCATCAACCGCCTCTTGCAGCATCCGTTTTTCGTTTCTAATAATCACATCCGGAGCGGAAATTTCCAAAAGATATTTCAAGCGATTATTGCGATTAATCACCCGGCGATAAAGGTCGTTGAGGTCAGACGAGGCGTATCTTCCTCCGTCTAACTGCACCATCGGCCGTAAATCCGGCGGCAAAACCGGTAAAACACTCATAATCATCCATTCGGGGCGCAGCCCGGCTTTTTGCATACCCTCAAACAAACGCAAAGCCATTAAGGTTTTCTTTCGTTGAGTGCCGGTTTTTCCTTCGGCTCTTTCCCGCAAAACCGTAATTTCTTTTTTAAAATCAATTTTTTCAAAAATAGTTCTAATGGTCTCAGCCCCGGTGCCTGCTTCAAAAATTTCGCCGTAACGAACGATAAATTCGCGGTACTGAGCCTCTGAAAGAATAGACAACGGCTCTAAAGATAAAATTTCTTGTTTGCGAATTAGATAATTATTCTTGAGATTTTCCAGCTCCAAGTTAGATGTTTTTGTTTGCTTGGCAGTTTGTTTTTTAAAACCTTGACTCTTCTTTTTAAATTCTTCGTCAAGCTCGCCGAGCAAACGGGCTTTACCCTGCTGGTCAACTCTAATAATAATGTAAGCTGCAAAATAAATCACTTTTTCCAGTGTCTGCGAAGGCAGGCCTAAAATCATGCCGATTCGCGAAGGGACTCCTCTTAAAAACCAAATATGAGAAACCGGCACAGCCAAAGTAATATGGCCCATGCGCTCGCGCCGAACCGCGCTTTTTATAACTTCCACGCCGCATCTGTCGCAAGTAGTGCCTTTAAAACGCACGCCCTTGTATTTACTGCAATAACATTCAAAATCCTTAGTTGGGCCAAAAATCTTTTCACAGAAAAGACCGTCCTTTTCTGGCCGTTGAGTGCGATAGTTAATGGTCTCGGGCTTTTTTACCTCGCCATGCGACCAAGCCAAAATCTCCTCGGGCGAAGCGACTTTTATTCTAATAGCTTGTAAATCAGCGGCTCGCATAAATTTAGTTGGTAGTTAGTAGTTGGTAGTTTGTAGTTTACCGCTCAATTTCATTGAGCGAGCCTCGCCCCTTTGGGGCGGGTAGTTTACCATCACTCTACTTCTTCTTCAGTGGCAATGGGCAGCCGATTTTCCAGCGCCTCTGTTTCCTCGTCTCTTATAAGGCCTTTTACTTCAACATTAAGACCTAATGATTTTAACTCGGCCACTAATAAATTAAACGAGGCGGGTATGTTCGGCTTTTTTACCGGCAAGCCCTTCAGAATTGACTCATAGGCCGCGGCCCGACCAGCAACATCATCTGATTTAATGGTTAAAATCTCCTGCAAGATATGAGCCGCGCCGTAGGCCTCCAATGCCCAAACCTCCATTTCGCCAAATCGTTGGCCGCCAAACTGCGCCTTGCCGCCCAATGGCTGTTGGGTAATCAAAGAATAAGGACCAATAGAGCGCATATGAATCTTGTCTTCCACCATATGAATCAGCTTCATCATATACATATATCCCACAGTCACTTTCTTGGGAAAAGGCAGGCAGGTTTGGCCGTCATAAAGAGTAACCTGACCGGATTCAGGCAAGCCCGCCTTTTTTAACTCCTCTTTTATGTCTTCTTCTTTTGCACCTAAAAGCGAGGGTGTTGTCGCTAAATATCCAAGTTTCTTGGCGGCCCAACCCAAATGGGTTTCCAAAATCTGACCGATATTCATACGAGAGACCACGCCCAAAGGATTCAAAACAATATCCACAGTAGTGCCATCTTCCAGAAAAGGCATTTCTTCTTCGGGTAAAATCATAGAAACAACCCCTTTGTTGCCATGCCGACCAGCCAATTTGTCGCCCACCTTAACGCGGCGCCATTGAGCCACCTCTACCCGAATCCTTTTTAAAACACCCGGCTCAAGACGGTCTCCTTTTTCCCGCGAAAAAACTTTTACATTAATTACTCGGCCATATTTACCATGCTCCATCCTCAAGGAAGTATCTTTAACATCTTTAGCTTTTTCGCCAAAAATCGCTTTTAGCAACCGCTCTTCCGCGGTTAAGGCCTTCTCACCTTTGGGTGAAATTTTGCCTACCAAAATGTCGTTGGGGCCAACTTCAGCGCCAATCCGCACCACGCCTTCTTCATCCAAATCCTTAAGCTTTTCCTCTGAAACATTGGGAATATCACAGGTAGTCATTTCCGGACCCAACTTGGTTTCCCTAACATCGCAAGCAAAATCCTCAATATGCACTGAAGAAAAAGCATCTTCTCTTATTAAACGTTGAGAAACAACAATTGAGTCCTCGTAATTGCCGCCCCGGAAAGGCAGAAAGGCCACAAAAATATTCCGTCCTAAAGCCAGCCGTCCTTGGTCAATAGCCGTTCCATCGGTTAAAATATCGCCTTTTTTAACTTGAGCGCCTTTTTTAACCACTGGTTTTTGATGAGTGACAGTATATTGATTGCGACGTTTAAAATTATGAAGATTAAAAGACAAAATTTTATTGTCTTTTGTTTTTAATTTAATTTCGCTCGCATCAACCTCTTTAATCTCGCCGTCAGCCGGGGCTAAAATTACCTCGCCGGAATCATAAGCCACTTTTTCTTCCATACCCGTGCCAACCAAAGGCGCCTCGGGCTTGAGAAGCGGCACTGCTTGACGTTGCATATTAGAACCCATCAAAGCCCTGTTGGCATCATCGTTTTGCAAAAAAGGAATCAGCGAAGTAGCCACGCTCAAGGGCTGGTTTGGTGAAATATCCATAAAATCAATCTTCTTTTTTGACATCACCACCGGGTCGCCTCTTCTTCTGGACTCAACCTCTACGTCTATGATATTGCCCTTATCGTCAACCTCAATATCGCTGTTGGCAATAAAATGATGTTCTTCTTGAGGCGCGGTTAGATAACGAATTCGCTCGCTCACCCGGCCTTGCTTAATTTCAAAATAAGGGGTCTGTAAAAAACCAAAACTATTAACCGAAGCAAAAGTGGCTAAATGATTAATTAAACCCACATTTTGACCTTCAGGCGTTTGAATTGGGCATATTCTGCCATAGTGCGACGGCTGAACATCTCTCACTTCAAAGCCAGCTCTTTCTCTGGTTAAGCCGCCCGGACCGGTTGCCGTTAAACGTCTCTTGTGCTCCAACTCAGCTAAAGGATTTTCCGCATCCATAAATTGCGAAAATTGCGAAGCAGCGAAAAATTCATGAACAACCGCCATTACCGGCCGCGAGTTAATCAATTGAGACGGGGTTAAGGTGGCGGCGTCTAAAGTTGACATTCTGTCTTTGATAATTCTTTCCATGCGCATTAAACCCACCCGCACCCTGGCCACACACAGTTCCGAAAAATTCTTAATCCGCCGGTTGCCTAAATGGTCAATCTGGTCAGGATGGCTATCCGGGTTGTTATTCAGCCGAATAATCTCTTTAATGGTTTCTAAAATATCCGCCTGATTTAGCACCCGGTCATCTTTATTGATTTCTGTTTTATTTTCCGGGTTGAGTTGAGGCAGCCGCTCCCAAATTTTCCAACGGCCCACCTTGCTTAAATCATAACGTTGAAAATTGCAAAACATGTTCCAAACCAATTCCCGAGCCGCGTCAGGAGTTACCAAATCGCCCGGCCGCAATTTGTGATAAATTTCCACAACCGCCTCATTGGCATTTTTAGAAGGGTCGCGAGACAAGGTTTTTTCCAAATACCTAATCTCGCCCTTATCAATGTCTTGAAATTGACTCTTAATATCTTTGCTGTCTTCTAATCCAAAAACCCTTAATAAGGTGGTTGCGGCCGCCTTTCTTTGGCGATTAACTTTAACGCCCAAAAAACCCGAAGTGTCAGTGGAAAATTCCAGCCAAGCGCCCCGCGACGGAATCATCTTGGCGCCAAAATAACGTTTGCCTTTAAAATTCTTCAATGTAAAAAAAACGCCTGAAGAACGAATTAACTGCGGAATAACCACCCTTTCCACGCCATTAATAATAAAAACCCCGTTATCCATCATCAACGGGAAATCAACCAAAAAAACCTCTTGCTCCTTAATTTCTTTTGTTTTAAGGTTTTTTAAAGCGAACTTAATTCGTAAAGGAGCAGTGTAAGAGTCCTCTTCTTCCTTTGCCTTATAGCCATCTTGGTATTTTGGCTTGCCTAAATAAAAATCCACAAAATTTAACTCAAACTGCTTGCCAGTATAATCACGTACCGGAAACATTTCTTGGAAAAGCTCTCTTATATCCCTTTCCCAAAGTTGTCCCCAGCCGTCTTTTTGCAACTGCAACAAATAAGGCAAGGGAAAAGAAAGCCGCGACTTGGAAAAATCTTTCACTTTCATGGTTTTGACTAAAAGAAAAAATTTCGGGCCGCTCAACTTAATATAATAAAAATCCCCTCCCCCTTAAGAAGGGTTTAAAAAAAATTATTCCTTTAACGAGATTGTCGTTTAAAAAAAGTAAACAAAATAAAAGTTTGCTAAAAATAACGTTTATTAAAAACAGTTTTCATTATAATCATTCAAGAAAAAAAGTCAAGTTTTTGCCTTGACAGTTTTTGCACTTGACGGGCACATACCTCCCGTAATTAAGCGAAAAATTTAAAAAACTTTAAAGAAACAAGACACTCTTTATTAACCAGGGGCCTTAAAATTCCAATCCCCTTAAATTGGCTTGCCTTATCTAAAATCATGTTTATAACTAAATAACTAAGCCAAATCCCTAATGCAAAGAATCCTCGCTCAAGAAGAACCGTGGGAATCAAAGAAAGCCAAACCTCGGGGCTCAGGCCAAAAGTATAAAGGAAAATAACCGAGCCAATGGCATGGCTGGTAAAAGTGGCGCCCAAACCATTTAAGAATAATCTTTGCTTTCCCAATGTAGCAACCAAAGGAATCAGCCAGAGCATAGGATAAAGCCAGGCCTGCCGGCCAATGGGATGCGCTAAAAATAAAACAATACATAAAGGAAAAATAAAAGCCATCTTTCTGGTTTTTGTTCCAAAATAAACCGCAGCTAAAACCATTGGCAGAAAACGAATTATAGTCAATAAATCCAATGACTGACGGCTGATGATTACGGCAGCCAGACGCACGATTAAAGCAGATAAAGCACCCCAAAGCGGCCCCAAAAACGCACCGCCAAGAGGAACTATAAATTCAAACAAAGTAAAACTCTGTTTTGAGCCGATAATCCGAGAAACAGGAATCTGAAAAGTAGCCAGGCCTAAAACAACGAAAATTATTAAAAACAAAATTTTGCGATTGAGCATAAAAACTTTGATATTGGACATTTGGATTTTGACATTTTATTTGGCATTAGCCGTTAGGATTTAGACATTTAATTTTAGTTTTGGCAAATCTTTGCCAAAACTAAAATTAAATAAGTTTATCCTTGCAAAAAAGCTTTGTCAACAACAAATAATCAACCCCGCCGCTCCAGGCCGGCCAAAATGCCCAGACCAATGTAGAAAGCCAACAGTTGGTTGCCGCCGTAAGAAACCATGGGCAAGGGAATGCCCACCACCGGCAAAAGCCCCAAACACATTCCAATGTTGATGGCGCTCTGAGTTAAGAACAAAAATGCCAAGCCCGAAGCAAAAAGCCGCGTGAAATTATTAGCACAAACAAAAGCAATCTGAACCACCCGCCAGAAAAGGAAAAACAAAAGAGCAAAAAGAAATAAAGTGCCTAAAAACCCGGTTTCTTCAGCCCAAGCAGAAAAAATAAAATCGGTTTTTGGCTCGGTTAAAAAACCGTATTGGGTTTGCGGGCCCTTGCCCAGACCCTTGCCAAAAAGCCCGGCTGAACCAATGGCAATCCGCGACTGATTAACGCTCCAAGAAATACCCTTTTGGTCAATTTGCGGATTTAAAAAACTTAAAATCCTTTGTTTTTGATAATCATGGAGAAAAAATTGCCAGGCCAAGGCGGCTAAAACCGCAAAGACCAATAGAACAATCAAAAACTTGCGCAAACGCAAACCGGAAAAGAAGATAATGCCAAGCCAAATGGCGATAAAGCAAACTGATGACCCCAAATCGGGCTGGATGAAAACCAACAAGAAAGGAGGCAGCATATAAAATGAAGAGAAAAAAACAGTATGCCACCTTTGCAATTCAATGTGCCGGCCAGAGAAATATTTAGACAAAACAATAATCAACGACAAAGCGGCCAAGGGCTCGGGGTCAAAAGCCACCGGGCCCAATTTATACCAGCCCCGAATACCTCTTGTTAAGGGAGCTAAAAACAACAACCCCACCAGAGAAAGCAGCAATAAGAAATAAAAACCAAAAACCAAATAAGAATTGCTTTTCAAAAATCGCAAATCCAAACGCGAAAGAATAACAAAAAGCGCCAAAGCCAAAGCAAAATAAATCAATTGCTTTTTAAAATCAAAAAAACTGCCCCGCGAAATGGAAGCGCTGTAAATAGAACTAAGTCCGATAATTGTTAAAAAAAAAGCCGGCAAGAACAGCGGCCAGTCAAAATACTTAAAAATTTTCATAGCCAAAAACTTCGCATTATCAAATAGAAAAACTCAGTCAATTATCTCTCAAATAGTTTTTTAACCATATCTGCCAATTCCTGGGGCGTGTAGTCGGTTTTTAAAATGAATTTTTCCGCTCTAAGAGCCGCACTACGTTTTTCCAGTTCATTGTCAGAATAATTGGTCAAAACAAAACACGGAATATCTTTTGTTTGAGGGTGTTTCCTTGACTCTTCCAAAATTTCAATGCCATTCAAATCAGGCAGAATTAAATCTAAGAGTATCAAATCAGGACTTTCTTTCTGTCCTTCGTAAATTGCTTGCAATCTTTCTTTGGCTTGGGTTCCATATTTTATAACTTCAACCTCAAAGCCATTTTTCTCAAGCACTGAACTGTAAATTTCTGACAATTGCGGCTCGTCCTCAATTAACAGAATCTTACGCACCATATTTATTTTTTTTTAAGATTTTGACCTTTTGCCATTATTATTATTACTTTAACCTCTGCTAAAATAGTTGTCAAGGAGTAGTCTTGTACAATACATAATGCGTGTGAAATGAGATCCATTTCTAACGCAAAATGAGCCTGAAATGGCCCATTTGTGCGTTAATGTGTGAATCAATTATCATTGAGGTATATGACTATCACAATGAATGATTCACACATAATTAGTATCGCACAAATTAAGCAGTTCTTAAAGATTGATTCAGCCATTAAGTTTCAATCTGTTTCAAAAAAAGAAAAGTATGAATGGATTAATGATGTTTTAACCAAGTTCGGATACTTTAGCATAAGAAAAAAGGATAAAGGCATTATCAGGGGTTACATTGTTAAAATGACCGGCTTATCTCAATCTCAAACAGGCCGAATAATCAGCAGGAAAAGGAAGTTTGGCAGAGCATTCTTAAATGTGAGAGCCAGGCATCGCTTCCCGAGAAAGTATGATTCAATGGACATTGCTTTATTGATTAAAACAGACAATAGCCACGAGAGATTGTCTGGTCCAGCCACTAAAAAGATTTTAGAAAGAGAATACAAAATATTTCACAAAACAGAATACAACAATGTCAGTCAAATATCCATTGCCCACATTTACAATTTAAGAGCCACCAGGCAATACCAGTCCGCTGGTTTAACGATTAGAAAGACCAGGAGCAATCAAATCATGATTGGCGAGAGGAGAAGGCCTGAGCCCTGTTCAAGGCCGGGCTTTCTGAGGGTGGATTCAGTTCATCAAGGCGATTATGGCAAGCAAAAAGGTGTGTATCATATCAATATTACCGATGAAACAACTCAATGGGAAATGGTTGGAGCCGTTGAAAAGATATCTGAATATTTCCTTGAATCATTGCTCTCTGATTTAATTGAGTCATTCCCTTTTAAAATAATCAACTTTCATTCAGATAACGGTTCTGAATTCATCAACAAGGTAGTGGCTAACTTGTTGAATAAATTATTGATTCAACAAACCAAGTCCAGGGCCAGACACTGCAATGATAATGGTTTGGCTGAATGCAAGAATGGGGCTGTAATTAGGAAGCATTTGGGCTATATCCATATACCCCAACAATTTGCCCCGGCAATTAACCTTTTCTACAAGCGATATTTCAATGTCTATCTGAATTACCATCGGCCTTGCGGATTCGCGACAATTATAAAAGACAAGAGGGGTAAAGAGAAAAAGGTTTACAGACAGGAGGACTACCAGACACCATACGATAAATTAAAATCCCTGGAAAACGTAGGGCAATATCTAAGAGATGGCCTTTCCTTCAAACAATTAGATGAAATCGCTGAGCATAAGAGCGATAATGATTTTGCTCAAGAAATGCAAAAAGCCAAAGAGCAACTATTCAAAAACTTTAAACATGTTCCTCAAGAGATGGTTGAATTCACTTCTTTTGTTTTAAGAGCTTCAAAAAACACTGAAAATCAAATTTTGGAGGCAAACCCTCTAAAAATCGCTTCATAAAATGCTCCATAAGACCCCTTAACATTGAAAGTTGATGTTTGGTACCTTTTAATGGAAGTTTAAAAGTCGCAGATTTAAAACTTTGAATATCACCTCAAAAAAGATTGGATTCACTCTTCTATTTCACACGCATATCTTGATTAGAAAACACTGGTCAAGAGGTTTTTCCACAGGTGGAATCTTTAGGCTAAGCCCATAGCAATTCTGACTTTTTGCATTGTTTGCTGGGCAATGGTGCGGGCTTTGTCAGCGCCCCGTTTCAAAATACTTTCAATAATTTCAGGTGTCTTTTCAAGCTCCTGTTTTTTATTTCTAAAAATAGCCAATTTTTCAATTAAAATTTCGGTTAAGTCCTGTTTAAATTGGGCATAGCCCTTGCCAAAAAACTGTTTTTCAATTTCTTTGATTGGTTTTTCAGCAAATAAACTATAAATAGTCAGCAGATTAGAGATGCCGGGTTTTTCATTGGGGCTGTATTTTATTTCTTTGCCGCTGTCAGTGGTTGAGGAAGCGATTTTCTTTTTTATTTGTTCGGGCATGTCAAAAAGCCCAAGCCGGCTTTGTTCTGGGTCGCTCTTTGACATTTTTTTATTGGGTTCGGTAAGAGACATTATGCGAGCACCCTGCTTTAGAATTTGAGCTTTGGGTAATTTGAATGTTTCAGTAAATCTCGCGTTAAATCTTCGGCCAATTTCCCGGGCCAATTCCACATGCTGTTTTTGGTCTTCTCCGACTGGCACAAGGTCGATTTGGTAAAGCAAAATGTCAGCGGCCATTAAAACCGGGTAGTTCAGAAGCCCGGCGCAAACATTTTTAATATGCTTGGCTGATTTTTCTTTGAACTGATGCATCCTTTGTAAGTCGCCGATTGGGGTAACGGTGTTTAATAGCCAAGTCAATTCACTATGCTCTTTCACCTGTGATTGAACAAAGATGATGTTTTGTTCTGGATAAAGCCCCGCCGCTAAATAAATTATAGCTGCTTCCCTGATTTTTTGCTGGAGATTTTTGACATCATAAGGCACGGTGATGGCGTGCCAGTCAACAATGCAAAAAATGCAATCATTGTTGTTCTGAATTTCCACCCATTGCTTGATAGCCGCCAGATAATTTCCTATATGAATTTCGCCCGAGGGCTGAATACCTGAAAAAATTTTCATAAAATTTTTCAAACTCTAAACTTTAAATTCTAAACAAATCAAAAATTCAAATTTTCAAAATGACACGAAGTGTCATCCTGAGTCCGTTAGGGCGAAGGATCTCAAACAACGAGACCCTTCGCTTCGCTCAGGGTGACGGCTATGGCGTCATTTAGAATTTTGGTAATTAGGATTTGTTTAGGATTTAGGATTTCGGATTTAGGATTTCCCGTCGTTAGACCTCTATAACAACTGGTAAGACCATCGGCCGTCTTTGGGTTTTGTAAAACAAAAATTCGCCGATTTGATTTCTAATTTCCTCTTTAATGTAGTCAGGGTTGATAACATTATTTGGGCTGGCCGCTTTATCAACAATGCCAATGACTTTTCTTCGCACCTTTCTTAAAAGTTCTTTTGATTCTCTAAGGTAAACAAAACCGCGCGAGATAATGTCGGGCGAGCCTTTAACTTTGCCCAACTGGCGGTCAACTACCGCAATAATAACAAACATTCCGTCTTGCGACAAGACCTGGCGGTCCCGCAGAACCACTTCGCCGATGTCGCCAATGCCCAAACCGTCAACAAAGACATAGCCAGTATCAACTTTTTTATTTAAAACCCTGGTTTCTTTATCGCAGAATTCAATAATTGAACCATTGTCTAAAACAAAAATATTTTTTTCAGGAAAGCCAATACCTTTAGCCAGATTAGCCGCTTCTTTTAACACATAATAGTTAGCATAGACAGGCAAAAAGAAGTCCGGCTGAATTTGCTTGATTATTTCTTTAATGCTGTCGGCATTACAGTGGCCGCTGGCGTGCACGTCCATAATGTCGCTATGAACAACATTATCGCATTTTCTGTAGAGATTATCTTTCAGGCGCTGAATCGTTCTCTCGTTGCCGGGAATTACTGAAGAAGAGAAAATAATAGTGTCGTTTTTTCTAATTTTAATAAATTTATGGTCATCGCTTACGATTCTAGATAAAACAGCGTTGCCCTCGCCCTGAGCCCCGGTGCATATAACAATAATTTTTTCATCGGGGTATTTATTGATATTGTTGACAGTAATAATGGTTTCTTTGACATCTTTTATGTAGCCGAGTTCCCGGGCAATCTCCACATTTATTTTCATGCTGTACCCGTCCAAAGCGATTTTTTTGCCGATTTGTTTGGCATATTTAAAAAGATGGCTGATTCTTCTGATTTGAGAAGCGAAAGTGCCGATAATCACCTTGCCTTGCGCCTGAGCAATTAGTTTTTCCAGATTGGCATACATTTTTTTTTCCGAAACCATTTCCGGAGAGCTATTGGTGGCGCCTAAACTTTCTAACATTAGGATTTTGGGGCGGGGAAGCTTGGATAAATGATGATAAGTTAACGGCTGGCCGCTCATAGGATTTTTTTCCATTGTCCAATCGCCCGGATGAACGATTGTTCCTTGGGGGGTGCCGATAATCACGCCAACCGCGTCCACAATGGAGTGTTCAACATTAAAAAAACCAATGCGAAATTTTCCCAAATTAAAGCGGTCGTTCACCGAGTTTATTTTTATAATATCTAACCGCTTGGCCGAGTTTCTTTCAAAGTCCTCCATTCGTTTTTTTATCATAGCGATTGTTAAATCACGACCCATAACCGGGGGGTAGCCGAGCTTTGGCAAAAGTAATGGAGCAGCCCCAATGTGGTCAAGATGGCCGTGGCTGAAAATAACCGCCTTGATGTTTTTTTCCTTGCCTTTCAGATAGCTGATGCTGGGAATAATATAATCAATGCCCGGCATATCTTCTTCGGGAAATTGTATGCCCATATCTAAAATGACGATGTCTTTGTCATATTCAAACACCGTCATATTTCGTCCGACCTCTTCCATACCGCCCAAGGGTATGATTCTTAAACATGGAGCGGCTTTGCGCATCGTTCTTTTAATTGTTGGTTTTGTTTGAATGTTTTTTTGTGATTCCATAAATGTTTAAATTTAATTTACTGCGAATTACGAAATGCCTTTTTAAGGTCCGTCCTTAGCCGCCGGCTTTTCAATGTTTACAACCCGAGTTTAAACAGTACTGTTTAAACTCGGGTTG
>Ga0210017_1002604_pt1 | contig 15366 bp, 13 predicted proteins | sample CryGeyCG2014_020_FD_183966 | JGI IMG/M metagenome (GOLD analysis project Ga0210017, IMG submission 183966) | Groundwater microbial communities from aquifer - Crystal Geyser CG08_land_8/20/14_0.20 (SPAdes) (version 2) | ecosystem: Environmental > Aquatic > Deep subsurface > Groundwater | place... | reverse complement strand
GCAAGGGCCAGTTATGGCCTCAACGGGACAAAAACGGCAGCTACGTTCTTTGGCGGATATGTTGAAAGGCAAGACCGGCCGCTTCCGGCAAAATTTGCTGGGCAAGCGCGTTGACTACTCCGGCCGCTCGGTCATTGTCGTCGGCCCGACCTTAAAAATATCCCAATGCGGCTTGCCAAAACACATGGCCTTGGAATTATTCAAGCCTTTTGTTATTAATAAATTGGTTGCACAGGGTTTGGCTTATAATATCCGCGGCGCCGGCCACTTAATTGAACTGGAAACGGATGAAGTCTGGGCGATCCTGGAAGAAGTCATTAAGGACAAGTACGTTCTGTTGAATCGCGCTCCGACCCTGCATCGCTTGGGCATCCAGGCTTTCCAGCCCGTGCTAATTGAGGGTTCGGCCATCCAGATCCATCCATTAGTTTGCCGCGCGTTCAACGCGGATTTTGATGGCGACCAGATGGCAGTCCACTTGCCGTTGACCGATGAGGCGCAAAACGAAGCTGCCAAGATCATGCTCTCGTCTGTTAACCTCTTAAAGCCGGCCACGGGCGAACCAATAGCTATTCCGACCCAGGATATGATCTTGGGTTGCTATTGGATGTCAAAAATTACGGATGGCGCCAAGGGCGAAGGTAAATATTTCCAGAACAGCGATGAAGCGATATTGACTTACCAGTCCGGCGATATTGACCTCAAAGCGAAAATTAAAGTAAAAACGCCTTTGAACTACATTTCGGACAGGAAAGATAAATTTATTGAGACCTCCGCCGGCCGATTGATCTTCAACCAGATCATGCCGCCGGAAGTCGGGTTTGTTAACGGCGAGCTCAAAAAGAAAATGCTAAATTCCCTGGTAGCAGAGATCATCGATAAGTGCGGGATCAAGAAAGCCGCCGAAATTTTGGATAAAATAAAACAGATCGGTTTTGAGTATTCAACCAAATCAGGCATTTCCTGGGGCATGGATGATCTGAAGGTGCCCGTGGAGAAAAAAGAGTTATTGGAAAGCACGGAAAAGGAAGTGGAAACCATCCACCATCAGTATCTGGAAGGCTTGCTGTCGCGCGAAGAGCGCCGGGCCAGGATTATTGAAATCTGGTTCACCGCTATTGATAGCATCGGCAAGCTTGTGGTGAAGGAATTGGATCCCAACGGTCCTGTGCACTTAATGGTGGATTCGGGCGCGCGCGGCTCCTGGGGCCAGACAGCGCAATTAATGGGTATGCGAGGTTTGATGGTGAGCCCGGCGGGCGACATTATTGAATTACCGGTGAAAAGCTGTTTGAAAGAAGGTTTGAATGTTTTGGAATACTTTATTTCCACTCACGGCGCGCGCAAAGGCTCCTCCGACACGGCGCTGCGCACCGCGACGGCCGGATACCTCACGCGCCGCCTGGTTGACGTTTCGCAGGACGTGGTGATCTCGGAAGTCGATTGCGGGGATAAGGAAGGCATTTATATCTACCGCGTCGACGGCAAGGAATTGGGCCGTTCTTTGGCGTCGCGTATCGTGGGCCGCGTTTCCCAGGAAGAGATAAAGTCGGGCGAGGAAGTCATTGTTAAGCGCAACGCGCTGATCGATAAATACGCGGCCAAGAAGATTGATGATCTGGGTTTGGAAAAAATAAAAGTGCGTTCGGTGATCTCCTGCCAGTCGCGGCAGGGGATTTGCCAGATGTGCTATGGCTATGACTTGGGCCGCAATCAACTCGTAAAACTGGGCGAGGCCGTGGGTATCGTAACCGCGCAAGCCATCGGGGAGCCGGGCACGCAGCTGACTATGAGAACTTTTCATACCGGTGGCGTGGCGGCGGCCGGCGACATCACTCAAGGTTTGCCGCGCGTGCAGGAAATTTTTGAGTGCCAGGTGCCTAAAGGCAAAGCGCTGGTTTCCGAGATCGACGGCAAAGTGGTAGAAATAAAAGAAGCTGGTTCGTCCCGCGTCATCAAGATAAAAGGCATGAACTTGCCGGGTAAAGAAAAAGAGACGGCGAAAAAATCGGCTAAAAAGAAAGTCGTTAAGCCCGAAAATTTTGAGGAACAGGAAAAAGAATATGCCATGCCGATCCGCACGACTTTATGGGTGAAAGAGGGGGATTTGGTGATCAAGGGCCAGCAGTTGAGCGAAGGGCACGTGGATTTGAAGGAACTGTTCAAGCTGTCCGGTAAAGAAGCGGTCCAGCGCTACGTGACCAAGGAAGTGCAAAGCATTTATATCTCGCAGGGCGAAGGCATCAACGACAAGCATATTGAAATTATCATCAAAAAAATGTTCTCGCGCGTGCGCGTGAAGGAAGTCGGCGACACGAATTTGCTGATGGGCGACATCGTGGAAAAACAAAGATTTTTGGTGGAAAATGATATCCAGCGCGCCAAGGCTGGCAAGGGCAAGACTGCTACGGCGGTGCAATTGTTGCTGGGTATTTCCAAAGTTGCCTTGAGCACGGAAAGCTGGTTGTCGGCCGCGTCTTTCCAGGAAACGACTAAAGTTTTGATCAGCGCCGCGTCGCAAGCCAAAGAAGACAAGCTCCGGGGCCTGAAAGAAAACGTTATCATCGGCCGCTTAATTCCGGCCGGCACGGGCTACCGTACGGTGGCGGAAATAGAAGAAGAGCAGAAAGAGGACAGTAGAAATAGTAAATAAGTGAATAAGGAGTGAAAAATAAGCTCCCCGCGGCGCAGGCGCGCCGCGGGGAGCTTTGGTAAAATCTATCGGATAAAATCTATTGAAGTTCAATCTTGATAGGCGGATACGATAATGAAAAATGAAATATCTGACATCACATTATGTTCGCTATCGTGAACATAATGTGATGTGTTCTATAGAATGATTTTTCAGTGTATTTGACGCGATAATTTGACTTATTATAGGTAAGTGTGCGATTATATATAAAAAGGGAGATTAGACATTTGGGTGTTCTTTTTATGGTTTTTAAATCAGGGAGGAGGAATTTGCTATGATACCGAAGAGTATAAGCAAGGCTGTCCAATCGCCGCAAGCCGTTGAATCGCGCAGGCGAATGGACGCGCAAAGAAATTTCTTTGGGGGTATTCGACGAGAAGGCCTAAAGAAATTGGACGTACCGGGTATGGCCAGAGATTTTAAGTATTTCTCCATATCCACGCTAAACATGCTTAAGTCACTAACTCGGAAAAGGAGGCGTCATGGAAACGAAAAGCGGAGGACAGGATAGACTCGTGGAGATGGCGGAAGAAGCCGCGCGGTTAGCGGACACTTTGTCTGGGTTGATTGCCCTGGCTTTTCCGGCGGGAACCAAGACAGAGCCGGAAGGGATTTTCGCAAAAACCCTGAAACCCTCCGGAGGCCTTTCGGAGTTGGTAGAGCAACTTGAACAAATGGCGGATGTTTTGTCCGGGCTTATCAGGGCTGTGCCGAAAGCGATCCAGTTGGGCAAGGAGTCTGACTCGGGCGTTAAGTCGTAAAACGCTGCTACGGAATATGTCTATAGGAGGTCGGCAAAAAGTCGGCCTCTTTTTATTGCTACGAATAAACTACAAAAAGAAGTCGCTACAAAACCCCACGAAAGGGACATAGGTGTTGAGATCCAATATCCGACATCCGATGTCCGGAATCAAAATACATTAATATTTGGGACATCGGATGTCTGGGTGGGCATTGCGTGATTAGGAGGGATTTTATATAATATATAAAGAAATACGATATTGTCATTCCGAGCGCAGCGAGGAACCTCTCGGCTTGTCCGAGATCGCAAGCCCGCATACGCGGGAGATCCCTCGTCGCTACGCTTCTCGGGATGACACCATGAATAGATGGCTAAAAAATTCAAAAGCGGGTTTAAGTTCCAGGGGCCCAAGCTTAATTTGCACGACCAAACCAAAAAAGGGATATTCGCGGTACTGCTTTTTGTCGGCGCCTTGATAACGGTTTTGAGCGCCTTTGGCGCGGCCGGAGAAGTCGGCGATCTTTTGTATAAATATCTCGGTCTGGTTTTTGGCTGGGGTTATTTTTTGGTGCCCTTATCCTTTGTCTTGGGAGGTATCGCGATCTTAAAATCGCTGCATGAAGAATTCTACGGTACGCCGTTTTGGGGCATAGCGCTGTTTTTGTTGAGCTTCTTAGGGGTGCTGCAGATGTTTTTGGGCGGCAGTATTGAAAATGGCCGCGGCGGTGGATATTTGGGCGTGGCCATCGCCTACCCCTTTTTGAAATTTTTGGGCGTCTACGCTAGCTACATTATCTTGATCGCGTTGATCTTCGTTTCTTTGCTGATTACTTTCAATATTTCCTTGAAGAAGCTGGCGGATCTTATTTTTGACCGCGGAGATAAAAAAGGCCGGGGCGCCGAGTTTGTTCGAGGTACAAAGGGCGGCCGGGCGGAAACAAGCGAACTCTCGGCGCTTGATTCTTTGATGCAAAAGATCATGCCCTCGCCGAGCTTTAAGGTGAAGAATTTAGGTGTATCCGAAAATAACGCTAAAGCCGCGCCGCCAGTTGCGGAAACTAAAGAAGAAAAGAAAGCCAAGAAAGACGAAATGTTGTTGCTGCAGAGTAAAATGACCATGGCTGATTATAAATTTCCGCCAATTGACCTGCTGGAAGCGGACTCGGGCGAGCCGACGAGCGGCGATATCAAAGCAAACGCCAATATTATTAAGCGCACGTTGCAGCATTTTGGCATTGAAGTGGAAATGGCGGAGGTTAATATCGGCCCGACCGTTACCCAATATACCTTTCGGCCGGCTCAGGGCGTGAAATTATCTAAAATTACCACGCTGCATAATGATCTGTCTCTGGCTTTGGCCGCGCACCCCATCCGTATTGAGGCGCCAATTCCGGGCCGCTCGCTGGTGGGCATAGAGTTGCCCAATAAAGCCGCGATGAAAGTCCGTTTAAAGAATTTAGTGGAGCAGGAAGAATTCGGCCATAACCACAAAATGCTCACTATTGCTTTGGGCCGCGATGTGGCGGGGATGCCGATCTTTGCGGATTTGGAAAAAATGCCGCATTTGCTGATCGCCGGCGCGACGGGAACGGGTAAAACCATCTGTTTAAATTCTATCATCGCGAGCTTGCTCTATCGGCAGGCGCCTAATTTTTTAAAGATGATCCTGATCGATCCCAAGCGCGTGGAGTTTCCGATCTACAATGGCTTGCCGCATTTATTGACCCCGGTTATCGTTGACGCCGAAAAAATGGTTAACGCGCTGCGCTGGGCGGTGTCGGAAATGGAGCGGCGGTTCGAGATACTGTCAAGTGTGCAGGCGCGCGACATAATTTCGTATAATAAAAAATTCGTGGATGGTGAAATAGACGAGCCCTTGCCTTATATTGTTATTATCGTGGATGAGCTGGCGGACCTGATGGCGTCGCACGGCCGGGAAGTAGAAGCCACGATCGTCCGCCTGGCGCAAATGTCGCGCGCGGTCGGCATTCACTTGATACTGGCGACCCAGCGGCCTTCGGTTGAAGTTATCACGGGTTTGATCAAGGCTAACATTACTTCGCGCGTGGCGTTTCAGGTAGCTTCGCAAATTGATTCCCGTACCATCCTGGATGGCTCCGGCGCCGACAAGCTCCTGGGCAACGGCGATATGCTGTTTTTATCCGGCGACGTGGCCAAGCCTCGGCGCGTGCAGGGAACTTTTGTGGCGGAGAAGGAATTGAAAAAAATAGTGGAATTTTTAGCCAAGCAAAATATGGCGGCTGACTACGCCGACGACATAACGCGGGCGCGCAGCGCCCAGGGAGCGATATTTGGCGGCGGCAGCAGCGAAAACGGCGGGGACGACGATCTGTATAATGAAGCTAGGGAAACGGTTATCCAGAGCGGCAAGGCCTCGGCCTCCCTTCTGCAGCGGCGGCTGCGCGTGGGTTACGCCCGCGCTGCCAGGCTTTTGGATATGCTGGAAGAGAACGGGGTTGTTGGGCCGGGCGACGGCGCCAAGCCCCGCGAGGTGTTGGTGGATGGCATTCCGGGTGTTCCGGGTAATCCGAAAGTCGGAGAGGAAGAAGAAGCGGATGTGTTTTAGCTCATGAAAACATTTAAACATGAAAACATTTAAACATAGGTTTGCATTTATGTTTTTATGTTAATATGTTTCTATGTTTAGATGATCCATGGTTTTTACGGCTAAGGCGGTGGAGGAGCTGCCGAGTTTTGGTGGCCAATTGAAAAAAAACCGGGAGGAAGCTGGTTTGACCAAAGAAAGGGTTGCCCAGCTTTTAAATTTGCCGATAAAATACCTGGAGTGCCTGGAAGCGGGCGAAATAGAAAAACTGCCGGCCGATGTTTACTCCAGAGGTTTTTTGCGCAAGTACGCCAAGCTTCTGGGAATTGACGAAAAAGTTTTAATGGACGAATATGAAAAAGAATCGCGCATTGCCAGCCATTTAAGGAATCAGGCGCACCAATCATTGCCGGTTTTGCGGGCGCACCGGTTCGTCATCACGCCTAAAACCTTAGGCTGGGCCGCGGGGCTGGTGATCTTATTTTTGATCGCCGGTTATTTTTTTTACCAATTGCATTTTTTATTGAGCCCGCCGGGCTTGAATGTTGCTGAACCGGCCTTAGCCGATTTTATAACTAACAGCGCTCAGGTGTCGTTCAGAGGGCAGACGGAGCCGGGTGTTAAATTGACAATTAACGGTCAGCAAAGTTATATTGATAAGAACGGTAATTTTGAACAAACGATAAATCTGGTGTCCGGTTTAAATACCATAACGGTTGAAGCGACGAACCGGTTCGGGAAGAGCAGCTCGGTTATAAGAAGAATTATATTACAGTAAAACTTTTGCCGCTTTTTTGGCGGTCCTGTAGAGCGGGGTAAGCGCCAAAGCGGCAGGAGAGGATTATAAAATTAACCCCTAATTGTCATCCCGGGCTTGCTTGTCCGTCGGAGTTTACCCCGTACTGTGCGATACGGGGCGGGAATGACAAAATAGTTTGTACAGAATTTTATTAATAATTTCCGCCTTGAGCGGGAAATAATAATTATATAAAAACACCATGACAAAACAAAACGATACTGCGGAGCAGACGGAGAAAAACAAAGCGCTGGCGACGGCTATTGATGAAATCAAGGAAAAATTCGGCGAAGGGTCAATTATGAAATTGGGCGAAGCGGAAAGAGTGGATGTAGACGCTATCCCGACCGGTTCCATTTCTTTGGATTTGGCCTTGGGAGTGGGTGGTTTTCCTAAGGGCAGGATAATCGAGGTCTACGGGCCCGAATCCAGCGGTAAAACGACCCTGGCACTCCACACGGTGGCTCAGGCACAAAAGAAGGGCGGGTTCTGCGCGTTCGTGGACGCCGAGCATGCCCTGGACCCGGAATACGCCAAACGTATCGGCGTGAAAATTGACGATCTGCTGATCTCCCAGCCCGACACAGGCGAACAAGCCTTAGATATCGTGGAGAGTTTGGTGCGCTCGGCGGCCATTGACCTCATCGTGGTTGACTCGGTGGCAGCCTTAACGCCGCGCGCGGAAATTGAAGGCGAGATGGGGCAGCAGCATATGGGTTTGCAAGCTCGGCTGATGAGTCAGGCTTTGCGCAAATTGACGGCCATCGTGGCTAAGTCCGGCACGAGCGTTATTTTCATCAATCAGATCCGTATGAAGATCGGGATTGTGTTTGGCAATCCGGAAGAGACCCCGGGCGGGAAGGCCTTAAAATTCTATTCGTCCGTGCGTGTGGACGTGCGCCGCACCGCGCAGATCAAGCAGGGCGACAATATTATCGGCAACCGCGTGAAAGTGAAAGTCGTTAAAAATAAAGTCGCTGCTCCCTTCAAGACCGCGGAGTTTGATATTATGTACAACAAAGGCATCTCCTACGAAGGCGATGTCATCAATACGGGCGTTAAATACAACGTGGTCAATAAAGGCGGGGCGTGGTTCAATTATGGCGATACCAAATTAGGCCAGGGCATGGAAGCATCAAAAACTTTCTTAATCGAAAATCCCAAAATGACGGCCGAAATCGCTAAAAAAATCAAAGAAGAGGCGGGGAAAGAAAACATATACGCATAAAGTTCTTAAAAAAGGCGGTGGCCAGAAGCTTAAATTTAGGTGGCAGAGACCCAAATTATGTTTGCGCCAGTTGTCTTGGTGGCATCGTGGTTATTAGGGAAAGAGGTAATTGGATAAAAATTAGAACTTAAAGAAAAATAAAAATTAGTAGCTATACTGGAATAATATGATTAGTTATAATTGTGGGCTATTGTGGATAAATAACTTGATTTTGGTGTTATAATGAAATTGATAAACAATTCTCTCAAAAACATGGAAAAGCCCAGCCTGGGAACTATCAAAAAAATTGGCAATGTTGTGTCAAATCTTCTTTTAGGTGAGACGAAAGAAATGATTATCAGAACAGACGAATCGGTAAGGCACATAGAAACGGATATTGACGAAATAAAGAACGATTGTAAAATGATTTGGAGCAACTTAACTGATTGCGGCTTGGATATTCAGGGATTAAAGGTTCATACTCAATATGGTCATAGTAATAGCCCCACGGTCCCGAGCGAAAAGGGTAAAAAATTGCTTCAAGATTCAAAGTTTGATGAAGTCTATCCCAAATTTAAAAAAGAAATTTTTGATCTGATGGACAGCTGGAAATTACGGACACTGTACGATTTTGAAATCGGCGCGGAAAAAGCGTTAAATAATCTCAAAGATAACCCGGTCATGGACCCGCTCAAAAATCATTCGGTCAATAATCCCAAGGAATCGCTGGAATTAATTTTTAAAGTTGCTTCTTGGATAATTCGTGATGATTACGTAAAATATCGCGAAGGGAAATAACCCTTTAAATTCCTTACTTTAATACCTGAATTCCCCAATAGATTAAAGAAATCATTTTAATGAAATGATTAAGAATACTCACGATGTAACATATCGTGAGTTTTTGTGACTTGACAAATGGGTATAATATTGTAACTTACCAGTAAGTCCCTCACGGGGCGATTAAAATTAACTTTCATTTTTATGAAAGCAATTTTGATTATCCCTGGCTCTCAAAGATAATTTCATTCTTTCAACCTTATTCCATGCTTAGTCGGGCATAGACAGAAACACTTTCTGAGAGACTTATAAATTGTAAGGAAAAGAACAAGTAATTTCTAATGCTCGCATCGGGGACGATTATTCCTTACTTATGCTAAGGAAAGGAGCATTGAATCTGAAAAACTCTAGCTGTAACTAGAGCTTCAAACCTCTTCGGAGGGGATACCCTCCTTAAAAAAGCCAAGAGATGATGTAAGATTTTTGAGTATAGAGCATAGGAAAAGACTTGGACGTTTACAGACGTCCTTGTTTTTTGTCTAACAAAAAAACCGCTCCTGGTAACAGGGCGGTTTTTGGTTGTTTATTTTTTTGTTGTCATCCCGGGCTTGACCCGGGATCCAGGTCCTGAAATAAATCCAGGACGACAGAACCTGGATTCCCGCTTTCGCGGGAATGACATTATAGGAAATTTTATTTCGACGTGAAGGGTAATAGCGCCATGAAGCGGGCGCGTTTGATGGCACAGGCTAAAATGCGCTGGTGTTTGGTGCAGGTGCCGGTGCGGCGGGGCGCCAGGATCTTTCCCTGGCCGCTCAAAAAATTGCGCAGGATTTCCGTGTTTTTATAGTCTAACTGATTTATATTTTCAGTGCAGAAATAGCAGGACTTATTCATGCGAGGGATATTTTAAAATTATTTTAGTTGTAACATGGAGAACCCCGGCACCTTTTCCATCCCTGTTTTGTATTATTCCGTCATTTGAAGGCGAAGCCGTTTCTCTAGGCATTCTCGGTTAGCCGAGAACACAGAAAGAAAAGGTGCGGGGTAAGGTTTGGCAGCCAAAATTTCGGCGCTCTGCTGAGCTTGAAATTTTGGGCCAAGCCCTTAAAAAGGTATATCTTTAACGTTAACTCCGCTTTGTTCTTCGTCGTTGCCAAAGTTCATGGTTTCATCGGCGTCAATCACGGGAATTTGTTCTTCAGCGGGCGCGGCCACGGGCGAAGGAGAGCCTGGAGTGTTGCCGCTGTCTGGGGCGCCGCCACGCGGGCCAAGCTGCATATTTTCCATAATGATCTCGGTGCGGTAACGCTTGGAGCCGTCTTGCGCCTGCCACGACCTAGTTTGGATGCGGCCTTCAACCAGAACTAATTTTCCTTTATTTAAATACCGGCTGCAGATATCGGCTAGTTTCCCGAAAGCCACGACATTATGAAATTCCGCGTTTTGTTGTTTTTGGCCGACTTTATCGGTGTAGAACCGATTAGTGGCCACGCCAAAGTTAGCGACGGATTGGCCCGAAGGCAGAGTTTTTAATTCAATGTCCTTGGTAACGTTGCCGAGGATGATGGCTTTGTTGAAATTCATGATTTCTCTACGAATTACGAGTTCGGTACGAATATACTAAAGCATTCACCCCTCCCCAACCCTCCCCTTGTGAAGGGGAGGGAGAGGGTGGGGTTATTTTCGTATATTAGTATTTTTTCGTATTTCGTAGTTACTTAAGAAGTTCCTCCAATTTTTTATCCAATTCCTCAATGCCGACTTTTTCCGTTCTGGTGGAAGTTTCTTCTTCGGGAATAGCGGTCGTGGTCGGCTTGACCCTGGCCGGTTTTTTGGCCAGCTTTCTTTCTTGAACCGTGAGGAGGAGGTGGCGCAGGATATCGTTGTTTAATTCCAGGAATTTTTTTAGGTCGCCAATCTTTTCCGGCTCGGCGTTGAATTCCAGGATAACGTAAAATCCCGCCGGTTGTTTTTTTATCGGATAGCTCAAGCGTTTTTTTTCGCCGATATATTCTTTTTTAATTTCGCCGGCCAGCTGATCCGTGATAAAAGAGCGGACTTTTCCAGCCGCCGCGTTAATATCCAGGTCTCCCGTTGCCGGGCTGATGATATAGGTTAGTTCGTACATAAGAAAGTAAAAAGTAAAAAACGATTAAATAAATTCGCTGTAGGCGAATACCAAACTTTTTATTTTTTAAATTTTAATTTTTAATTAGTTTTAAATTCAATCACATCTCCATCTTTAACTACGTATTCCTTGCCTTCGGTTCGCAGGAGGCCTTTTTCGCGGGCGCTGGCCCAGGAGCCGGCGTTAAGCAAATCTTCCCAAAAAATAACATCCGCCCGAATAAATCCTTTCTCAAAATCGGAATGGATCTTTCCGGCGGCTTGGGGAGCTTGCTTTCCTTTGGGTATAGTCCAAGCGCGAGTTTCATCCTCGCCCGTGGTTAGGAACGTTTCAAGTCCAAGTAGAGTATAGCAGTTGCCAATCAATTCGTCAATGCTGTTTTTAGGATGGGGCAGGGCCTGGCGCATCTCTTGGGCTTCGTCGCTGGCAAGCTCAGAAAGCTCGTTTTCCAGCTTAACGTCTATTTCTAGAGCCGGCTTGGCTTGCGCCGGATATTCCAGGATAGCCTTATCGGAAGAGCAATTTATAATGTACAAAACAGGTTTGGCGCTGAGAAGGTTCAAGGCGGCTAAAAATTCTTTTTCTTTGTCACTGGCCTCAAAATCTTTGGCTGGCCGGCCTTGTTCCAGGAATGGCACCAGGCGCGTGAGCATGGCATGCTCAATAACCGCGTCTTTGTCGCCGCCCTTCATGTTTTTTTCCACTTTGGGCAGGTGTTTTTTCAAGGTGTCCAGGTCTTTAAAGAGGAGTTCAAAAGAAATAATTTCAATATCGTCTTTGGGACGCGGCGTCCCGCCGACGTGGATAACGTCGGTTCCTTCAAAAGCGCGCACGATCTGCAGGATGGCATCCGCTTCCCGGATATTGGCTAAAAATTGGTTGCCGAGGCCTTCGCCCTGGCTGGCGCCTTTAACTAGGCCGGCAATATCAATGAATTGGATTGCCGTGGGCACGATCTTGGCGGAGTTGGACATTTTTGCCAATTTGGCCAGTCGTTCGTCGGGCACCTCAACAATGCCGATGTTCGGTTCAATGGTGCAGAAAGGATAATTTTGGATATCAACTTGGCGCTTGGTTAGCGCCTTAAAGAGAGTTGACTTGCCCACGTTTGGCAGCCCCACGATGCCGATGGATAGCAAAGCAGTATTTTCTCACGGATGTCATTCCGAGCGTAGCGAGGAATCTCGCGGGAGCGTAGCGACCCGCGCTACGGATCTGGCACTCGCCAGAGATCCTTCGCTTCGCTCAGGATGACAAATAGAGCATATTTAATTGATAGACTGTTATTATGCTATAATAAAATTACACTTATGTCTAATATAAATCCAGCAATTTTTAAGGCTTACGATATCCGCGGGGTGTATCCGGAAGAGATAAACGAAGATGCCGTGTACAAAATTAGTCTGGCTTTTCTGGATTTTTTAAATAAACGCGGCGGACTCAATAGCCGACAGATTATTGTTGGCCGTGATGCACGTTCTTCCTCTGACGACCTGTTTGAGGCGGTGGCGTCGGCGCTGACCAGCCAATCTTTTGACATTATTGATATCGGCCAGGTCAGCACCCCGCTTTTTTATTGGGCGCTTATTTCCGAGCGCGCGGCCGGCGGCATAATGATAACGGCTTCCCATAATCCGGCTCAATATAATGGTTTAAAGATTTATGGCGAAGGAGCGTTCCCGTTTGGCGAAACCAGCGGAATGAATGAAATAAAAGATCTGACATTGAAAGAGAAACCGGTTGCCATCTCTCAGGCGCCGGGCCAAGTGATAAAAAAAGAATTGCTAACCGAATACCTCCGTTTTATAAAAGGTAAAATAGATTTTAATAAGATCAAACCTCTAAAGATAGTGGTTGACGGCGGCAATGGCATGATTGGTCCGGAATTAGAAGAATTATTTAAAAATTTATCTTGCCAGGCGGAAATTTTGTTTGCCGAGCCCGATGGCGCTTTTCCCAACCACGAAGCTAATCCCATTAAAGAAGAAAATTTAGTTGATTTGAAGCGGGCCGTCAAGGAACGAGGCGCAGATTTAGGGGTGGCTTTTGACGGGGACGCGGACCGGCTGGTTTTTGTGGACGAAAAAGGGGAGAGCGTTAGGGGGGATTTTATCACGGCGTTGATCGGCCAAGAATTGTTAAAAACTGTTCCTGGACAAAGGATATTTTATGAAGTTAGAAGTAGTCGCTCGGTGCCACAGGCCATTGCGGCCGCCGGCGGAATTCCGGTTTTAGGTCGGCCCGGGCACACGCTGATAAAAGTGCAGATGCGGCAGGAGGATATTTTGTTCGGCGGGGAAATGTCCGGGCATTATTTTTACCGAGAATTCGGGTTCATTGAGAATTCAATTTTTACCATGCTAGAAATTTTAAAGATATTAAGCTGCGAGCAGAAGCCGTTATCTGAATTAGCCGCGCCGCTGAAAAAATACTTTTCATCGGGCGAAATAAATTTTACGGTCGCGGACGCGGATAAAACGCTGGCGGATATAGAAAAGAATTTCAGCGGCGCGCAAATCAAAAAGATCGATGGCATAACCGTGGAATTCCCGGATTGGTGGTTCAACTTGCGTAAATCCAACACCGAACCTTTGGTGCGGCTTAATATGGAGGCCGACACTGCGGCGTTGCTGGAAGAAAAAAAGAGAGAAGTGACGGCGCTGATAAAATAGCTGGATTTTTATTTTGATTTACTTATTAGTGCCGCATATGCGGGATAAATAAGTAATCGGAGCAACTTGGCAACTCGATCCGGCGCTTATTACGCATTACATTATATTCGCTATCGTGAACATAATGTAATGGTGGATAAACGGTTGAAAGTGTCGGAAATATTCGGATAAAATAAAAAAGGCCACGGCGAATGTGCCGAGGCCTTTGGCGTTAAGAGAAGAGAGAAGGTGTTATCGGGTTGACGGGAGAAAGAACCTTCTTTTGCCGGAGGGCATCATGTTTTCGTCCCGGGCGGCGCGATGCATCAGGCATAAAGCGATAAACAGGATGAGAACAACGAAGACAATAACCGTTAAGACGATTAGAAGTGTTTTCATGGCAACCTCCTTTTCTTATCGTTAGTTTTCGGAAACATCTCCTCGTTCATATTCGTAAGCACTATATAAAGAAAACAGAGGAGTACGGCAATAAGTGCCAGATAAATTAAAACAACAAAAATAGCACCCATAAGATTCCTCCTTTTTAAACCAAAGTTATTATTAAAATATAAAGAACAACCCATCTTTTAAATCCCCACCCCAGCCTCGCGACCTGGCATCGGCGCCCGATTTCCCTTTTGAATCCGAACACTTGTAGAATTAGATTATGAAAAAAAACAAAAAGTTTTTCGCATCTTTCAAAAAGCGAACGAAGCGAGATAAGTATTTTGAAAAGAAAGAAATATTCTTTCCGCGAAATAGCCAAGGCGTTGAAGAGATCCGTTTCAACGATCTCCGACGAGATAAGATTGAACAGTGTTAAAAGAAGATACGATCCGCAAAAGGCCCACCACAAAGCCTATGTTCGCCGAAAATACAGCAAGTATCAGGGAATGAAAATCGTACAGAATCACAAGCTCAGAGAATTTGTGGAAAAAGAGCTCTTAAATGATCAGTCGCCAACCAATATCTCCGGCCGGATTATAAAACATGAAAAACATCTTCCGGTTGTTTCAAAAAATATCGTCTACAAATATATTGCCAGTCCCTACGGCCGGAGAATTGAACACCATCGGGCCAAACGAAAAGCCCGCCGGCGGGGACGGCGAGCTAAGAGCGAGAAGCTGAAAGACAGGGTCTTTATCGATCAAAGACCCGAATTTATCAATAAAAGGAAGCGAATCGGCGATGCGGAAGCGGACTTCCTCCTTTCAGGTAAGAGCGGCCAGGGCATCATTCTGAACGTCACGGATAGAAAGTCGCGGGCGCCGTTTCTGGAGCAGATTCTCATTGTTACCGTTGAGAACGTCCATGCCGCCTTTAAGAGAATCGGGAGAAGGTTCCCCGAGTTAAAAACCATCACCACCGACAATGACATTCTGCTGCGGTTTCACAAGGAGCTGGAAGAATTATTGAGAGTAAAGATATATTTCTGCCACCCGTATCGTTCCTGGGAGAAAGGCACGGTGGAAAACTCCAACGGTTATGTGCGCAGGGACATTCCCAAGGGCAGCGACATATCTAAATATTCAAAGAGGTTAATCAGTAAAATAGAGAATAAACTGCAAAAAAGATTCATGGATTGCCTTAATTACTGCGCGCCTTACGAGGTGCTCAAAAAACATCGGCAACAAAAAAAGCGCCGAAGCGCTAAAAGAAATAGAAAATTAAGGTGTTCGGATTGAGGGTGGTCAGTGGGTAATCGCTTGATTTTATAGGATACAACTAGCCACGATTTATGTCAATCTTTTCGCATTTCTCCCTCTCCTTTTGGAGGAGAGGGTTGGGGTGAGGTTAATTTAAA
>Ga0210017_1002602_pt1 | contig 15371 bp, 29 predicted proteins | sample CryGeyCG2014_020_FD_183966 | JGI IMG/M metagenome (GOLD analysis project Ga0210017, IMG submission 183966) | Groundwater microbial communities from aquifer - Crystal Geyser CG08_land_8/20/14_0.20 (SPAdes) (version 2) | ecosystem: Environmental > Aquatic > Deep subsurface > Groundwater | place... | reverse complement strand
CTGCCACGAGCGTTGAAGAAAATATTGTGGGCCAGGAAGGTCAGGAACTATCCCAAATTTTAAATATATATAATCCGACTGCTTATTTTGAGAGACCCTTTGTCTATCCTTTGGATAAGATTGATATAAGCGGGAATTTTGGGAATATCAGAAAAAGCGGAGAAATAAAGCTGCAGCATCTGGGAACTGATCTCGATGCGGATGTGGGAGTGCCGGTTTATGCCATAAATGACGGGAGAGTTGTTTTCACAAAGAATTTAACCAACGACGGCAACACTCTTGTAATCGACCACGGTTTGGGAATTTACTCTTTATATCTGCATTTAAACGAATTTAAAGTTTCTCCGGGGGATATGGTAAAAAGAGGAGATGTTATCGCTACGGTTGGGAATACGGGTTATTCCCTCGGTTCCCATTTGCATTTTTCGGTTAAGATAAATAACGGAACAAGTTTAGCCAGCGTTGACCCCCTTAGATTCATCAAGTCAGCAAATAAGATAATACAATAGAAATAATGTGGAGTTATTGAGTGAAAAATAACCAAAATTTAGCCATCTGTGCTATGGTTACAAAATATAAAATTATTGAGGAACGTACAATTTCAGTGGATAAAACCGGAAAGGGTCGTTATATTGAGTTAATGGGATTGGATTACAGTGATTGCTGGGGAAGCGGCATGATTCAATTGCTAAGCGAGAAAAACCCGAATTATTATTATCAATCTAGGTGGAGAGAATATTTGAAGAGGGAAGGAGAGCGCGACTATCGAATAGTCAGCGATTTCGTTGAATCAATTTATCATGACGGAGAGCGAATAAAATAAAATTATGGATGGGCAAAGGAGGGAAAATGTAAAAATCGGTTCGGAAGTGGAAATTGTGCTTAAAAAAGACCAGAGAGCCGGAAAGCTTACCCGCGGAATAGTGGCGGAAATTTTAACGAGTTCCACCCTTCACCACCGCGGGATTAAGGTGCGACTAAAGGATGGACAAGTCGGCAGAGTACAAAAAATTTATCCCGTATTCCCCAAAATAAACAAGCAAGAGTATCAAGAAGGCCTAATATAATCAGTTATCGGCTTGGCTAAGCCAAGCCGATAGTCGCCGGAAGGGCGATTTTTTGGTAGAATCATACTATGAGTACAATTTGTGTTTTTGGAGCGAGTATTACTTGGGGCGCTTTTGATGATGAAAAAGGCGGCTGGGTAGAACGTTTAAAAACTTATTTCTGGAAGAGTGATAACGACTTTTATAATCTTGGTATCTCAGGAGATAAATCTACAGACTTACTGAAGAGATTTAAAGCCGAATGCAAGGCAAGGGAGCCAAATGTTATTCTAATTTCTATCGGGATTAATGATTCCCAGTATATCAATGATAGAAACAATCCGAGGACCCCAATCGGCGAATTCAAAGATAATATCCAAAAGCTGATAGAAATCGGCCAGGCATTTACAGGCAAAATCATCTTTGTAGGGCTTAATCCTGTCGATGAATCAAAGACAATGCCAATACCGTGGAGTCCCGAAAAATATTATACCAATGAGAATATCCAAGAATATAATAATGTCGTTAAATCGATTTGTGAGGAAAACAACCTTTCCTTTATTGAGATTTTCGATAATTGGATGAAGTCGGATTATAAGAATTTATTAGAAGATGGCTTACATCCAAATTCCAAGGGGCACAAAAAGATATTTGAAACTGTAAATGATTTTCTAATCCAAAATAAAATAATCAAAATCTAGCTTGAGAAAGAATTAAAAATAATGATGACAGATAAATTGAATAAAATCCTCGTCTTCTTAAATATAGTAGGGAAGCTGAAATCCACTTTCAGATTTAGCGAAGTCAAAAATATGCCGAAGGACTTAAAGGATTCAAGCGCTGCTCACTCATGGAGGCTGGCCTTGATGGTTTCCGTATTAATTGATGAATTAAATTTAGATGTGGATAAAGAGCGCGCCTTAGAACTTGCTATCGTCCACGATATTGCAGAGTCAGCAACTGGAGACATAGATGCAATTTTAATTTTTACCGGTAAGGTTTCAAAGGAGGAAAAACAAAGGAATGAGAGAGAAGCCATTGAGAGGATAAAAGAGAGTTTGTCTTTAGAGACTGGGAATAAAATATTCAATTTGTGGCATGAATATGAGGACGGCTCTACCAAAGAAGCGAAATTGGTAAAAGCACTTGATAAATTAGAAACTCTGGCCCATCTAGCTGAAGCTGGCTATCAAAATTGGGATAAGCCGGAATTCATAGCTAAATATGCCGACAAGGCCGTGGAAGGCTTTCCGGAATTAAGAGGATTATTAAAAATAATAAAGCAAAAGTTAAAGTCGGAATTTGGCAAAGGGGGTATTCCTTGGAAAGAGGAGTATGGCGCCTAGATCAAAATCCAAATAACTAAAACTGTGGAAAACTTAGCTAAACTAAGTTTGGCTAAGCCAAGTTGAGGGACAATCGCCCAGAGGGCGATTTTTTGGTATAATTGAAATATGAATAAATTTAAATTAGTCTGTTTTGATATAGATGGAACTTTAGTTGATGGAACTTCATGGTTTTTATTGACCGAAGGATTAGGATGTTCACTTAAAAAGCATGTTAAAATTTATCGTGCTAAAAGAGAAAAAATACCATTTTTAAAGAAAGAAAGAATGTTAACTAAGATGTATCGGGAAAGCGGCAATGCCACTCAGAAATTCATTAGAGAGTTCTTCTCTAAAGTCAAGCCAAAATCAGGGACCAAAGAAATAATTTCTTATTTGAAGAAAAAAAGATACAAAGTTTATCTTATTTCAGGAGCAATTGATATTTATGTAGAAGAGATTGCTAAAAAATTAACCGTAGATGGTTTCTATGCTAATTCCTCTCTAAAATTTGACAAAAACGGTGTTCTTAAAAAGATTTACTACAAAAATGACCAAGGAGAAATTAAATTAAAACAGCTTAATAAATTAATAAAAAAACTCGGAATAAATCTTAATAAAGTTGTCTTTGTGGGAGATAGCGAAAACGACATAGCGATCTTTAAAGAAATTAAACATGGAATAGCTGTTAATTCTTCAAGTGAAGGGCTAAGAGGTATTGCTTGGAAAAATATAAATTCATTAGGACAACTTAAGGATATTTTGTAAGATAAAATAGGTTCCAATTTAGCCAAAGCATTCAAAGGAAAATTATGAAAATGAAAATGTTTATAAAAAATTTAAGACCTTTAAGTGTTTGGGAGTGGTCAGTTTGTGCAATAGGAATGTTTTTTATCGGGTTAGGAATGGGGTATATTGATGTCCAGGTTTATGACTACGGAATAGGTCTTGTGATTTTCGGATTGATTTTAGAAATCCCGGCTTTTTATTTAATATATAAACATAAGAGCGACTAAAACTTAGCCAAGGTTGGGAACGGTCGCCGAAGAGGCGATTTTTTGCTTGGACTTGATTTTCCACCTTTTTTCTTGTAGATTAATAGAAGAAAATACACGGAAAGGAGGGCGTAATGATTAGGAAGTGCCTTGTGGTAAAGCTTTCGGGCGATGTGGCGGAGAGGGAAGAACTTTATGAAGAGTTATCTTCCATTAATAAACAATACGATTTGTTTATTATTTGCGGAGGAGGAACTGCAATTACCGCCAAACTAAAAGAAAAAAGGATCCCCTTTAAATTTGAGGGTGGCGAGCGGGTAATTAAATCAGGGAAAGGAAGAGACTTGGCTTACGACGCACTAGAGGGCAAAAGAGCTTTTGTCGAAAGCAAATTACTAGAATGGGGAGTCGGGGCCACTGTTCGCTCGCCGGCAATAAAGTTTGGCAAAAAGACTTGTCATGTTAATGGGGACAATTTTGTAAGGATGATTCATCGGAATTTCGATAAGGTATTCATCTTTACGTTAAAAGGGAGGGATAAATCTTCCTTGGAGGACATTAAAAATATCGAAATCGTGTTTTTGTAAGGCAATCGTGTCTCTATGGCCTCCAACCTTATAGATTTTTTAAGGGGGAGGCCACTTTTTTTATGGGTCGCCGAAAAGGCGATTTTTTGGTAGGATGGAATATATGGTTAGTTTTAGAATAAGAAAAGTTCAAAATAGTGACGAAGATTGGATAAAGAAATTCATTGCCAAACATTGGGGTTCAGAGACAATTATCGGTTGCGGTAAAACTTATTATCCGCATAAACTACCAGGATTTGTAGCGGTTTCTGACAAGAAATATTTGGGATTGATAACATATGCAATAAGAAAAAATGAGTGTGAACTAGTGAGTCTTAACGTGGTTAAAAAGAGGAAAGGGATTGGGACGGCCTTAGTTAAGGAAACTATAAAAACTATAAAACGTGGTGGCTGTAGAAAATTATTTTTTGTTACAACTAATGATAACGTTAACGCCCTGATTTTTTATCAAAAAATAGGGTTTACAATGAAAAAAGTTTATCCCAATGCCATTGCTGTGGCCAGAAAAATTAAGCCAGAAATTCCCCTGGTGGGTAATTACGGAATTCCGATTAGGGATGCAATAGAGCTGGAGATGGTCTTCAAAAAATAAACTAACCAAAATTTAGATCAAAGTTGAGGAATATGAATAATAATCAAAATACAAAAGTTGGGGTTTGTGGTATTTGCTGTTCAAGTTGCGGACTTTATATAAAAGGAATTTGCCTTGGATGTAGTAAAACTAAAGAGGGAGTAGAGTTTTTGAAAAGCATTGATGCAAATTGTCCTGTTTTGGAATGCGCTGTTGAAAAAGAAATAGATGTTTGTTCAAAAGATTGTAAAAAATTTCCATGTAGCAAGTTTGAAGGATGGCCCTTGACTAAAGAATGGCTTAAAATGTACAAAACAAGATTAAATAACGGTAAATAAACGAGTCAATTTTAGCCAAAGCCCTGAAGTAGAATAAATTCACTACAGGGTAAACATTTAAAGGAGAATTATAAGTTATAGATTATGGATTCGGAAAAATTATTACAAGGAGAGTTTAGGTTGTTTGGTGAATTTAATTTGTTAAATTTTAAAAACAATCCTAATAAAGATTTGTTTAAAATTACTGGAGTATATGTGCTTTGCTTAGAAGAAAAATTCGATCGGTTATTAGGAAAAACTGATGTACTATATATAGGACAATCGGGCGGCGCAAAGGGAGGTAAGGGGCGTTTTATTGTAGAGAGATTAACTGATTATTGCGTGGGTGCTTTCAGCGCCCCTCAAGACAAACGAATACATGATGCAATAGAAGGTATATCTCGAAAGCTTAAGAAAAAAATTTTAATATTCTATAAAAATATAAAAAAAGATAATTGCGAACAAGAAGAACAGTACCTCTTAAAGGAATTTGAAATAGATCATTTAGAACTTCCTCCATGGAATAGACAATTGCCAAAATCAAAACTATGAAGAAGAGAAATAAATCGGATCCCAATAAACTTTTAAAGAAAATATTCGGGAAGACGGTAGAAGAAAAAAAATCGGAGAGGTGCCCCGAATGTAAGGGAGAAATGTTTTTACTCTGTATAAGTTGTGGACTTCTTCCGTGTCGGTTTCATTACATTTGTCCTAAATGCCCGAGGGAGGTAATTTCAGACAAAAATGGATTGGTAGAAAATAAAAAATTAACTCAAGAAGAATTAATTAAAAGATTAAGTTGGAAAGAGTTATAAAAATAATTAAAATTTAGGTCAAAGTTAGATTGTTGAGGATTTACCTAAATAGGTCGTCGAAAAGGCGATTTTTTGGTAGAATGAAATATATGGCAGAAGTCAAAATTTTAATTGAGGGTTATACAACAGCCGATTCAGTAGCCTTGGGCGGCGAAGAAAAATCATGTTCAACGATTACATTAGTGAGAGACAGAGATATTATTATGGTTGTTGATCCGGGAGTATTAGAAAATCAAAAAATGTTAGTTGATAAACTTAGAGAGGAAGGATTAAGCATTGATGATGTTAATGTTGTTTGTATCACACACTCGCATATTGACCATTACAGAAATATAGGAATGTTCCCGGAGGCAAAGAGTTTGGAATACTGGGGCTTTTGGGACAGAAATACAGTAGAGGACTGGAAAGAACAATTTACAGAAAATATCCGGATCATAAAAACGCCAGGCCATAACTATGATTCAATAACTCTTCTCGTTAAAACAGATAATGGTATTGTTGCTATATGTGGAGATGTTTTTTGGAAAGAAAATTTTCCCGAGGACGATCCTTATGCTTCTGACAAAGAAAAGTTAGAAGAGAGTCGCCGCAAAGTTTTAGAGCTGGCAGATTGGATAGTTCCTGGTCATGGTGTGATGTATAAAGTAAAAAAATAATCAAAATTTAGGCCCATTATGAAAAAGTTATTCCTTGCTTCGGTAGTGGCAAATACAATAGAAAAATTTATTGAAATTCTCCTTAAATCACCAGATAAATTAAAAGTGGCTTTTATTCCGACCGCCGCTGATCCGTATAAAGATAAGTGGTTTATTGAGGAGGATCGCAACAAATTAAAGGAAAAGGGATTTAACGTAAAAGACGTAGACATAAAAGGAAAAACTGAGCAAGAACTATTACAGGAGCTAAAAGATACAGATATCATATTTGTAGCGGGCGGCAACACATTCTATTTATTAGAGAAGGCGAGAGAGAGCGGTTTCGATAGAATTGCAAAAGAGTTTGTCGAAAAAGGCGTAATTTACGTGGGCTCCAGCGCCGGAGCAACGCTGGTCGGTCCCAACATTGAACCCGTAAAACCATTTGATGACCCATCCGAAGCGCCTAGTTTGAAATCTTTTGAAGGGTTAAGTTTTGTTGATTTTATCGTTCTGCCGCATCTCGAAGAAAAAAATAAGCAACAATACGAAACCGTAATTAAAGAATACGAAAACAAATATAAAATCATCCCGCTTACTAATTACGAAGCAGTTTTAGTTGAAGACGAGAATATTAAAATAATCAAAATTTAGGCCGAAGCTAAACTCAAATTAAGAATGAATGTTTTTGAAAAATTATACAAAGAACTTAAAAGGAAATACGGGATGCCCAAAGGCCAGTGGAAACTTTGGCGCAAAAGGCCAAAAACTGAAAGAGAAAGAGAAGAGGTGATAATCGGAGCGATTTTGACCCAAAGAACAAACTGGAAAAACGTTGAATTAGCTTTAAATAATTTAAAGAAAGCAAAAATAAATTCTTTAAAAGATATTTTGCGATTGGGCGAAAAAAGGTTAGCACCTTTAATCAGACCATCGGGATTTTATCAAACCAAAGCCAATTATCTTTTTCACTTGGTTGAATTTATTCTCAGGAATTACGGTAATTTAGAGAAAATGAGAAAGGCTAATCTTAAAGAGTTAAGGAAGCAATTGTTGAAATTAAAGGGCATTGGCTCGGAAACAGCAGATAGTATTTTACTTTACGCTTTAGATAAAACAGTTTTTGTGGTAGATGAGTATACCCGAAGATTGGTTAAGGAACGAGGTCTGGTTGATAATTTATCTTATGCATTTTTGCAAAAACTATTTGAGAAAAACTTAAGAAAAGATTTTCGATTATATCAAGATTTTCATGCTTTAATTGTTATCAGTGAAAAAATAAAAAATAGAAAAAATTAGGAGAAGACGTAATGAAAATTAAAGAAATTCAGGCAAAAAATATTCTTTCAGAATCGAAGGTTTATGATTGGACAATCAATCCCTATGTCGGCTGCCAGCACGGCTGCATTTATTGTTATGCGAAGTTTATGAAAAGATTTAGCGGCCACAAAGAGAATTGGGGTGAGTTTGTTGATGTAAAAATGAATGCGCCAGAACTGCTCAGTCAGGAAATAAAGAAAAAGAAAAAAGGAAGAGTTTGGGTAAGTGGAGTATGTGATCCTTATCAACCAGTTGAGAAAAAATATGAATTAACAAAGAAATGCCTGGAAATTCTCCAAAGAAATAATTGGCCAGTGACAATTCAAACGAAATCGCCATTGGTTCTGCGAGATTTAGAGTTATTAAAGAAATTTCAGGAAATAGAGGTTGGATTTACTATTACGACTGGTGATGAAGAAATTAGAAAAATTTTTGAACCCCGGACTTCTTCAATTAAAGAAAGAATTCAAGCCTTAGAGAGATTACATCGGGAAGGCATCAAAACCTATACAATGATAGCTCCTCTTTTGCCAAAGGCAGAAAGTTTAATGACTAAGTTAAAAGGTAAAGTAGATTATGTTATAATTGATAAAATGAATTACCATTATGCTGATTGGATTTATAAAAAATATCAATTAAGAAAAATAAACAATGGAGATGTATTGGCTAATCTTTTTAAAAAAGAAAATATTCCTTGTCAGGTCGTATTTTAAAAATTAATTGAGAAATAAAATTTAAAAATGGAAACCATTTATTTTAATAAAAAAGGGAAGGAAAATACGGAGGAAACCCTAAAATTGGCAAAGAAGATTGCCGACCAAAAAGGCATCAAGGATGTTATTTTAGCCTCAACAACCGGTTATACTGCTGAAAAAGCAATGAAAATTTGCGAAGATTTAAAGCTAATCATAATTGGCATTGAAAGAAACAATTTTCCGTCAGAATTAATTAAAAGATTAGAAAAGAATGGGGATGAAGTTTATTTCAGCCATGAAGAGGAATATAATTATCCTGGAGATATGCAGACAGCATTTAGAAGATTTTCCCAGGGGACTAAAGTTGCTGTAGAAGTTACGGTGATTGCAGCGAAGAAAAATGCTGTCGAGGTTGGGGAAAAGATAATTGCTATAGGTGGAACCCACGAAGGAGCAGATACGGCTCTCGTGATTGATGCTGCTAAAGATTTTAATGATATCGTGATTGAAGAGTTGATTTGCAAACCTCGTTAGAGAGATTAATTTAATCAAGTCGCCCCTCATTATTTTTAATAAACGGGCTTGATTTTTTCTTCGATGTGTTTTATTATTTACAAGAGTCTTTTTAGACACTTTGAGAACATAATAAAAAAGTTGGAAAGGAGGGAGAAATGATCCAGCGGCTTTTAAGAAGATTACTGCGACCAAAAGGAAAGGCAGTAAAGGTTATTGTCGATGGTGAAAACTTGCTTCATTCTCTAAAAGAACTAAAAAGAGGAGATATTGAGGTTTCAGAACTTCTGGCTAGTTCAAAAGAGATTTTGAAAAGAGGCGAGGAAATCAAAGAGATTTATTTTTTTGGTACCTATCGAGAGGATGATTCAAGCCAGAATTTATTCAGAAAGGCACTAAAGAGAAATGCTGGGGCAAAAGTGATAATGAAACGGGAAAAGGCAATAATTAGCGGAATGACCTGGAAAAGTAGAGTAGACCCTTATATTATTGTTGAAATAATGGAGACGACCTGGCAACCAGAGTATGGAAAGATTATTCTTTATTCTGGAGACAGTGACTTTGAAGCCCCTCTTAGAAAAGTCAAAGAGCGGGGGATTAAATCAGTGGTAATTAGCGCTCGGAATAATCTTTCTCGGGAATTAAAAGCGGCGGCTGACGAAGTCATCTATCTTGAAGATTTCTTAACCAACATAACTGGGGAGAAGGTGGCCTAACTATTTAGAATTTAGAGCCACCTTTTTATTTTGAGAAGTCGCCGAAAGGGCGATTTTTTGGTAGAATAAAACATATGGCAGAAGTTAAAATTTTAATAAAAGGATATGCTAAGAAAACTAAAGACGGTTGGATGGCTTCGCCATCCACGGTTCTAATTAGAGATAGTGGATTGAATATTCTTGCAGATCCTGGTTCAAATAAGAAACTATTGCTGAAGAAGCTTGCCGAAGAAAAACTAAAGCCAGAAGACATAGATATGATATTTTTAACTCATTATCATCTGGACCACAGTCTGAATATAAGACTTTTCCCCGATTGTGACGTATTAGACGGAAATGAAATCAACAAAGACGATAAGATATTGAGTTATTCTGGTAAAATTCCGAATACAAATGTAAAAGTTATAGAAACTCCTGGTCATTCTGTTGAGCATGCATCGCTATTAGTTGAAACAGAAATAGGAAAGATTGTTGTTGCTGGTGATGTATTTTGGTGGACTGATAATGAAAAACAAGTAGTTGATATTAATAGACCAGATCAAGCGCATAGCTGTGATATGAAAAAACTTATTGAAAGCCGTAAAAAAATTTTGGAAATAGCCAATTACATTATTCCCGGTCATGGAAAGATGTTTAAAGTTGAAAAATAATCAACCCCGGTAGTAGAAGCTGCGCTTCACTACGGGGCAGGAATTTAAACTGAAGTTGACATAAATTTTAAGGAGTTTATAATAAAAATATATGGCGAGACGATTTACGGCAATATATAAAAAAAGCGGGAAGTGGTATTTAGGCTGGGTTGAAGAAATTCCGGGAGTTAATACCCAAGGTAAAACTCTTAAAGAGACAAAAGAAAATCTCAAAGAGGCGCTTTTATTAATTCTGGAAACTAATCGGATTTTGAATAAAAAAGAATTTCCCAAAGGAAAAGTAATCAGGGAGCCCCTTTTAGTCTCTTTATAATGAAAAGAAACGATTTAATCAGGCATCTTCGCAAAAACGGTTGTATTTTTATTAGAGAAGACGCGAGACATAGCGTCTTTTTTAATCCGTTGATGAATAAAACTTCTACCATTCCTCGTCACGCAGAAATCGATAACTTTTTAACTAAGAAAATCTGCCGCGATCTTGGCGTAAAACCACTTAAAAAATAATCAAAATTTAGGCCGAACTTAGCTTGTTGAGATTGGACCTTGACAACAATCTATGGTATGCTAATTTAAGTGTAATACAAATTATTACAATTATATGCGTGAAGTAATTAATATTTCATTACCTAAAGAATTAAATAAAACGGTAGAAGAGATAATCAAGAAAGAGAAATACGCCACTAAAAGCGAATTTTTTCGCGATCTTTTACGAATGCGAATAGAAGGCGAAATCCTTCGGAAGTTAGTAGAAAGTCGAAAAGAGCTTGCCGCCGGAAAGGGGAAACTTCTTAGATCTTTGAAAGATTTGCGGTAATTGTTTTTCAGACACTTATGAAGGCATATTATTCAAGTAAGTTTGCCGATGAATACAAGAAATTACCTTTGAAAGTTAAGAAAATCGCCGAGAAAAAAGAGCAAATTTTTCGGAGAAATCCTTTTGATTCTCAACTAAAAACCCATAAGCTAAAAGGAAGCCTTAAGGGCTTTTTTTCTTTTTCTATCACTCAAAAATATCGAATTATTTTTGAAATAATTGATCCTAATACAATTTGGTTTCATTCTGTCGGAGGCCATTCGATTTATAAATTATGGGAATAATAAAATAATCAAAATTTAGGCCGAAGTTAATTATTGAAGTCTGACTTCAACCAGTCGCCGAAATGGCGATTTTTTGGTAGAATAAAAATATGAAACCTAAAGCAAAAGTTTATATTGATGGAGCGAATATGTTTTACACTCAAAAGAAATTAGAGTGGTTTTTAGATTGGAAAAAAGTGAAAGATTATATCCAAGAAAAGTGGGATGTTTTGGAAATTCGTTATTATACAGGAGTAAAATTAGATGATGAAAAGATGGCGGGATTTTTAAGATACTTAGATAATGTAGGGATTACTCCCATTACTAAACCAATAAAAGTAATAAAAATTGACGATAATCATCCTTTAAAAAGACTTTATGATTATTCTGAAATGTATAAATCTAATTGCGATGTGGAAATAACTACAGATATTCTTCTCGAAATGAAAGAAGTCGACGAGATAATTCTCTTTACCGGAGATAGTGATTTTCAATATTTAGTTAAAAAACTCAAAGATTTGGGTAAAAAAGTTATAATTTTCTCTTCTCGTAAGACGATATCTTGGGAAATAAAATTAGAAGCATCAGAATTCATTTATTTAGAAGATATTAAAGACCAAATAATTCGAAAATAAAAAAACCGTCCCAGCTTGCGCCGGGACGTACTGTAAAACTATTATTATTATAACAAGCCAGAGAGACCTGTCAAGAGTTATCGAGAGTTTAAAAGAGTTATAAAATAATCAACCCCGCACCAGAGCAAAGCGCGGTACGGGGCAGGAATTTAGGCCGAAGTAGAATGAAAAAAATTAATATAAAAATAAAGCGAGTAAAGAGAATGGGGGTGATTGACGCCAGACCGATAAGAATTATTCACTCTCTTGATGGACTGGTTGATCCTTTAGACCCCGAAAAGATTTTAAAAGTTATTAGATGTTTAAGCAAAAAAATTGATTGGAAAAATGTAGATTATGTCGTTGGTTTTGACAGCGGAGGAATTATTCCCTCAGTATTTCTTTCTTTTGTTAACAAAAAACCGTTACTGATTGCCTATAAACTGAATTTAGATTTGCCTCATCGGATTAAATTTTTAGAGCCACATGCTGTAAAAAAAGATATTTATATTTACGGTCTCAAAAGAGGAAATAGGGTTGTTTTGGTTGACGATGAAATATATTCAGGCGATTCAATGGTTGAAGCGATAAAAGAACTTCAGAAAGGGGGAATTATAATTAAAGATATTGTTTGTTTGATTGAAGCAGTAAAATTAGGCGCCAGAAACAAAATACGAGAATTTGGTTTTGATCTAAAAAGTTATTTAAAACATAATCTTTAATTAGAAAAATAAAATAATCAAAATTTAGGCCGAAGATGAAAAAGTTTACACAAATGAAAATAAGGGATGTGTTAAAAATAAAGATGAAGTGGTGGATTGCTTTTTTATTTTTTCTTCTTTTTAGCAGTTTAATAATTTTATTAGAAACTTTAATAATAAAATAATGAAAATTTAATGAAGCAATTGTTGAAGTCTGGCTTCAACCAGTCGCCGAAATGGCGATTTTTTGGTAGAATTAGAGAATGAACATAAAGATTTTAATTATTTTAATAATTTTAATTGGTTTAGGGATAGAGGGATATTTTATTTTTAAAAAAGAAGTTCCATCGGAGGAAAAAGAAACGTCGTTGGAAGAAGAAATTCCACCCTCTGCGGAGAAAGCAAAAGAATTAAATTTAAATTGGCAGGAAGATGCCGGTATCCGGGTCTCAGATGGAAGTGTCCCCTATATTTATAAACTAAAAGATGGAAGATATAGATTATATTATTGCGGCGCAGGGGGGATTCTTTCAGCCATTTCTCCAGATGGTTTAACTTTCCAAAAAGAATTAGAAGTTAGAATTGCCACAGTTTTCCAATCTGGAAACCAAGAATCAATGGTTTGTGATCCAACGATTGTTGAATTACCCGATGATAAAATTCGAATGTATTATAAAGGCTCTAACGGTCCTGGCGGGCCGGGCGAAGCCCTTCATAAGGTTTTCTCAGCTGTTTCTTCAGATGGTTTGAATTTTCAAAAAGAGGGTTTAAGAATTGATTCAGAAAACACCGGAGATGGGGGTTGGGCTTCGGTTCCCGAAGCTATTAAACTCTCAGATGGCCGAATTAGAATTTATTATGTCTCTGGAGATTTTGCGGCTGGGGGCGGAATAATGTCGGCAATATCAAATGATGGATTAAATTTTCAGAAAGAAACAGGAGTAAGAGTTAAAGGAATGGTAGACCCGGCGATAATTGTTTTACCAGACGGAGAATATTTGCTTTTGGTTATTTCTCTAGACCCAAGACTTTCACCTTATTTGCCAAGAGGTATTTATAGTTACTTATCTAAAGATGGCTTGAATTTCGAAAATCGAAAAGTAGTTTTGCAAAAGGATGGCGTTTATGATCCAACAATAATAGAAATTAATAGTGAAAGTTATCGAATTTACTATGGCGAGGATATAGGCGGCCAGCTAGATCAGCCAAGTATTATTACAAAGAGCTTAATCGGTCGCCTAGAGTGAAGCCAGAAACAATTCTTATCTTTTAAAATAATCAAAATTTAGCCCGAAGGTGAGAAAAGTTTTATGAAAATATTTATTAGGGCAAGGCCCTTGGCTAAAGAAGAAAAGATAGAAAAGATAGATGGAATAAATTTCATTGTTTGGGTTAAAGATCCGCCGAAAGACGGCAAGGCGAACAGGGCGATCACCAAGGCATTGGCCTTGTATTTCAATGTCGCGTCTTCGCGCGTTAATCTTGTTTCTGGCTTTTCCTCAAGGCAAAAAGTTTTTGAAGTATTAATATAATGAAATAGTCGATGAAGCATTGCTTCATCTTCATCTTCGTCCACCCGAGCCGAAGCGAAGGGTTAAGAAGAGATTTATCTCTTCGTTCGCCTTGGGCGGACTCGATATGAGATGGTTATTAAGATCAAAAATCCATAAGGCAACGGTAACCGATGAAAATTTAAATTATGTGGGAAGTGTAGGTATAGATAAAGCCCTTATAGAGAAAGTTGGGATTTTCCCGGGAGAGAAAGTTTTAGTGGCAGATAACACTAATGGAACAAGGTTGGAAACTTATGTGATTGAAGAAGAAAAAAATTCAGGGAAGATAATTATTTACGGAGCTGCCTCTCGTTTAATTAAAAAAGGTGATGAAATCATTATTATGGGCTTTGAATTGACCGATAAACCGATCAAGGCAAAGAGTATTCTCGTTGATAAAAATAATAAATTCGCGAAGTTTTTATAAACCAGCCACTATTAATAAATATAAAGATAAAATTGAAATTTGCGTGTTGAATATGGTAATTATCCGTTCAAAAAAGTTTATATTAAGACCGCTTAGGAGAGGAGATGAAGAATCATTGATGAAGCATATCAATAACAGGATAATAGCGAGGAATACTTTAAGAATTCCTTATCCTTATAAATTGAAAGATGCGCGCTGGTGAATTAATCACAATTTAAAGTTAGATAAAAAGAAAAAGAAACACGAGATTAATTTTGCGATCGTGATGAGTGGGGAGGTTGTTGGTGGAATAGGTTTAAATAGGATCTGGCAGCATTGCGCAGAAATAGGTTATTGGTTGGGAGAAAAATATTGGGGGCAGGGGATTACGACTCAAGCCGTAAAGCTGGTGACAAAATATGGGTTTGAAAAATTAGGTTTAAGAAGAATATATGCCTTTGTTTTTATCTGGAATAAAGCCTCAGCGAAGGTTTTGGAGAAATCGGGTTTTAAATATGAAGGGAGATTAAAAAAACACGCTAAAAAGGGTAATAGATTTCTGGATGATTTTCTTTACGCTAAAATAAAATAATCAAAATTTAGGCCGAAGTTGAGAAAATTGACTTAAGCTCTAAAAAATGTTATTGTTAAATATCCTGGTATACCAGGATATTTTAGTTCTTTAAAGACGGTAAAGCTCTTTACAATTTACAAATAAATAAGTAGATAAGGGAGGGTAAAAAATGGCAAACAAAGATTTTTCCGAGATGAATTCACAACTCAGGCAGGAGATTGAGGAAATTCTCAGCCAAGACAGAGCAAGTCAGTTAACCTT
>Ga0210017_1002601_pt1 | contig 15372 bp, 12 predicted proteins | sample CryGeyCG2014_020_FD_183966 | JGI IMG/M metagenome (GOLD analysis project Ga0210017, IMG submission 183966) | Groundwater microbial communities from aquifer - Crystal Geyser CG08_land_8/20/14_0.20 (SPAdes) (version 2) | ecosystem: Environmental > Aquatic > Deep subsurface > Groundwater | place... | reverse complement strand
TATATCGTTATCGAGTTCGAAACCGTGTTTGAAAACAAGAATTGCGCCGTCGAGACGGTCACGCCCATGCTGGACAAAGATGGTCAGTGGCGGGTGTCGGGATATTTTATCAAATAAGAATCCGACATTCGGTTTCAATCTATCGCGCACGCTTAAAATACACCGTATCGTCAGGCAGATACGGACTCAGACATGATGAGCAGTGACGATGTGAGAATCCGCGAGGCAACCGTATCCGATATGGAGACGATCATCCGTCACCGCCGATGTATGTTCAGCGAGATGGGATTCACCGAAGAGGCGGCTCTCGACGCGATGGCGGCGACGTCCGCCCAATCGGTACGAAAGCATGGGCTTCAATCCCACAAACGAGATGCCGGTGGGGATTAACAAAGGACAGGTAAGTGAGTAATACCAGCATGTATGGAATGGAAGTACTGATGAAAATGAATAATTGAAAGGTATAAACATTATTGAGGTTAAAAGGAGTACAAATGAAAAGATTTTTTGCGATTGTAGTTATCTTTCTTTTTGCTAGTTGCACCACTGGCGAATTGATGACAGTTCTTAGACCGGGAATGACGAAAAATGAAGTAATAGGCATTTTGGGAAATCCCGACGGATTTCAGTCGCGTGGTGAGTATGAGTCTTTAAAATACTCCCACCGCTTAGTTACTGCTTGGGCTTGGGACAGAGCAGATTACTTCGTAATTTTCAAAGACGGAAAAGTAGTCGAATACGGTGTTGGGGAGGTTCGCGTTAAGGACGTCAATAGTAATGTTCTATTTTTGGTACCCTTGTACTAAGTATTCTGATTTGTATATCAACACGGACATCCAACATAGCAGAAAATGAGTAATATCAGCATGCACACTATGAAAGTGTGGATGAAGTTGAATAAATTAGCCGTATAAATATATGTTATACGTTTTTACGAGATTATTAGAATCATGGCAATAATCATTCCCAAACTCGGCACAGTAAATGCGTTTGCCATGATTGTGGACATTAATCATTTCACCCGCATGGTCGCCGCGGATAAAACCGGATTGATCGTAGATTTTGTGCGTGACGTTCTTAGTGGACCCATTGCCGCCATTGAGCGTTACGACGGCGAGGTAGTCAGCTACATGGGAGATGCTATTCTTGGCATCCTTCCAACTGGTGATGGCGCAGCGTTAGCTTGCTTCAACATCGCAAAGGATTTAGACGGCCAGTGTGAGTATATCTCCAATCACCAAAAAAACTTTCCGCAAGATTGGGCGTTCGCACTCGGTGGCCCATCAATAAAGATTGCTGTTGAGTATGGTGAGCTCGATGTAACCACAATTAGCAGTCACTTTCTCGGTACAAACCGGCTACTCATCGGAGACGCAATCAACTATGCCAGCCGAATCACATCGGGCGGAATCGGCAACCGCTGCCACATCGGTCCAATAGCCGCAGCAATGACCCCATTTACCGAATACACATTGCGTGGGCCATATTCCGTCCGCGGCAAAGCACGCGAGGGAAAATACACTTACTACGAGTTTGACTTAGGCGACATATGGATTGAAGGACGCCGCAAGAAGGGAAAGGAAACTTATTGGGGCTAACTCTATGCGATCTGAAATGCCTAACAATGTGCTACCTTCTGAGATTGCTAAACACTGACACGAGTAATATCTTGCCTGATTAATGGCATTAAACCTGTTTTCAGCGAAGCCAAACGGGTTTTGACTAATCAGTCTAAACCGGTATAGTTACCGATAAATCGGAACCGGAAACCGGTTGGACTGATCTCAAAGTGAAGCATCCTGCCTGTACAACAATGCGCTTGATTGGGAGACATAAAATCAGTAAAATCCTCCTGTGATATATATGAAAATGCTTGTAGTACAAATGAGATAATCAGGAAGCCGCATTTGAAGACAACCCACAAAATCATAACCGGCGACAGCAGACAGATGAACCTTTTACCCGACCGCTCGGTTCATTTGGTCATCACATCGCCGCCGTACTGGCAATTGAAGGATTACGGCACGGACGATCAGATCGGCTATCACGAAACCTATGAGAGTTATATCAACAACCTGAATCTCGTCTGGAAAGAATGCCACAGAGTCTTACAACCCGGATGCAGGCTTTGTATCAATATCGGCGATCAGTTCGCCCGCTCGGTCTATTACGGACGCTATAAGGTCATCCCGATCCGCACCGAGATCATCAAATTCTGCGAGACCATCGGTTTCGATTACATGGGCGCTGTCATCTGGCAGAAGGTCACGACAACCAACACGACCGGCGGCGCAACGATCATGGGCAGTTTTCCTTATCCGCGCAATGGGATTCTGAAACTTGACTACGAGTTTATCCTGCTGTTCAAGAAACAGGGAATTTCACCCAAACCGACGCAATTACAGAAAGATCGATCCGCGATGACAAAGGAAGAATGGAACACCTATTTTTCCGGTCACTGGTATTTTTCGGGCGCAAAACAAGAGGGACATATTGCGATGTTCCCGGAAGAGTTGCCCGCCCGATTGATCAAGATGTTCGCCTTTGCCGGCGATACGGTGCTGGATCCGTTTCTCGGTAGCGGGACGACATCACTCGCCGCCCGAAATTTGAACAGGAATTCCATCGGTTATGAAATCAATCCCGACTATCTGCCGGTCATTAAAGCCAAACTGAATGCGAACCAGACCGACCTATCCGAGACTGAATACCATTTTCTGAAAGATCAGGTTAATACCGATTTGGTAAAAGAGATCGACAATCTGCCTTACATCTTCAAAGACCCACATCGGCTCGATAAGAAGATCGATCCTAAAAAACTGCAATTCGGTTCGCGGATCGACGAAAACAGCGGCGAGCGTGAGGAATACTATTCGGTCAAATCCATCATCAGCCCGGAAATGATCAAACTGAACAATGACCTGACGGTTCGCCTGATCGGCGTCAAAGAACGGAAACCCGTCAACGGGCAAGCGATTCAATTCCTGACTGAGAAGATCAAGGGGCAGAAAGTATTCATGAAATTCGACGACCGGAAATACGACGAGCACGATACTCTGCTCTGTTATCTCTACCTGAAGAACAAGACTTTCCTCAATGCTCATATCATCAAGGAAGGATTGGCGGATGTCGATCTTTCTTATGACTTCAAATATAAGGACAAATTCATGAATCTGAATGAGGCTACGAATGGCGCCCGATAAACGGTATTCGATGGAATTCGGCAAGAAGGAAAAAGTCCTGAATTACGCCTGTCAAACGTATCAATTATCCAGACCAAACAAAGTCGGCGCAGTCATGGCGCTCATCCGTGAGTGTCAACCAAAGACCATTCAGGAATGGGAAGAATGGTATTTCGTAAATGCCCGTACTCTATCAAAAACGCCGACAAAAATCACTCCGGAAAGTCTGCGGGAACTTGGCGAAAGGCTCTATGAGAAAATTACAGAAGTCGTCATTCCCGAATGGCAAGCGGCATTTAGTCAACTGACGCTTCAGGACTGTATCGATTATGTCCATAATCTGACTATCAATCGAACATTCGACGGTTTTCTGCGAGAGAAATCAGTTGTCAATGACGGCTTAGCCAAAATCTTTCCGGACATCGAGTTTGAAGAGTCAGCTCCGGAACTCGATCATGCCGGAGACATCGACTATGTCGCAAAAGTTGGTGACAGAGCATTTGGCATTCAAATCAAACCCGTGACTGCCAGATCGAACTTCGGCAATTACAATCCTTCCGAAAGAATGAAAGCCGGATTCGCAGAATTCGAAGACGTTTATGGCGGCAAGGTATTCATCGTTTTCAGTTTGGATGGATATATTTCCAATCAGGAAGTGATCGAACAAATCCGGCAAGAGATCAAACGACTGAAAAACGAATAGTTCTTCTGCAGTCCGTCATTTAGGGCTGAAGCCCGGTTGTCCGGGCTTATCGTTATCCACGAGTTAAATCTCATGGCAATAGAGTCAAAAGCGTCAACGCGGTTGACGCACTCCATAAACCATCTTCTAACAATTTCCCCAATTAACCCAATCAACCGAATCCGACCCAATCAACGTCCACTCACAAACAAAAGAGCCGGTCTTTCTCCGGCCCTCTGTAATTTCGTTTGGTGTGCGTTCGGTTATTTGATCGCCATCCGGTAGCGGCTGGTATTGGAGACGTTCCAATCCGTGTGTTTGGTCAGGTTTTCCTTGATGAATTCCTCCACCTTTTCGATCCGGTCTTTGATGCCATCCGCCTGCCAGTTGGATTCCGGATTCCAGAAATCGCGGTCGGTATTGGCTTGAATCCGTTTCAAAATTCTGACCAACGCCATCGGATCGTAGCCCGCTTTGTATGCGTAGATGACGCCGAGTTTATCGGCTTCGTATTCATATTCCATCTGCCGTTTCTTCGTAGAGGCTTCGAACATGTTGAACGCCAGATCGTTCAGTTCGATATCGACGTCCGGCGTTTCTCCCGGGATGGATTCATCCAGTTCGTCGAATTCGCCTTCCGCCTTGCCCTGATCGACGCGTTTGCTCATTTCAGCATAGCCGTGCTGTTTGATGACGTGCGCCATCTCGTGTCCCAGTAGACAGGCGAGTTCGGCTTCGTCCTCCACCATTTTCAGTAATCCGCCGGTGACGAAAATCATTCCGTTCGGAGAGGAATACGCCGCCGAGCGTTTATCGGTTAGCAGGTAGAATCGGAATGGGAAATAGTAGAGTTCTGTGCCTTCGAGAACGACCGTTCCGACCATGTTGACGTATTTCAACTTCGCAGGATTTTTATCCAATCCGGTCGCGGCGATCTGTCCGGCGACGGCCATGCCTGTTTTTTCAAGGTTGAACGGAATGTCGTACTCGTCAACCCGGAGCACTTTTTTCTTCGTGTAGCGGTCGGCAATCTTCTCTGCATCTCGCCCCTTATAGGTTTCCTGTTTAAATCTCTGGTATTCTGAAGGCGTGAAGAACGACGTTTCATACTGATCGATAAATGCGACGTCGCCCTTATGGTATTCGAGGAACTTCTGCGCGAATCCGCGCACAGAGCCGCTGGCAGACGCGCGTGAGATCAGAATCGGCTTCTTGTTATCGAAAGGCGAAGTCTTAGCGGTCGTCGACGAACTGGTTACATCGGCTTTTAACGCGTTTTCTGAAATCCAACCATCCTGACCGTTTAGTCGAATTTTCACCCAGCCAGTTTGAGAATCAACTGTATTGATCGACATGCCTTTTTCAAGCAGTCCGATGAGCGGATTGTAACAGCCCGGTCCTTCGCGGAAATGCGTTTTGTTCCGTTCAATGAGTTTCGTTTCCGGGAGCAACATCGCGGGCAGAGCGATAATCAGCGCCAGAATGAATGACGACTTTTTCATATTGCTTTCTATCGTTAAACGTTTAATCATTTTCATCTTTCTATTTCAAATTACGAAATTGACAAGCGAATAATCAAGAAGCAAATCTGATTCAGTTGATTTACGCCACATTTTACTTCGTCGTAATGTTAAAAACGCCATGTTCATCGATCAGATCAGGATTCGTCTGAAGTTGATCGCATCGTTTAATGAAGACCTTTGCGACGGGATCGTCGGCATCCAACTCCGCCAAATGCCGATATGCGGCGGCGGCTTCGATGAATTTCCTTTGATGATATAGCGCCAGTGCCTCTTCATGCGCCGACAGGAATTTTCGGATCGTATCGTCCGCATCTTCGATTTTTAAGTAAACGGAATAGATTCCAAGCGGTTTGTCCCGACCTTTTACGCGAATGTGGTCGATTTCACGGCATAGAATCTGGTCTTTGACAAGTTCGTATGTCGTCTCGGAAATGATGTTCTGTGTGCCATAAATCTTGTTGACACCTTCGAGCCGCGCCGAGAGGTTCACGGTGTCGCCGATGGCAGTATAATCCATTCGGTTTGACGAACCGATGTTGCCGACGACGAAGTGTCCGCTATTGATACCGACGCGCGTAATGAGCGGAATCGAATAGCCTTTCGCCTCGATCTTTAGCGCGGAAAGCCGCTTGAATCCCAGCGCGGCATGACAGGTCATCAATGCGTGATCGGGCGTTTCGACCGGTGCTCCGAAAACCGCCATGATTCCGTCGCCCGTGTATTTATCGAGCATGCCGTTATTCTCGAATATGATCTGTTCGACCTTCTCGAAATATTCGTTCAGGAACTTGACAATCTCCGGTGGCGTGAACAGTTCCGAGATACCGGTAAAACCCTGCAAGTCGCTGAACAGAACCGTTGCGTGGATTTCCTTGCCGCCCATTTCAAGTTTCTCTGGATTCTCCGTCAAACTCTCGACAACCGTCGGGTGCAGGTAGCGGTTGAATACTTTTTTCACGAGCCGCTTCTCGCGCCCTTCCGTCAGATAATTAATCACGAGAACGGCGATGATCGTCAAAACGATCGCCAACTCCGACGAAACGATGGGGATGAATATTTTATTTGCCTGAAATAGCCGGACGGCGAGCGCCAGCGGTGCAAACAGGAATATCAACGAAATGACCGCCGACTGCCAGATTTTGAGCTTTTGCCAGATAAATGCCAGCATGAACAACAGAACGATACTCGCAATCATCCATAGTAGAATCGAGAATTCTCGGACATAATCGCCGCGCACAATATTGGAAAAGATTGTTGCATAGACTTCAACTCCCGGATATGGCTCGACCGGACTGTATGGTGTCGTTTTCAGATCAAGAAGTCCCGCCGCAGTCGCGCCGATAAACACGGCTTTATCGCGAAAGATTTCGGGCGAGATGTCCGGTTTTTGACCACTTTTACACTGCAAGTAGGAATTGATAACCTGCGCAAACGAAACGTAATGAAACGTATGTCCGGGACCGCCCTGTCCATACCAGTACACTTCAAAACCGCCTTTTTTACAGAGCGGAACACGCCGCTCGCCGAAGACCAGCGAACGGGTTGATTCATTGTAAGTTACTTCATCGACTCCGTCGAACAGAAGCGCGGCGGAAAGCGCCATGTACGGGTAAAATTGGTTATCATAGCGAAATATCAACGGTAGATTCCGACAGACGCCATCATCTTCGGTAAAAAAGTTCACCGCACCCGGAAATGCCATCGTTCGCTGAAATCTCATCAGCGGTAATGTGGCGCGAGGGTACAAACGAACAATCTCCGGCGGAACGTCGAAACGGATAGCGGTGTTGAATTTTTTTACTGCGGAAACGACTTTCCCTCGTGTGGAATCTTCCATCTGCGACGCGAGGATCACTTTGCCGCTCGCTTGCATCTGGAGTGCGAATGCGGAATCGGCATACTCAGCGCTGACGTTCAATCGGTCAATATCCGGCGCGGCAAAGATGATATCATAAGCAATCACGCGCGCACCGCAGGATGTCAAATATTCCGTCATGATCGCATAAATATCGCGCGGCCACGGCCAAAGAATTTGTAACTGCGTTTGAAAATAATCGAGGCTGTTCTGATCGATAGCTATGATAACTGCTTCGTCGGGTGTGACTTTCTTCTGAAAGTCCCTGTATAAAACGTCGTGCAACTGGTTTTCCCAGCGATCGACGATTCCTATCCGGACGGACAATAGCGCCAGCGCCGTACAGCAAAAGGCGATCAACAATGCGATGGGAATTTCACGCTGATTGGATTTCACAATTCAACCTCCTCGCTCTTTGAATATCGCGAGCGGTTATTTTTTCACGACTTCCCATTCCATATTCCAATCCCACTGATCGAAATATAGGTTTCCACCTTCCCATTCGACTTCTCCGCGTTGCGAATCGACCGTCTCACTGCGCGGAAAGATTTTCGCTGGGTAGAAGTTGTCGGAGATCGCATCGTTAAATATCAACCGGTAACTGTCCATGCCGCCGAGATAGAAATATTTGAGCGTTTCGTTGTCAGTTTCGCGCAAACCATAAGTGACGTCCGCCGGAACCCAACCGTACGGCTCAATGTAAATCTCGCTCCAGTCGTGCATGCTGTCGTTTGGCGGTTGAAATTCCCAGCCTGATTGCCATTTGGCGGGAATTCCGTTCAAGCGGCACAGCGTAATGAAAAGCAGGTGCTGGATGCCGCAGTCACCATGTTTGTTTTTAAAAGCGTACATGCTCAGGTTGCGGATGGTTGAATATTCACGGGCGGAAGCCCACGGGATATTTTCATAAACCCACGCAAAAATTTTCTTCGCTTTCAAATACGGATTTGTTTCGTCACCGACAATCGTCGGCGAAATCTTGCGCAGTTCGTCGGTAAAAACGATGTGCGGAGCTAATTCTGAGACGAATGGCAGAAGTTCGGGCGTTCCGGGAGTTGGCTGAACCTTCGCCGGATCGATTGCCGCAAAAACGCCGGAAATGTTGTAAAGATATTCGACCGAAAATTTCGTCATGCTATCCTTCACCGCCGGTTTCTCAAAATATATCGTTCGCTGTTTCGTCAGTTCGTTATCCGCAACAATGTACATCGCCGGTTGCGTAGATAGCAGTTTGATATCGGTTTGACGGCTGGGAATTTCCCTTGGGAACGGAATCCAGCAACGAATTATCTTGCCGTCTGGCACAACGTTAGGATTGACGGCGAGCGTATATTTGATCTTCATCGTTACCGGTTTGACAAATCGACGATGCGAATTAACCGAAGCGCCGCTTACTTCCTGTATGTACTGATCAAGCGGGAACTCTTCGACGATAATCTTTGAAGTGTCAGCTTGCGTGGCGACGACTTTTGCCTTGATGGCTTTGGCTTCTTTGTCGATGCGGAAAATATTTGCCGCGGCGTTATTGAAGTACATTTTCTTCCCATCGATCATTTTACATTCTAGCACTCCGCTATTTTCCCATTTTTTCAGGTTGTCGCGGATTACTTCCGGAACGTAGATTTTCACATATTCCAGAATTTCGTTTTCAGTTTTAGTAAAATCAAGCCGAATTCGTCGCATACGATCCACTTCAAATAAAAGTTTCACCTTATCTTCCGCTGTGAGCGTTGTATCAGTAGCAATTTTATTCTGAATGATTATTTCAGCTTTGTGAAAATCGCCCTGGGAGATCAGCGTTTCAAAATCAGTGTTTTGGGCACATCGACCGACGAGAACAGCGATGACGGCAGTCAGCAGGAAAAACGAAAGTTGTGAAATGTTTTTCATCTTATCTACTCCTTTACTTCTCAATTTCATTTGAGGCAAAGTTATGGTCACGAAGATGTTTTTCCCAACATGATTTTTCAGGAGCGCCTCATTCGGACGCCATGCGCGGACTGAAAGAAAAATCCGTTTCGGTTGAAGCAAAAATGGCATAACTTTTGACGCTTTTGTAACCGCTTTCCGACAATTACAAGAACTTGACAACCGTTGCAGAGGAATAAATGACGCGTATCGAAAAACATCCGATCCTGGAAATTCCCAAAAATAGAAAAACAGTCAGATTCTTTTTCAACGATAAAGAAATGACCGGTTACGAAAACGAGCCCGTTGCATCCGCGCTTATCGCAAACGGCGTTCAGGAATTTTCCATCCACAAACGCGGAGATGCACCTCAAGGACTTTTCTGCGCCAATGGTCAATGTTCGCACTGTACGGTAATTATCGACGGGGTTCCGTTGAAATCATGCATTACGCCGCTCAAAGCCGGAATGAAAGTCCACACACTGATCCATCTGCCCGAACTTCCCGCAGACGATCAGCCGCTTAACTATCATTACCCGAAGGAATTGTCCTGCGATGTTTTAATTATCGGCGGGGGTCCGTCTGGACTGACAGCCGCTATCGAACTTGCGAAATTGGGTTTTTCAATCGTTCTTGCTGATGATAAAGCGCGGCTTGGCGGAAAGTTACTCCTTCAAACACACAAGTTTTTCGGTTCCATCGAGGATTGCTTCGCAGGAACGCGCGGCATCGACATCGCCGTCAAATTGGAAAATGAAGTTCAGAAGTATCCGAACATCCAAGTTTTCGCAAACACATCTGTCGTCGGAATTTATAAAGACCGTAAAGCGGGTCTGTTCGTCGATAATCGGCAATATATTATCGCGGGATTTCGGGGCTTGGTTGTTTCGCCGGGTGCGCGCGAAAAAATGCTCGTCTTTCCGGGAAACAGCCTTCCCGGAGTTTACGGCGCCGGCGCATTCCAGACATTAGTCAACCGCGACTTGATCCGTTCATCTCAACGCGTCTTTATCGTCGGAAGTGGAAATGTCGGACTCATCGCGGCTTATCATGCGCTTCAGGCGGGAATCACCGTCGTTGGTGTTTGCGACATACTTCCGAAAGTTTCCGGTTATAAAGTTCACGCAGACAAAATCCGTCGGATGGGCGTTCCAATTTACTTGGATCATACCGTCATTTCCGCCGAAGGAAACGGCAAGGTCGAGCGAGTGACAATCGCTAAAGTGAACAATGCCTTTCAACCGATTCTCGTAACCGCCAAAACATTCGAGGTCGATACGCTACTGATCGCCGTTGGGCTGACTCCGGTGGATGAATTTTATGAAATGGCAATGCAATTCGGGTTCGCTGTCGTTTCCGCAGGCGACGCTAACGAAATTGCAGAAGCGTCATCAGCGATGTTCGGCGGAAAGATCGCGGGACTTCAGATGGCGGCTCTGCTCGGCAAAGAGACGCAAATTGATCCAACATTGATGGAGAAAGCGGAAATCCTGAAGAGCAAGCCCGGAAAGATATATCCGTCGAAGCCTGTAACTCTTGGCGATAAGCTCCAGCCGATTATTCGTTGTGATGAGGAAATCCCTTGTAATCCGTGTACGTCCGTTTGTCCGGTTCATGCAATTCAGTTGAAAAAGAATTTGTGCAATATTTTGGATATTCCCGAATACACCGGCAGTTGTACAGGTTGCGGCATGTGCGTACTGATCTGCCCAGGTTTGGCAATTACGCTGGCGAGGAAGCGCGACGATCAGTTTGCCGAAGTCGTTTTGCCGCATGAATTTCTCCCAGACTTCAAGATTGGCGATAAAATTCCGGTGACTGACCAAGTCGGAAACTACCTTGAAGACGCCGAAGTCACGAATATCCGTTTCAATAAGAAGTTTAAAACCCATTTAATAACCGTTTTAACAACTCTAAAAAACGGCTCTGCCGCCGCCGGCATTCGCATCCAAGATCCTTCGGTTACCCAGCCACTGCCGACCGCCTCGTTTGCAAATTCACCTGATGACGGCATTGTCTGTCTTTGCGAGATGGTGACACAGAAAGAAGTGGTGGATTATATCTGCGAACATCATGTTCGTGACGTCAATCAACTGAAGCAGATTCGCGTTGGAATGGGCGCGTGTGGAGGAAAGAACTGTTCCGTCGTAATGCCACGCATCTTCGCCGCCGCCGGAGTCGATTGGAAAGAGGTGACTCCCGGCAAAAAACGTCCGCTGGGCGTCGAAGTTCCAATGTCGGTCATCATCAACGAGAAAGACGGTGAAAAAGATGAAAAAATTTGATGTAGTCATCATCGGCGCAGGAAGCATCGGCGTTCCATTGAGTTTCTATCTGGCAAATCGCGGAGTGAAAGTAGCCGTTATCGAAAAATTACCATCGACCGGACGTGGACAGAATCGGGCGGCTATCGGCGGCATTCGGGCGACTTTCTCCGATCCCGCCAAAATCAAAATCTGTCAGCAAACGATCGAGATCATGAAAAACATGAAAGCCGAACACGGTTTTGACGTCGATTGGATCGCAGGCGGCTACCTCTACCCCGCTTTTGATGAAAAAACCGAGATTGCCTTCAAGCAACTCATCGATTTTCAAAAACAGTTCAATTTGAATAATCGCTGGATAACGCCAGGCGAAATCGACAGATTGGTTCCCGGCATCAATCGAGAAAACCTGCGCGGCGGAAATTTCTCGGAGGAAGACGGTTCGGCTTCGCCGCTTAAAACAATAGCCGCATTTACATTACTTTCGCACCAACGCGGCACGGAATTCTTCTTCAATGAGGATGTCCATTCGATGAAAATCGAAAAACGGAAGATCATTTCCGTTGAAACATCCCGAGACGTTTATTCGGCTGGTTTGTTTATCAACGCCGCCGGAGCTGACGCCAAATCCATCGGAGCGCTGGCGCATGCCGACATCCCGATCTACACCGATTGCCATGAAGCGGGTGTTACAGAACCTGTTCAGCGTTTCTTTGAACCAATGATCGTCGATATTCGCCCCGACGGAAACTCGAGCAACTATTACTTCTACCAAAACGCCGAAGGACAGGTCGTTTTCTGCATCACGCCGGAACCGAAAATCCTCGGAACCGACATTGACAATACTTCGACATTTCTTCCGCTTGTCGTCAAACGGATGGTTCAGTTATATCCCAGACTTCGTCATCTGCGCGTACGCCGCACGTGGCGCGGACTTTATCCGACGACGCCCGACGGTTTTCCGATCGTCGGATTCACAAAGGAAGTTGAAAATTTTTTCCTCACCGTCGGCATGTGCGGTCAGGGATTCATGATCGGTCCGGGACTCGGGAAAATCGTCTCGGAAATTCTTGTTGATAAAACGAACCGGCATGACGAGATTCTGATGCAATTAACACTTTACCGGAAATTCACCGGTAGTGAAATGTTGAAATGACTTTTTAATCCAATTATTTTGGAGCACTTATGACTATCGCACTCTCGCATCGGGCAAAAGCGCTTAAACCTTCTCCGACCATGACGATCTCCGCGCTGGCGACGAAAATGAAATCCGAAGGCATCGACGTCATCAACTTTGGCGTCGGCGAGCCGGATTTCAATACGCCAGAATATATTCGTCAAGCGGCAAAGACAGCAATCGACGAAAATTTTACGCATTATACATCAGCGCCCGGCATTCCGGAACTTCGCAAAGCCATCGCCGAAAAACTCCTTTGCGAAAACCAATTGTCGTACAAACCAAACGAAATCATCGTTTCGCCCGGAGCAAAAGCCGCGATCATCAACGTCTTGATGGCAATCTGCGATCCGCGTGATGAAGTGCTAATTCCAGCGCCCTACTGGGTCAGTTACACATCACAGGTCGAAATGATCGACGCTATTCCGGTTCTCTTGCCAACGGACGAATCGACGGATTTCAAAATTACTGCGGAACAATTGGAACAGGCTGTTCGGGAACTGCCAAATCCGAAAGCTCTCATCCTAAATTCTCCAAACAATCCAACCGGAGCAGTTTATAACAAGAACGAACTGGCACAGATCGCCGCCGTTTGTCTAAAATATCGCCTGTTTATCATTTCGGACGAAATATATGAAAAACTGATTTACGACGACAATATCCATCATTCAATCGCCGCGATTTCAAGCGAAATCAAAGCACTAACAATCGTCATCAACGGCGTATCGAAAGCATTTGCCATGACCGGCTGGCGTCTCGGTTACGCCGCCGGACCGGCGGAAATCATCGCCAGCGCCGTCCGGATTCAAGAACACACGACGTCGTGCGTCAATTCGATTACGCAGAAAGCCGCACTTTGCGCATTGACCGCTAAAAATGACGAGACAGAAATGATGCGGAAGGAATTTGAGAAACGCCGGAATTTTTTGGTCGGCGAATTGAACAAGATCGAAAAAATCCATTCTCCTCTGCCGGGCGGCGCATTTTACGCATTCCCGAACGTGTCGTACTATCTGGAAAATAACAAAAAAAATATTCATAATTCCATCGAACTCTGCCAGTTTCTCCTGCAAGAATTTAAAATCGCGCTAGTTCCCGGAAATGGATTCGGCGCGGACAATTACGTCCGGTTCTCTTACGCCACCAGTATGGAAAATATTACCGAAGGCGTCCATCGCTTTTCGGATGGTTTAAGGGCAATTCTCTGAAATATTACAAAATGAAAGTAACAACAAAACAAACTGATTTTGACGTTTGGTTTTACGAAACCTTTTTAGAAGAAACTGCCGATCTGAAACGGATGTTGCCTCCACATATTCGCGCCGGATTCACCCAAAAAACTATTCAGGAATCAGGAGATAAAGTCCCACGCGCACCGATTCTGAGCGTCCGCTCACAATCCATCATTCCAATTCATTGGGCAGAGAAACTTTCCGGAATTTTATCGCGAAGTACCGGCTACGATCATCTGGAACGTTATGTCCGCGATACGGGGAAACCGATTCCGTGCGGTTACCTTCCGTTTTACTGCAACCGCGCAGTCGCCGAGCAAGCGATGCTGTTATGGATGGCGCTGTTGAGAAAACTCCCACAACAGACGTATGCATTTGGAACGTTTTACCGGAATAATCTCACGGGAAACGAGACCGCAGGGAAAACTCTGTTTGTCGTCGGCGTCGGGAATATTGGCTCGGAAATCGTAAAAATCGGCGTCGGACTCGGCATGAATGTTCTCGGCGTCGATCTAGTCGAAAAACATTCGTTTGTAAACTATACGACTTTTGAAAACGGCATCGGGAAAGCCGACATTATCGTTTGTGCGATGAATCTGACGAGCGAGAACGCCGGATATTTCAATTACAATCGACTCTTGAAAGCAAAGAAAGGCGCAATTTTTATCAACATCTCACGTGGCGAGATTTCGCCTTCCACAGACTTGTTGAAATTGATCGATGAAGATCGACTCGGCGGTGTCGGATTAGACGTTTATAATCACGAAAGCGAATTGGCGGAATCTCTGCGGACAAGACGGGAAAGTGATTTTCCTGAAGTTCGCTCCACGCTTTTACTCTCCCAAAAAGCCAACGTCATACTCACGCCGCATAACGCATTTAACACAACCGAGGCTGTCGCCCGAAAGGCAGAGCAGAGTGTTCTGCAGATCGATCATTTTCTTCAGACTGGTAATTTTCTCTGGAATGCGCCGGTTGTACAACGATAAAATTCATTGCATCTAACTTCAAATTTTCATTTTAACTAAATCGATCTACCGTTTGTCTAATACCCAGTTTTATAAAAAGCGAATCATTCGAAGACTAATGGAGCATTTTACTAAATGAAAAAAATCAATGTATTTATTTATCTCTACCTTCTGGTTTCTTTGGCATTGGCACAAGCACCGCAACGCCCAGCCGGCAACCGACCCGGTTCCTCCCAGCATCCGGCAATTGGAAAATTGACCGGTATTGTCGTCGATGACCGCACAGAAAAACAGATCGAATATGCCGCAATAACCATTCTAAATGTCCGAGATTCGAGTATCGTAACCGGTACGATTACCGACCCAAATGGCGTCTTTGTGATCGATAAGATTCCGTTCGGACAATTTATAGTTAATATCTCGTTTATCGGTTATAAAACGCGAACCATCAAAGAAATCATCATCAGTCCGAAGAAAACAGAAGTAAATCTCGGCACGATCCGCATTCAATCAACGGTTCTCGATATGAAATCCGTGACCGTCACCGGCACGACGAAGCAAATCGAATACAATCTGGATAA
>Ga0210017_1002600_pt1 | contig 15378 bp, 12 predicted proteins | sample CryGeyCG2014_020_FD_183966 | JGI IMG/M metagenome (GOLD analysis project Ga0210017, IMG submission 183966) | Groundwater microbial communities from aquifer - Crystal Geyser CG08_land_8/20/14_0.20 (SPAdes) (version 2) | ecosystem: Environmental > Aquatic > Deep subsurface > Groundwater | place... | reverse complement strand
AGTGGGATTTTCCGGTTTTTGATAATCTTCATGTAATACTCCATTTTGAACATTCGTCCTTAACATTTGCCGACGCATATAATCGTCGAGTGCTATTTTTGTCGTAAACCAAGTCTTCCCGATTTTCTTGGCAGGTAATTTTCTTTTTCGCGCAAGCAAACTTAAATACTCCGCGCTATAAGGAGTAAATTGTGCGGCATCCGCCATTGAGAGCCATTGATGCTCGTTTACAGTATCAAATTTTTTTTCCGATTCTAAGTTCAAGTTGTGAACCGATACATTATATCGGGTAAATTATAATTATCTCCATTCTATCAAAATATGAAGTAAATAAAACGAATTTTTGTGTGGATAAACTCTGGAAAAAAAATTTTTTGCAAAAAATTGACTGATAGTATCGGGTAAAAGAAATCCACTGTTTTGTTCTCAAAAATTTTCAAAGAACAAAATCTCAAAAATTTAAAAATGCTTATCGGATATGATAAGCATTTCTCAAGATTGATAAACCTTAATACGATTTCCCTAAAAAATATTTACAAATAGAGAACGGAGTCTAAAAATGAAAAATACCCTGCCTTCTATGTCCCATTCGTCAACTGGACCCAATTCTCTGGAATCGATACTGACATATCTATTATCTCCCAAGATAAAATACTCTTTCGGATCCAATTGGATAGTGCTTAAACCAATTGCCGGCGCAGCGGGTAAATTAAGATATTCTTCGGAAAGAGTATCACCCACGTCTTTACGGTCACTTTTAATCCAAACTTTGTCATTTGTTATTTCCACTCGTTCGCCGGGAAGACCAATAATTCTTTTAATGATGCGAGCTACATTTGAACGCGGATTGCCGACAATAATATCTTTGCGGCTGAAATTTTTGAAATGATGAGAAATTTTATCTACAAAAACGTAATCTCCGCTTAAAATCGTAGCGCCATCGAATCTCCTTTTACTATAAAGCTATCTATAACGAATGTTCTCAATATTACGGTCGTGATTCCAACAGCCAATAATATCTGTAAAAGTTGTTTGAATTTTATATTCTTCATTATGTTTTTAATATCTTTATTAAGGTTTATGATATCCCTCTAGGGCTATTTCGGAAAAGTCTCTTTAAAATTTTATGCTCTCCCCCGGCTTTATGACTTTTTTGCCGTTTTCGTTTTTTTGTTCTGTTTGTATTTCCTGCTCAACTTGCTTCGCTTTTTCTATTACTTTCGCGGCTGTTTGCGCGGTCGCTATTGATGCTTCATCTAAAGTCTTTTCAAGTATTCTTCTTAATCCGCCCAAATCCGGAGAAATTTTTGTTTTTTTCTTTTCCGAAAGCGCGGTTCTCCTCAAATCCGATAAAGAGATACTTTGTTCGGGAATGTTTTTTCGTACAATTTCTCCTTCGTCAAAAGAAGGGGTACCCTTAAAAAATGGTGATGTCTGTTTATTACTAGGCGCGGCCTTCGAAGGAAAAACTCCTTTTTTGCTAAGATATTGAATTTTGCAATTCCTGCAATAAACCGGACGTTTGCCGTCAGGCTTAAAAGGAACTTGTGTTTTTTCTCCGCAGCCGGAACACGTGGCGTCAAACAATTGAGGCCGCGGCGCTTGCGCTTCATCGGAAAATTTTGCCGTTTGCTTATCTGGCGGAATCGCTCCTGATGCCGATGCATATTTTGTCTCCGTAAAAACGGGTTTAATGGGTAAATGCCATTCGGCAATTTTTTTATCAACATCCTTTTTCGCCCTTGCATATTCTTTCCGCGTAAATTCGATAATTTCTTTCACGTAAGATTTTTCCGGCATCGGAATCGGAGGAAGCGTCATCGCGGAAAAAGGACGCGAAGCGACGCCGTTAATCATTAATTTCAAATAAATATTCGCGAAGCCAAGATTGACAATATCCGTCGCCATGAAGTCCGGACTGAATTCTTTTTCCAAAACTTCGGCATCAAACGCGCCGATTCTAAAAACAACTAAAGTGCCGACATTGCCGAAAACCGCGTCACGCACCGTTTCATCCATCTGGGCAATGTATTGATGGGCCAAGACAAGATTCAATCTGTATTTTCTAGCCTCGGAAAGAATATCTTTAAAAGATTGCGTCGCGAAATTTTGAAACTCATCCACGTAAAGATAAAAATCCGTTCTTTGCTGCTCGGAAACATTTACACGGCTCATTGCAGAAAGATAAAGTTTGGTAATAAGCATGGCGCCGATAAGCTGGGAATTACTCTCCCCTATTCTGCCTTTACTTAAATTCATGATAAGAATCTTCTTTTCATCCATTATCTTTCTCATATTAAAACTGGATTTCGGCTGGCCTATGATATTTCTTATCAAAGGATTGGAAATGAATTGCCCTACTTTATTTTGAATCGCGGCGCCGGCTTCGGTCATAAAACGGTCGGTATATTTTGCGAATTCCTGTTCCCAAAAAGCCTTTACAACGGGGTCTGTGACTTTAGAAATAACTTCTTTGCGGTAATCTTTATCTGATAACATTCGATTAATGCCCAATATTGTCGAATCCGGATATTCGAGAAGCGCTAAAATAGTATTATTCAAAATGTATTCCATTCTTGCGGACCAAACATCGGGCCATATTTTTTTGAAAACTCCCATCAGGCCGGAAGCCACTAAATGCCTCTGCTCCATACCGATATCTTCCATAATATTAAAAGCCATCGGCCAGTCGGTATCGTGGGGGCAGAAATAAACCACATCCTTAATGCGATTCTCCGGAACAAAGCTGAGCATCTTCTCGGCAAATTGACCGTGAGGATCAATAATCCCGACACCATCGCCCCTTTGAATATCTTGAATAGCCATATTCTCTTCAACGGTACTTTTTCCCATTCCGGTCTTGCCGATAATATACATATGCTTTGTACGATCTTCGCGCTTAATGCCAAAACTTCTCCGCTCATTGCGAAAATTTGTCTGGGCAAAATAATTCACGTCGTCAAGGCCATTCGCCTTGCCGTTTGGAATATTAGAAATAGTGGAAACAGTATCTGCGCCACCGGTATTATTCTGGTTATTGTTTTCTTTCAATTCTTCTGCCATAAAATTAAGGAGTGAAACGACTATATGGGCAAATTAACGGGCGGTTCCCCACGCTTGGCTTCGATACGGCCGAGCGTCGGGGTTTCCGCCACTCTTCCGGGAAAGTGATATATTGTCGCCAACTCCTCGGAATTCAAAACAAAAGACTGGCGGCGGTAAGGTATGTAAAAATAAGAACGCTGTTGATAGGCGCGGAGTATTTCTGTTTTCTTTCTCGATTCGCGCGTTTTTTTAAATAAATAATCAACCGAAGTGGTTTTAGATTTAAAACCGTTCATATTTTGAGTGCTATATTGCTTCATCGCGCTACTTAAAATTGACTTTCGCGTAGAAGTAAAAGCATCTTTTTTCGCGAGATAAATCATCCTGATACCCGTTTCAAAGCCCAATTTACCGACATTGCGTTCAATGGCCAGCAAAACTTCCCGCTGGCCGGGAGAAAGCATGGAACGTCCCGTTTCCTCCTCGTTAGCTGTGGCTTTCTGCTGTCGAAATTCTTCGATAACCGCTTCCGCTCTTTCTTTCCAGCTTTTATCCGCGGCGCGGATTAAAATTTGGAACCAAATTTGTTCTCCCTCCTTCAATGAACCCAAAGATTCCAAAAAAGAAGTAAGAGAATCAACTTTCTCTTCCTCTTTTGTTCTTCCGAGTTCGGCAAATTCGGTATAAGTCCTGATCGGATAAGCATCTTCTTTGGTTAAAGAAAATTCGACTCCCCATAAATCCCATTCTCCTTCCAAGTCATTTGGGGATATGATTTGAGAATAATCCTCCACTTCTGTTATTTCCGCGCCGGGATATTGAGCGTAAATTTGTGATTCAACAAAATTTCTGGAGAAAGACTGAACGTAAATGAAAAAATGGATTTGGCCGCCGATACTGATAATTTCCAAACTGTACCACATCCTTAAAAATCCTTCCCAATAACGCTCGAGCATATTTCCGTCTCTCGTATTGTGCAATGCGGTTAAAGCCAATTCCATTGCCAGAGGACTCTTTGCAATCTCGCGCGGAATTCTTATTTCAAGAAGCGTCCACGAAAGATTATTAATAAAAACGGAATGAATATAATTTATCCAACTTTCCCAAAATAAATACGCCGCGAGCAGCGGCGCCCAAATAAACCACCCCTTAAAAAAATAAGTGATGGTAAATTTAATCGACGGTTGATTTAAAAAAACTTTAATTAATTGAAATAATCGCAAGAGTATGCTCATAGACCTATGATATCAAATTTCCGCCTGGCAATTCAAAGTTGACCCCGTTATTAATTTATCGCGACGTATGATCCGTCCGGGTTTTTCTTGAAATACTCGCCATTCTGAAGGTTAATCAGAATCGTATTTTTCTTAACATACCGTTCCTTCATCACAACTTTGACAATTTCTTCCTTAGGCAAAGGGCCGTTTGCAAGAAGAATCTTTTTGATGACATCGCGGACAACGCCGGATTCATACCCCCATTCTTTCAAAGCATAAAGGCCGCGTCCGACCAAAATAAATCTGTCATCTTTAATAAATTCGTTATGGACGGTTTGCGTATTGACCGGCCGGGAAAATATTTTATTGATAGCTTCCGCGGCTTCGGTAAAATGCATCGGCGAGCCGTGTTTTCTCATAGTCAAAAAAGCGAGGTCGCGCACTCCGCGCGGCCGAATACTGGGAGAAGAAATATGCCCCCATTCTCCTAAAGCATTGGGAGCGATAATTCGCGATATCTTAATAAGTATCGGCACAGCGTCTCTATCGATATTAACAGCAAGGTTTTTGATATGATTCAAAAAACGGGAAAAAATTTCTTTTTCAGGCAGTAAATCATCGGGTGAAAGTTCTTTATGAAGACGCCTGAAAGCTTCGTGAATTTTTTCGGTTTTATTCTGGTCAATTGTCCAGCGATGATGAAACTCATCGTCTTCCCTTAAATGATTAAAATCATCTCCTAGCACGAGCAAAAATTTGATATGATTTTTCGCGGATGATTCTCCTCCGACATTATTTAAAAATTCTTTCTCATGCACAACACTACCCAACATATCTATTTTTTCTTTCAACTCATCGAAAACTTCCTGCGATTCGGCGAAAGCTTCGCTTTTATGCAAGCGCCTTAAAGCGTCCTCTTCAATTTGCCTCACGCGCTCGCGGGTAATTCCGTAACCCTGCCCAATGGCTTCAAGGGTTTTAGGAGAATCTCCCGACAAACCAAACCGTTGCTCGAGTACATCGCGCGGCTTCTTGTCCAAATAAGAAAGAATGGCTTTTGTTTTTTGCTTTGGTCGAAAATTTATCTTTAACATATTAGTTTTAATAACTTTAATAAAAACCTTATAAATAATGTGTTTTTAATAATACGTTTAGTGTACTACATTGCTAAAAACTCGTCAACCCTTTATCTTTAGCGCGAGATGAAAAAAGCGTCAACTATTTTAAACTACTAAATCAAGGCTTATATAACATATTAAAAAGCCCGAAATCATTCGATTGCGGGCTTTCTTTCATAAGTCGCGCGGTTTGACGTATTTTGTCTCACCGCATTTTTCGCATTTCATTTTGTAAAATTGCTTTCCGAGGGACCTACGTCCCAGTCTGGGAACGAGCCCCAAATTTTTCATCTCGCTTCCGCAGTTCTCGCATTTCATTTTAGAACCTCCTTTATTTAATTATCAGTTTTCAAAAAACCAAAAATCAATCTTCTGCCGAAAAGTATAGCAAAAAATATTAAATTTGTCAACTATCCCTTATTCGTAGCGATAGCGTAAAATTAGGGATACATTAAAAAAATAACTAATAAAAATAAAAGTCAAATGACAATATTGATAAGTTTTCCGGAGATATAAATTATTTTCATCGGAGTTTTGCCGGATAAAAATCTTTTAATTCGTTCTTGCGATAAAGCCAATTCTTTCGCTTCTTCTTCTTTAATGCCTGTTGGCGCGGATACGACTAGCCGCATCTTTCCGTTTATCTGAATGACTAAATCGAAAGTATTCTCTTTTATTTTTGCGGGGTCATATTTCGGCCACCCTTCAAGATGAATGGATTTTTTTTCTCCAATTTGCGCCCAAAGCTCTTCAGAAATGTGCGGAGCCAGAGGCGCTAAAAGCTTAAGAAAAATTTTATAATTATCAAGATTAATATTTATTTCTTTGTCCATTTCATTAATCAAAATCATCAATTGCGAAACCGCAGTGTTAAATTTCATATTATCGATATCTTCGGAAAGCTTTTTGACGCTCTTGTGAAGAATTGTTTCGCATTCGCGGCATTGGTTCGCGTCTTTTTTAACTTTTTTCTGCAGCTGCCAAACTCTGTTCAAAAATCTAAAAACCCCTACCACCCCTTGATTGCTCCAATTTATCGCCTGATCAAACGGCCCCATAAACATTTCATACATTCTCAAAGTATCGGCGCCGAATTTTTTCACTATCTCGTCGGGATTAATAACATTTCCAAGGCTCTTCGACATCTTTTTAGCGTCTTCGGCCAAAACCATGCCATGCGACCGCCGAGCGCTATAAGCCTCTAAAGTCGGCACTAATTTAAGGTCGTACAAAAATTTGTGCCAAAAACGTGAATATAAAAGATGCAAAGTGGTATGCTCCATTCCGCCGTTATACAAATCAATTGGCAACCAGTATTTCAATTTTTTAAAATCGGCGAATTTTTTCCCGTTTTTCGGATCAATATAGCGCAAAAAATACCATGAAGAACCGGCCCAATTCGGCATTGTATCGGTTTCCCTTTTCGCTTTTCCTTTGCACTTCGGACACTTAACATTCACCCATTTTTTAATTGACGCGAGCGGAGATTCACCCGTATTCGTCGGCTTGTATTTTTTGACATAAGGTAATTCGACCGGCAAATCATATTCGGGCACAGGAACTATTCCGCATTTTTCGCAATGAATAATCGGAATGGGCTCGCCCCAATAATGCTGGCGGGAAAAAATCCAGTCGCGTAATTTATATTTCACTGATTTTTTCCCCGCTTCTTTCTTCTCAAGAAATCTTGTAATTTCTTCGCGCGCTTTTTCTGAAGAAAGACCGTTGAAATTTCCAGAATTTATTAATTCACCGTCATCAACAAAACACTCTGCTTCGAGCCGCAATTCCGCTTTCCCTCCGCTCGCGACAGTATCCGCATTTGTTGTCATATGCAGTAGAGCGGATGGAATCACGACTTTTTTAATCGGTAAATTATATTTTTTTGCAAAATCATAATCTCTGTAATCATGAGACGGCACCATCATAACCGCGCCCCCGCCGTAAGTCGCTACCACATAATCACCCACCCAAATCGGCACCTTTTCCTCATTTGCCGGATTAATACAATAAGAACCGGTAAAAACGCCGGTCTTCTCCTTATTTTCTTCCCTTTCTAAATCGCTTTTTTTCTTTGATGCTTCGATATATTCTTTTACTTTTTTCCTGTTTTCTTTTGTGGTTAATGTTTCGGTTAACTGGTGTTCGGGAGAAATAACTAAAGCGGTCACACCAAATAAAGTGTCAATTCGAGTGGTAAAAACCGTTATTTTTGCGCTCGAACCGGAATCTGCGATTTTAAAATCTACTTCCGTCCCCTCTGACCTGCCGATCCAGTTTATCTGCTGGGTTTTTATTTTTTCCGAATAATCAACTTTATCCAGATCTTCAATAAGCCGGTCGGCATATTTTGTTATTTTCAGCATCCATTGTTTTATCGTTCTTCTTTCGGTTTCCGCTCCGCATCTTTCGCACTTTCCGCTTACAACTTCTTCATTAGCCAAACCTATCTTGCATTTCGGACACCAGTTAATAGGCATTTCTGCCTGATACGCCAAACCGCGCTTAAAAAATTGCAAAAAAATCCACTGGGTCCATTTATAATAATCCGGGTCTGTGGTGTTGATTTCTCTTGTCCAGTCAAAAGAAAGTCCGAGCGATTTAAGCTGGCGCTTAAAAACCGCGATGTTTTGTTTAGTAATAATAGAAGGATGAATTCCTTTTTTGATTGCGTAATTTTCCGTCGGAAGCCCGAAAGCATCCCAGCCGATAGGATACAAAACATTATATCCTTCCATTCTTTTCTTGCGCGCCAAAGCGTCCAAGGCGGAATAACTCCTTACATGGCCAACGTGCAAACCGTCGCCGGAAGGATACGGAAATTCTATTAAAATATATTTTTTGGGCTTTTTATCAAAATCTTTCGGCTGGTAAAATCCCTCTTTTTCCCAAAAATTTTGCCATTTGCGTTCTATTTTTTTGAAATTATATTTAACCATAAGGATAAATTTAATTTTAGCACTATTTTTGGCAAACGAAAAACCCTAGGACTTGCCAGGGTTTTCGCCTTTCTATTAAATTTCGACCTTTTCTTTACACTATATTCTAATTAAAACAAGTTGGGTAAAGTTTCTGATTAGCTTGTAAGCCAAAATCATGAATAAACCGAGCGAAATACCGGCAATCGCAACAGGCACAAGATTATCGCTGGCGCTATAAATCGCTGAACCGACAAAATTCACTATCGCCATAACGCTGCCCGAATGAACGGATGTTATGAAATTTTCGACAATTCTGGCCACGAAAAACGCTCTCGCGATTTCCCAAAGGCCAACTGCCAACAGTACCGGCATTTCCAAAAACAAAATAGGACCTACCTGTTTTAAAAACCAAATAGCGTGCACCCTCCGCATTACTCTTTTTTGTAAATTTTGATTGAATATTTCTTCCATATTTTCCTTACTCTATAGAACCCATTATCTCCTTAAAAAGTTTCCGCGCCCTGAAAAGCTTCATTTTTATGGCGCCTATAGATATGCCCTTTGACGCGGAAATATCGGCATAAGGCATATCGTCCAAATAATGCTGCTTTAAAATAGCGCTTAAATCATCGGGCATTTGCCTTAAAACACTGTCTATCATATCCCGTTCTCCCCGCCTCTTAAAATCCGCGTCGCAATCTTTGTCTTGAACCGATAAAAGCGCGTCATTATACTCCGCCTCTGTTTTGAAACGCTTGGCTCTGCGGTAGCGCGTTAAGGCGGTATTAAACAAAACCTTGAAAGCCCAGCTTTTGAATTCAATGCCGTCCTGTTTTTTAAATTTTTTGGCGTTGAAATAAATTTTGACGAACGCGTCCTGCACCGCGTCTTCCGCTTCTTCTATATTATTCAAAACCCTGTTTGCCGTGCGCAAAAAACTATCTTGGTATTTTTGAACCAATATTTCGAATAAGCGCGGGTTGCTTAAAGACTTGATAAGTATCTCCTCATCTTTAATATCGGAAGAACTTTCGATATTTAGTTTTTTTTCAGGTTCCGGCATGTAAAATATAACTATTTATCCGGATTTAGTTACTCTTTCAACATAAATCCTCTCGCGGGTATTGACGCGCACGATATCTCCTTCGTTTATAAAAAATGGAACGTTGACAGTCGCGCCGGTTTCAAGTTTTACCTGCTTGGAGCCGCCGGAGGCGGTATTGCCTTTAAAAGACGGCGGGGACTCGATTACTTTCAAATCAACCTTTATCGGTAAATCAATATTTATAATGTCTTCACCAAAGACAAGCGCGTCAACGAGCATATTCTGTTTCATCAAATCGGCGGCGGCGCCGATAATTTCCTGCGGCAACTTGAATCTCGATGCCGGATTATTTTCCTCGCAGAACCAAAACTCGCCGCGGTTGACATAGAGAAACTTCACTTTTTTTCTTGAAATATCGGCTTCTTCAATCGTATCTTGAGGATGAAAACTCCTGGCGATAACTTTTCCGCTGACCAAATCTTTAATCTTCGTCTGGACCGCCGGCTTTCTTTGCTGCATCCTTAAAAAATTGAACTCCAAGACAACATACGGCTTTCCGTCCAAAACAATATACGTTCCCGGTTTTAATTCGTTGTAACCCAACATAATGGACCTAGCCAGAATCGAACTGGCGTTTCCGCATTGCAAATGCGGTGTTCTACCACTAAACTATAGGCCCGTTAAAATTTATTTCTATTTAACGCCAATTCTATGATATGGTCAAGTAATTGGGGAAAATTACAGCCGACGGCTTCGGCGGATTTTGGCAAAAGTGATTCCGAAGTTAAACCGGGCAAAGTGTTAATTTCAAGTAAATAAACTCCGCTTGTCCCGAGCGACTTGTCCTGAGCGGAGTCGAAGGAAGTCGAAGGGCGCGGAGATACAATCATATCCGTTCTCGAATAATTCGCGCATCCCAAAACCCTATGCGCCTGACGCGCGATATCTTCAATTTCTTTTTTGAGCTGAAAATCGAGAGGCGCGGGGCAAATCTCGCTGGTTGAACCGTCATACTTGCATTCATAATCGAAAAAATTCCTTTCCGCTGGCGGAATAATTTCTATCACGGGCAAAACGTAATGTTCTTCGTCGCGAAAATTTTCAAGAACGCCGCATGTGACCTCTCTTCCTTTAATATATTCTTCAACGATAACCGTCGAATCCAGTCTAAAAGCATTTTCCAACGCCTCTACCAATTCCGGAAAATTTCTGGCAATAGTAACGCCGATTGACGAACCGCCCGACGCCGGTTTTACCACCCAAAAAGGATTCATTGTGCGGAAAATTTTTCCCGCGGCTTCATCTAATGGCTCATCTTCCTTTACAACAATTGCCCGCGGAATTTTCAATCCGGATTTCGCAAAAATATCCCTGCTTAAAACTTTATTCATCGCAATACTTGAAGACAGGGCTCCCGAACCGGTATAGGGTAAATTCAAGTTATTTAAAATTTGCTGTACTTTTCCGTCTTCTCCAAAATAGCCGTGAAGCGCGTTAAAAACAACGTCCACTAAATAATTCGCTTTTTGAAAATACTGGGGCGAATTATTAAAAAGGCATTGGCCGTCTTTTTGGAGAACTATATCAACTCCTTCATATTTATCCTTCGGTAAATACCGCAAAACATTTTCGCCTGTTTTAATCGAAACTTCATGCTCTACCGACGGCCCCCCGCGCAATACTCCTACCCTTATTCTGGACATATTTTTATCTTACCAAAAATTGAACAAAATAAAAAACCATAAAAAAATGGTTTTTGTGGGCGCGGAAGGAATCGAACCTTCGGCCTCTGTCTTATCAGGACAGCGTTATACCACTTAACTACGCGCCCAATTTTTATATTCAAATACTAACAAAAATAAAAAACTGCGTCAAAATAAATTAATTCCTGATAAATTAATTCCTAATTTTATTAAATTATAGCGTACAATCTAAGCCATGACTTTAATTATACGCTACCTATACCCTATTCTAATTCTATTACCCTATTATTAATCTATTATTAATTGTACAGTTATAAATTAAGAAAATTAAAGCAATTATCAATTTTCAGTCAATTTAAAATATTCTCTTAATTTATTGTCGCTCCCTATTTTTTCCGCGACTATTAATCTCAATTCATCTTCGGACAAAACGAAAAAGTCTCTTAATAATTCTATTTCAGCGCGGCATTCAAAAGGATGCACCCAAACGCTCTTTTGTAGACAAAAAAAACCAAGTTCTTTTAATTTTCCCCGGAATGCCTCTCGTTGAATCTTCTTTAATTGAGCAATATCGAAAATTACAATTCTCCATTTTCTATCCCATTTTCTTGGCTTTTTAATTTCCAAACTGTTTATCTGAAACATACCGGCTCTTTTTCTGCCTTCCTCGGTTAGATGAATGTAAATTTGATTAGCTCTTCTTTCTATTTCCAGAAATCCCTGTTTTCTAAGATTCGAAAAAGTATCGCCGACTTTCTTTTTCGGGTATTTCTTCCAGGCTCGATAATTTCTCAAGAAATTTATTATAAAATAAGGTGATTGTGCGGCAATGATTATCGTTCCCGATATTAATAGCCACTTCATAACATCTTTGGCTATTTCCGATTTTGGTTTTTTTAAATAATATTTATATTTTCCCAATGTTGTAGGTATTGATATGCTTTTAATCTTCCCTTTGTTTTAATTATCTTAATCCAGTTTAGCGTAAAATAACAGCCATGGCAAGAATTATACGCTAATATTCTATATTCTAAAAAATAATTGTCAATACTCAAAAACGCCTTATTTAAAGGCGTTTTTGATACATTATCATCCTTTCTTTTGTTCCGTTGCCAATCCCGTTCGCCGTTAGGCGAATACGGGATTGAGCATCCCGCCGAAGGCGGGATAACTCCGAGTTTTATCTCTCGGGCAGAGAGAAATCTCAATTTAAGGCTCCGAGACCAATACCTAATCCCGACGAATCGGGACCGACCTAACTTGATCTGTCTTCCGTAGAAAACAAAACGTAGTTTAGTTTAAAAATCCACGACCAGCTTCCGCTAGCCGTGCCTTGTTACGACTTAGTCCCTATTACCGAGCTTACCTTAGTTTCGCCGAAGCGACATTTTGGGTACTCCCGGCTTTCTTGACTTGACGGGCGGTGAGTACAAGACTTGAGAACGTATTCACCGCGGTATAGCTGACCCGCGATTACTAGCAATTCCAACTTCATGAGGTCGAGTTGCAGACCTCAATCCGAACTAGGACCGGCTTTGATGAGATTAGCTTCGCCTTACGGCTTTGCGACTCTTTGTACCGGCCATTGTATCATGCGTGTAGCCCAGGGCATCAGAGGGACATGCTGACTTGGCGTCATCCTCGCCTTCCTCCCCCACCTTTGTTCACTAGCGAACAAAGGAAATCCGAAATCCTAAATTCGAAATCCGAAACAAATTCTAAATTATAAATTCAAAATTCTAAACGTTTCGAATTTCGTGCTTCGAATTTCGTGCTTTCTTTGCGCTAATGCGCAAAGGTGGGGGCAGTCTCGCCTGACACTTGTAACAGACGATAAGGGTTGCGTTCGTTACCCCACTTAAGGGAACAATTCAAAACACGAACTGACGACAGCCATGCATCACCTGTCCAACCGTCCTTGTGAGAAATTCACCGTTTCTGGTGAACGTCGATTGGATTTCAAGCCCTGGTAAGGTTCTTCGTTTAGCATCGAATTAAACCGCATGATCCACTGCTTGTGCAAGTCCCCGTCTATTCCTTTGAGTTTTAGCCTTGCGGCCGTACTTCCCAGGCGGTTCTCTTAACGCGTTAGCTTCGCCACACGAAGGGTCGATACTTCGAATAGCTAGAGAACATCGTTTAGGGCGTGGACTACAAGGGTATCTAATCCTTTTTGATCCCCACGCTTTCGTGTTTCAGAGTCAGAAATGCGCCAGTTAATTGCTTTCGCCTTTGGTGTTCCCCTAGATATCAACGGATTTCACCCCTACACCTAGAGTTCCATTAACCTCTCGCATCCTCAAAGCCTTGCCGTTTCCCCTTCATTCCCCGGTTAAGCCGGGGTCTTTAAAAAAGGACTAACAAAGCCTCCTACACACCCTTTACGCCCAGTAAATCCGGACAACGCTCGGGGCACTCGTATTACCGCTGCTGCTGGCACGAGTTTAGCAGCCCCTTATTCGTAGCGTACTATCAGTCGCCTTGCGGCGATTTTCTCCGCTACAAAAGAACTTTACGCTCCGAAGAGCTTCTTCATTCACGCGGCGTCGCTCCATCAGGCTTTCGCCCATTGTGGAAAATTCTCGACTGCAGCCACCCGTAGGTGTATGGCCCGTATCGCAGTGCCATTGGTGGGGAACACGCTCTCACGCCCCCTACCCGTCATAGCCTTGGTAGGCTTTTACCTTACCAACTAGCTGATAGGCCGCAGGCCAATTATCGAGCGGATTACTCCTTTACCCTTTCGGGAGCTATCGGGAATTAGCCAATCTTTCGACTGGTTGTACCCGTCTCGATGGGATGTTCCTGCGTATTACTACCCCGTTCGCCGCTCACACCAACACCTTGCTTGCGCAAAGCTTTAGTATTCGCGCGACTTGCATGCCTTATCCACGCCGCCAGCGTTCGTCCTGAGCTAGGATCAAACTCTCATAAAATTTTGAAAATAAATTTCCAAAATTATTTTTGAGTTTCAAAGCTCAAAATAAAACGGAACAAAAGAAAAAATAATAAATATAATAATGTCAGTGGAATAAATTTTCAAAGTACTCGGGTAAAAATAAACCCGCGATTGATTACTGTTTTGCAACGGCCAATCGCGGATTCACTTCATGTAAATTTTCAACAATAAATTCTACATATGTTTCTATTATAAGCGCCTAAAAATCCGTGTCAAGAGGGCATTTTATCGTTTATTTGCTTTTCTCTCTAAAATATTTACCCGTCGTTCAAGCTCAACTAATTCAAAACGATAAGCTACATCGCCTAATTTCAGTTTTATTTCTTCTTGACCCTGTTCCAAATCTTCAAATCTTTTTTCGTGCTGATCCAATCTTTTATCTACCTGATTAAATCTCTCGTCCATATGGTCAAATCCCTTTTTGACCATACCTGCCAACGTGTCAATTGTTACTCCTTTTGCTTTTTTAATCTTCTTATTGCTCATATTAGAATTCTATTCAAATTAAATCTCGACGTCAAATATCAACCTGCCACGTTGACATCTAATCCTTCCTCAATAATCTTCTTGTATTCCCAAGCACTTGGCCTTATTTTTCTCTCAAACGTCTTATAATCCACCTTCACCAGCCCGAATCTCGGCCAAAAACCGCGAATCTCAACAAATTCAAAATTATCTAGCAAAGACCAATAAAAATATCCGCGCACATCAACACCTTCGCTAATTGCCTTATGCGCCCACTTCAAATGCTCTTTGATGAATTTCTCCCGCTTTTCATCTCGTGCGTCAGCCAGTCCGTTTTCCATAATATAAATCGGTAAATTATATTTTTGTAAATTTTTAAGAAAATAATATATTCCTTCAGGGTATATCTTCCAACCTAAATCAGTTCGTTCACCACCGGAATCAAGATTGTTTTCAATTATTCCTAAAAAACTGCCGCCCAACTTAAATCCTATATCTACGGAACGATAATATTGAAATGCGATATAATCAATATTTTTCCTTATTTTTTTAAAAAAACTGCCTTCTAAGTAAGAAATAATTTTTACCAAAAGCTTATTATATAATTTATTTTTGTGGGGAATAAAAAAATTTGCTGAATTTCCCACGCCAACCAATGCAGAGTTAGAAATTGAGTGAATTGCTTTATAAGCTAATTTATGCGCTTTAATAAGATTTGCTTTTGCCTTTGCTGATTTAAAAATACTTTTGTTTCCTGGCGGCTGAGTTCCCTTGATCATACTCAAAGAAGTATAAACAGCCGGCTCATTCAACGTAATCCAAAATCTAACATTTTGTAGCGACCGCGAAATTTTGTTAGAATATCGTTCAAAATATTTTGGTGCATTTTTATTCAGCCAACCGCC
>Ga0210017_1002598_pt1 | contig 15382 bp, 15 predicted proteins | sample CryGeyCG2014_020_FD_183966 | JGI IMG/M metagenome (GOLD analysis project Ga0210017, IMG submission 183966) | Groundwater microbial communities from aquifer - Crystal Geyser CG08_land_8/20/14_0.20 (SPAdes) (version 2) | ecosystem: Environmental > Aquatic > Deep subsurface > Groundwater | place... | reverse complement strand
GTTGTGTGCAATGGTGACCAGTTCTCACGGCAATTCCCAATTTATCAATAATACTTCCAATATCGTAAGGGTGAATACCTTCTATATTAAAGGAGATAACACTCGCTTTTTTAGAGGAGGTGCCATAAATTCTCAAACCCGGTATTTCTAAAAGTTTTTCAGTGCCATAAACCAGCAAGCTGCGTTCTTGTTGCGCTATGTTTTCAACACCTATACTATTAATGTAGTCTATTGCTGTGCCAAAGGCAATACCTCCTGCAATATTTGGAGTCCCGGCTTCAAATTTATGGGGCAGCTCGGCATAAGTTGTTTTTTCAAAAGTTACGGTTTTAATCATTTCTCCTCCTCCATGATAAGGAGGTATTTTATTGAGTTGTGCTTCTTTGCCATAAAGAAAGCCTATTCCCGTTGGTCCATACATTTTATGAGCCGAAACACAATAGAAATCACAGTCCAAATCTTGCACATCCACTTTTAAATGAGGGGCCGCTTGTGCACCATCAATTAAAACTACCGCGCCAACTTGATGCGCCTTTGCAATAATTTCTTTAACAGGATTGATGGTTCCTAAGGTATTTGAAATATGATTAACCGCTACAAGCTTTGTTTTATCAGATAACAACTTGTCAAAAGCTTCCATTAACAACTCCCCTTTTTCATTAATAGGAATAACTTTTAAAACAGCGCCACTTTTTTCGCACACTAATTGCCAAGGCACAATATTAGAATGGTGTTCTAAATAAGAGATAATTACCTCATCACCTTTGTTGAGGAGTTGTGAAAAACCACTCGATATCAAATTAATACTTTCGGTTGTGCCCCTCGTAAAAATAATTTCGTGTGCGTATTTGGCATTAAAGTTAATTTGAATTTTTTGACGCGCTTCCTCATAAGCATTTGTTGCCAACTGGCTAAGGGTGTGAACACCTCGATGAATATTGGCATTAATGGTCTTATAATAATTTGAAATACTATCTATTACGAGTTGTGGTTTTTGGCTGGTAGCGGCATTATCAAAATAAACCAATGGCTTTCCATTGACTTGTTGATGCAAAATGGGAAAATTGGCTCTTATTTTTGTTATATCTAACATAATTTCTTTAAAATAATTGTGAAAACAAAAGTACTAAATAGAAATTATTTATAGACTCAAAAAAAATAATATCAAAATAGATTTTTGGAAGGTTTTGCTAAATATTTATAAATTTGATAATAAGTTATTTATACAAGTTAAAGGCCTTAAAATCATCTATAATTAACCGCTTTTAATAATCTTTTTCTTCCTAAAAAACCAACTAAAAAATATTAAAAATATTTTTTTATATAATCAATTATTTGTGATAAATATTTTTATACATTTGTGGCGTTAAAAAAAAGTTAAATTAACAATTAAAATTGAATAAAATGAAAAAAAGAAATTTATTTTTAGGATTGACATTAATCTCTTTAGTATTTGCATCTTGTAAAGATGAAAATGTAGCTAACGCTGAAAAAACAGTAGATTCTTATGTGGCTTTTGTTGACTCAGTTGTAGCAATTGATTCTTTAGAAGTTAGAACTAACTGGTCAACAATTGACGCTTCTTATCAAGCTAAAGTTGGTGAAGCTGAAGTAGCTCTAGAAAATTTAAAAGAAAAAGAAGCAGCTCAAGGCAAAATTGATGCAGGTAAAGCTAAATATGATGCTTTCAAAGCTCAAATTGAAGCAGAATTAGAAGCAGCAGCAGTAGACTCTACAGCAGTATCAACTGATTCTACAGCAGTAGCTCAATAATTAAAACTTCTTAAAAATTAATAAGCTTTTGCTTATATTTTAAAATGACAGTCCTTAAAGGCTGTCATTTTTTTTTATCCCTATATCCCTTTTTTTAATAAAAATACCCAGTTTATTAAACATCTTTTTAAAAATAGCTTTAAAAAATATAAAGTTTATATTTGTGACTCCTTAAAATAGTTGTCATGAAAAGTATTTTTAAAAAACTCGCCCTAGTTATTGTCATTGCTTTGGCTTTTGTGGTGTATTCTTATTATCCAAAATTGGATATTATTACCGGATACGCTTCTAAAAGTGTTGCCTCTGCCATGTTTTTAGCACATCGCACGCAAGGCTCGGCCGAAACAGGCGATAACGGATTTTCGCCAGTAAATTTAGCTCACAACACAGTTAATGTGGAGGATAAATCAGTGACATCCAAGGTGTTTAAACTTAAAAAACGCACGGCCGTTTACCGTGAAGGTTTAGGAGCCGTTTTAATGATTGATGGGGTTGAAGATGATTTAAAATATGAAATCCCTTTGCGCAATTTTTCCAATATTACAAAGCCTTATCCTTATGGTGATTTGGCTCAAAAAGACACCTTATTTTTAGAACTCGACTACAAAAAAATTAATAAAGCTGTAGCCGATGCATTTGACAACAAAGGTTTGTCTGTTAAGAAAACCCGCACCGTTTTAGTGTTGTATAAAGACCATATCATTGCCGAGAAATATGCCGATGGTTTTGATGTAAATACGCCAATTTTAGGGTGGTCAATGACCAAAAGTATTACCGCAACCATGTTTGGAATCCTTCAAAAGCAAGGAAAACTATCTGTTAACCAGTCCCATTTGTTTAAAGATTGGGAACAAGATGAGCGTTCTAAAATTACTTTAAGCGATTTATTACACATGAATAGCGGTTTAGAATGGGATGAAAATTATGATGAACTTTCGGGTGTTACGCGCATGTTGTTTTTAGATAAAGATATGAGTCTGTCGCAACAAAAGATGCCTGCCAAATTTAAACCAAACACCCATTGGAATTACTCTTCGGGCACAACCAATTTATTATCAGGCTATTTAAGAACTAAGTTTGCAACACATCAAGACTATTTAGACTTTTGGTACACGGCTTTATTAGATAAAATTGGCATGCATACAGCGCTCATTGAAACCGATTTGGCCGGTAATTATGTCGGTTCCTCATATGGTTGGGCGAGCACACGCGATTGGGCAAAATTTGGCACCTTATATTTACATCGTGGCAATTGGAATGGCGAACAAATTATTGACAGCACTTGGGTTGATTATGTAAAAACCCCAACAAATACTTCTAATGGCCTTTATGGTGCACAATTTTGGCTAAATGCCGGCGGGGTTTATCCCGATGTGCCCAAAGATTTGTTTAGTTGTAATGGTTATCAAGGGCAGATGGTTTTTATCATTCCTTCTAAAAACTTGGTTATTGTGCGAACCGGCTTAACCGAAGATCCTGAATTTAACTTTAATGACTTTTTAAAAGGTATTTTGGAAGGTGTGAAATAGGCCTTTAAAATATTGTATATTCAAAAAAAATAGACACACTTGACAGTTTATCTGATTGGACAAACCCAAAGCGTTTTCGGTTAAAATCTAAGCCGAAAAGGAACGAATTTTTATAATCTTTGTCAAAAATTTGGAATCCTAATCCAACTTTATAAAAAGTTCCTTTTTCATAAGCTTTGCCAAGGTCTAATAAACGGCCGTAGCCTACTCTAACAAAGAGATTGTCTTCAAATTCAAAAACATTGTACCGATAGCTAAAATAAATAGGCAAAAAGTTTAGCCCCTGCCTAGAGTGCCAATTGTATTCAAGGTTAAATTCCACGCTCGATTTATGGTCAAACTGAATACCTAGGGCATTATTTAAAAATATTGCGCTTGGGTTAATTAAAGTTTCATCACTATTACCTAGTTCAAAATCTTCGTTGAGCATTAAAGTAGTTGCCAACCCTAATTTATAAAAAACACCTTTCGTTTTTTGATCTTGCGAAAAAGTAACGAGTGTTAAGCTTAAAAATAACAGGCTTATTAAACGTTTCATGTGATTTGATTTAGTCTAGTAAAATTCAACAACAATTATTCCAAAAATTTTACTTTTAGTTCTCCCCTTTTCAGGAGATTAATTGTTGCTTATAAATCAAAACCCAAATTAACACCTAGTTTTAAGGCAATCAATTTGGTGATGCGGTTTTTCAGTGCAGGGATTTTAATACAAGTTAAGACATCATTGCTAAAGGCATAAAGCAATAAAGCGGTGGCTTCTTGTTTTGGGATGCCACGTGAGCGCAAATAAAATAAGGCTTCTTCATCAAGTTGACCGATGGTGCATCCGTGTGAACATTTTACATCATTGGCGTAAATTTTAAGTTGTGGTTTGGCATTTATAGTAGCGCCATCGTGCAATAAAATATTATTGTTTTGCTGAAAAGCATTGGTTTTTTGAGCTTCTTTATGCACCAAAACTTTTCCGTTAAAAACACCCGTAGCTTTATCGGCATAAATACCTTTATAATTCTGTCGGCTTTCGCAATGGGGTGTGAGGTGATTGACTAAAGTGTTGTGGTCAACGTGTTGTTTATCGCCAATAATGGTGATGCCATTTAAGTGAGATGAAATTTGTGTGCCGTTGTGATAAAATTTTAAATTATTTCTAGTTAATTGTCCTCCAAAAGAATAGGTATTTAGGGTAACAATGCTATTTTGCTTTTGCGAAATGTAAGTGCTGTCTATCAATGAGGCCGTTTGCAAGTCATTTTGAATTTTATAATAATCGACTATGGCGCGTTTTAAGGCAAATATTTCAGTAACCACGTTGGTAAGCGTGGCATTTTTTGATAAACTTTGGTGGCGTTCAATAATTTGCACGTGAGAATTTTCGCCTACCACAATTAGGTTTCGAGGTTGTAAAAGCACGTCATTATTGTTGCCGGTGCTAAAATGCATCACCTGAATGGGCTTAGGAAGAACCGTGTTTTTAGGAATGTTAATATAAACACCTTCTTTAGTAAATGCCGTATTTAAAGCGGTAAGATTCTCCTCTTTTTCGGCAATGGTGTTAAAATAATGGTCGATTACCATTTTGTATTTAGGTTTTTTTATCGCGGCCGAAAACAGACAAATATCACATCCTTCGTGAGTGGTTTCGGAAAGAAATGAGCTGTAAACACCATCTACAAACACTACCTTATAACTGTCAATTTCGTGAATAAAAAAGCGCTTAACCTCCTTAAATTCAATGTTATTTTCCGTCTCTGGAAACAGATTGTAATCTTTATTAAGAATGGGTTTTAACGAGGTGTATTTCCAATCTTCTTCTTTTTTGGTTGGAAACCCCAATTTTTCAAACTGTAAAAATGCCTGATTTCGCTCGTCGAGTATCTTAGAATCTACTTCGCCAGCTTCCGTATTTTCAAAAGCTAAAAATGAGCTTATTAATTTTTCTTTTAATTCCATAATAAAAATTTCAATAGTGCTTTAAAAATTCCCACCTCAAAAAGTCCCAGCCTTTTTTTAGAAGGAACCGCTTAAAATTATTTCAAAACCAAATCGAGCTATTTAAGCCAATCGTATCCTTTTTCTTCTAACTCGTAAGCCAATTCTTTAGTGCCCGATTTTACTATTCTACCATTGTAAAGCACGTGAACAAAATCTGGTATAATATAATCTAACAAGCGTTGGTAGTGTGTAATTACCAGAATTGCATTGTCTTTAGTTTTCAATTTGTTAACGCCGTTAGCGACAATTTTTAGCGCATCAATATCTAAGCCCGAATCGGTTTCATCTAAAATTGCCAATTTAGGTTCGAGCATCGCCATTTGAAAAATTTCGTTTCGCTTTTTTTCGCCACCCGAAAAGCCTTCATTTAAAGATCTCGATAAAAATTTGCGGTCTATATCGAGCAGTTCAGCGGTTTCACGAATTTTTTTAAGCAACTCGTTTGCCGGTAATTCGGGTAAACCCTTTGCTTTACGGCTTTCGTTTATAGCTGTTTTTATAAAATTGGTTGTGGTTACACCCGGTATTTCTACGGGGTATTGAAATGATAGAAAAATTCCTTTGTGGGCGCGTTCTTCAGGTAGAAAATTCAGCAGACTTTCGCCGTTTAAAACTACATCGCCTTGCGTAACTTCAAAAGTTTGGTTTCCGGCAATAACCGACGATAAAGTGCTTTTACCCGAACCATTTGGTCCCATAATGGCGTGTACTTCGCCTGGTTTAATCTCTAAATTAATACCTTTTAAAATTTCTTTACCATTAATACTAGCGTGTAAATCGTATACTTTTAACATAATTAATTTGAAAATTTGAAAATTTGAAAATTTGAAAATGGAAAAACAGTCTCGCTTGTCAAAGTTATTTTACCATATAAAACATTCAAATTAGCCTATTATTTTAGTTTTGATGTTATCATTATTTTATTGACTATTATTGAGATATTGGTTATTTGTTCTAATAGTTTTTTAAGATTAGGTATTGAAAAGTATTAATCATTTATTAGCTATTTCATTTACAAATTTTTAAATTACCTCATTTCTAAATTAACCTACAGACCCTTCTAAACTGATTTCTAATAATTTTTGAGCCTCAACAGCAAATTCCATCGGTAGTTTATTTAATACTTCCTTGCTAAATCCGTTGACTATTAAGGCGATAGCCTTTTCGGTGTTGATGCCGCGTTGGTTGCAATAAAACAATTGCTCTTCACCAATTTTACTGGTGGTGGCTTCATGTTCTACTTGAGCGGATTTATTTTTCGCTTCAATATACGGAAATGTATGTGCTCCACATTCATTTCCCATTAAAAGTGAATCGCATTGTGAAAAATTTCGTGCATTTTCGGCGCGTTCATTTATTCTTACCAATCCGCGATAAGAGTTTTGAGAATTTCCGGCTGAAATACCCTTAGAAATTATGGTGCTTTTGGTGTTTTTACCAATGTGGATCATTTTTGTACCGGTATCGGCTTGTTGATAATTGTTGGTAACGGCAATTGAATAAAATTCACCCACCGAATTATCGCCTTTTAGCACACAACTTGGATATTTCCAAGTTACTGCCGAACCTGTTTCTACTTGTGTCCACGATACTTTAGCATTTGTTTCGCATAAAGCGCGTTTTGTAACAAAATTATAAACGCCTCCTTTACCGTCTTTGCCACCTGGAAACCAATTTTGTACAGTTGAATATTTGATTTCAGCATCCTTTAAAATAATTAATTCAACCACTGCGGCATGCAACTGATTTTCATCGCGTTTTGGGGCAGTGCACCCTTCTAGGTAACTCACATAACTGCCTTCATCGGCAATTAAAAGGGTACGTTCAAACTGTCCTGTGCCACTTTCATTAATTCTAAAATACGTCGAGAGTTCCATCGGGCATTTTACTCCTTTTGGGATGTAACAAAAAGAGCCATCAGAAAACACGGCTGAGTTTAAAGCTGCATAAAAATTATCTGCCTGAGGCACAATGCTTCCAATGTATTTCCGCACCAATTCAGGATGGTTTTTAATCGCTTCAGAAATTGGACAAAAAATGATGCCACGCTCATTTAAGGTTTTTTTAAAAGTTGTTGCTACTGAAACGGAATCCATCACAATATCCACCGCCACGTTCGAAAGCCGCTTTTGTTCGTCAATTGAAATACCCAGTTTTTCAAAAGTTTTTAGCAACTCCGGGTCAACTTCATCTAAACTATTGAGCTTTGCATTTTTTTTTGGAGCAGAGAAGTAGCTAATTTCTTGAAATTTAGGTTTTTCATAGTGCACGTTCGCCCAATTAGGTTCTTCCATTTTTTGCCAAGCTCTAAAAGCTTGTAAGCGCCAATCCGTCATCCATTCTGGTTCTTCTTTCTTTTTAGAAATGGCTCTAATAACCGCTTCATTTAAACCAACAGCAAATTTATCCGATTTAATATCGGTATAAAACCCATATTCGTATTCTTGTGTTTCGAGCTCCTTTTTAAGGTGTTCTTCGGTATATTTTGTTTTTGTAGTCATCATGTAAATTTCTTAAAATTAGAAAAACCTAAAGCGAAAAACTTTCGCCACAACCACAAGTACGATTGGCATTTGGGTTGTTAAATACAAACCCTTTTCCATTAAGTCCACCAAAATATTCAAGTGTGGTCCCTACTAAATATAAAAAGCTTTTTTTGTCGACCGCTATTTTAACTCCATTAGACTCAAATACTTTATCATTGTCATGTTGTTCTTTATCAAACTTTAGTTCATAGGATAAACCCGAACACCCACCGCTTTTTACGCCTACGCGGACATAATCTTTTGATGCGTCATAGCCATCTTCGGCCATCATTTCAATTACTTTTTGCCTTGCTTTTTCGCTTACTTGTATCATTCGCTATATAGATTCATTCTAAATAAGTGCAAATATAGAAACAAATTATCAGAAAATCATTTTTTTTTAAACTGCAATTTGTTGCTTTTAACTTGAATTTATACAGATTAAAGGCGTTCAAAATTAGCCATTTTTTGCGAGTCAAAAGCGAAAGTATCAAGAAAATATGTAATTTCGCAAATCGTAAAAAGGGAAGTGAAAAATGAGTCAAAAATTTAAGGAATATCAAGGATTAGATTTGACTAAGGTAGCCGATGACACCTTGGTTTTTTGGGAAGGGCGCGCTATATTTAAAAAAAGCATCAGCAGTCGCGAGGGTCATAAACCTTTTGTGTTTTTTGAAGGACCTCCCTCTGCCAATGGCTTGCCGGGGATTCATCATGTTATGGCACGTGCTATTAAAGATATTTTTTGCAGATATAAAACACAGCAAGGCTTTCAAGTTAAACGCAAAGCCGGTTGGGACACTCACGGTTTGCCGATAGAACTTGGTGTTGAAAAAGAATTAGGAATTACCAAAGAAGATATCGGCACAAAAATTAGCGTTGAGGCTTATAACGAAGCTTGTAAAAAAGCCGTGATGCGTTATACCGATGTTTGGGAAGATTTGACCCAAAAAATGGGGCATTGGGTAGATATGGATGACCCTTATATTACCTACAAACCCAAATATATGGAAACCGTTTGGTGGCTTTTATCCCAACTTTACAATAAAGGTTTAATTTATAAAGGCTACACCATTCAACCTTATTCGCCAAAAGCCGGAACAGGCTTGAGTTCACACGAATTAAACCAGCCAGGTTGTTATCAAGATGTTACCGACACCACGGTGGTGGCTCAATTTAAAGTGCGCTCACAAAAACTTCCTTTTGAAAAAGATTTAGAAACCGAAACTTATATTTTAGCTTGGACTACAACCCCTTGGACTTTGCCGTCAAATACCGCTTTAGCAGTGGGGAAAAAGATTGATTATGTGCTTGTTAAAACATTTAATCAATATACTTTTAAACCCATATATGTTATTTTAGCAAAAGCACTAGTGGGCGCTCAATTTGGAAAAAATACTTTTGAAGTTGCTAATCAAAACGAACTTGAGGTCTATAAAGCAAATGATAAAAAAATACCCTATTATATGGTAGGTGGCTGTAAAGGCAAGGATTTAATCGGAATAAAATACGAACAATTAATGCCCTTTACTTTACCATATCAGGATGCTGATCAAGCATTTAGAGTAATTTCGGGCGATTTTGTTACCACCGAAGACGGTACTGGAATTGTGCACATTGCACCAACTTTTGGCCAAGATGATGCACAAGTAGCTAAAGAGGCAGGTGTGCCTCCTATGTTAGTACGCGACGATAAAGGAAATCCGGTTCCATTGGTTGATTTGCAAGGACGTTTTACCAAACACATGGGCAAATATGCCGGTAAATATGTTAAAAATGAATACTATAACGACAATGAAATTCCGGAACGCTCATTAGATGTTGAAATTGCCATCCAACTTAAAGAAGAAAATAAGGCTTTTAATGTTGAGAAACACAAACACAGTTATCCACATTGCTGGCGTACCGATAAACCCGTTTTATATTACCCACTCGATTCTTGGTTTATAAAGGTTACCGAGAAACGCGAGCGCATGTTTGAATTAAACGAAACCATCAATTGGAAACCAAAATCAACCGGAGAAGGGCGTTTTGGCAATTGGCTCAAAAATGCCAACGATTGGAATTTATCGCGCTCCCGATATTGGGGAATTCCGTTGCCTATTTGGCGCACCAAAAACGGTGATGAAACCAAAATGATCGCTTCGGTTGCACAACTAAAAGCCGAAATGAAAAAAGCGGTTGAAGCCGGTGTTTTAGCAACTGATATATTTCCCGATTTTGAAATTGGCAATATGAGCGATGCTAATTATGACAAAATAGATTTACACAAAAATATTGTCGATAAAATTGTATTGATTTCTGATAAAGGCGCCCCAATGTACCGCGAAACCGATTTGATTGATGTGTGGTTTGATTCGGGGTCAATGCCCTATGCCCAATGGCATTATCCCTTTGAAAATAGCGATTTAATTGACAAAAATAAATTTTTTCCAGCCGATTTTATCGCGGAGGGGGTTGACCAAACCAGAGGTTGGTTTTACACGCTTCACGCCATTGCTTCAATGGTTTTTGATTCGGTTGCCTACAAAAATGTGGTATCTAACGGACTTGTTTTAGATAAAGATGGCAAAAAAATGTCAAAACGTTTGGGCAATGCCGTTGACCCCTTTAAAACAATGAAAACGTTTGGTATTGATGCCGTGCGTTGGTATATGATTTCAAACGCCAATCCGTGGGATAATTTAAAATTTGATGAAACCGGTATTGACGAGGTGCGCCGCAGGTTTTTCGGCACTTTATACAACACTTACTCGTTTTTTACTTTGTATGCCAATTTAGATAAATTTTGTTACGCTGAAGCGGAAATTGACTTGGCTAAACGTCCGGAAATTGACCGTTGGATTTTGTCAGAATTGCATAGTTTGATAAAAAATACGGAAGCTTTTTATGAAGATTATGAACCTACAAAAGTGGCAAGAGCTATTCAATATTTTGTAAATGAAAATCTTAGCAACTGGTATGTGCGATTGAGCCGCCGCAGGTTTTGGAAAGGCGATTACGAACTATATAAAATTTCGGCTTACCAAACCTTACACACTTGTTTGGTTACAGTAGCAAAATTAATGGCCCCTATTGCACCATTTTACGCCGATCAATTATACCGTGATTTAATGACTCCTGTTTGTGCAAACAAATCAGAGTCCGTTCATTTATCAAATTTTCCGGTTTATGATAAAACGCTGGTTGATGCTGATTTAGAACGCAAAATGCAAAAAGCACAATCCATATCCTCTATGGTATTATCCCTGCGCAAAAAAGAAATGATCAAAGTGCGACAACCCTTGCAACGCATTATGATTCCGGTTTTAGATGCCCAAGATAAGCACGATATTGAAGCTGTTGCCAATTTGATACTTTCGGAAGTCAATGTCAAAGAACTCGAACTTTTGGATGACGCTTCAGGCATTTTAGTAAAAAAAATTAAACCAAATTTTAAACTTTTAGGACCTAAGTTTGGCGCTGATATGCGTTTTGCCGTAGCTGAGATTGGTAAATTTACCCAAAAAGAAATTGCCACAATTGAAAAACAGGGAACAATAAGCTTAAATATCAATAATAAATTAGTAGATTTAACACTTGATGAAGTAGAAATTTCGTCTCAAGATATAGAAGGCTGGTTAGTAGCTAATCAAGGTGATTTAACCGTTGCCTTAGATATCAATTTGACCGAGAAATTAAAAAATGAAGGCATTGCTCGCGAGCTGGTAAATCGCATTCAAAACCTTAGAAAAGAATCGGGGTTTGAGGTTACCGATAAAATTGAAGTCCATTTGCAAAAAGATGGATTTGTTGAAACCGCTATCGCCGAAAATGAATTATATATTAAAAATGAAACATTAACCAAAAAATTGTTATGTTTGGACTCTGTAACAGGAGGAATAGAGTTAACTTTCGACAATATAAACACAAAATTATCCATTCAAAAATCTTAAACTATGGAAGCAAATACAGTGAGGTATTCTGATAAAGATTTAGAGGAATTCAAAGCGATTATTTTAGAAAAACTACAAATGGCCACCGAAGATTTGGTGCTTATTAAAAGCGCCTACAAAAACGGCAGTGATAATGGAACCGACGATACTTCACCAACCTTTAAAGCCTTTGAAGAAGGATCGGAAACAATGTCTAAAGAAGCAAATGTACAATTGGCAATACGTCAAGAAAAATTTATTCGCGATTTAAAAAATGCCTTGATTCGCATTGAAAATAAAACCTATGGCGTTTGCCGTGTTACCGGACAACTCATTAATAAAGAGCGTTTAAAATTGGTGCCACACGCCACATTAAGCATGGAAGCGAAAAACAAACAATAATAAACTTAAAAGCTTTCCGCAAAGAAAGCTTTTTTTATGATGCAAAATCGGTGGTATTTTTTATTTTTTTTAGGATTTTTACAACTCACATTTGGGCAACATCTTGTTGAGAAGTCGGTTGACGTTCGCTCAAAAAATATTGAAATTAGTTGTCGAAATATCGACCATCTGCAGTTGAGAAGCACTTCAAATAAAACGGTAAAGATTAACTTGACCGATGCCCAAGACCGCTTTACCAATATTGATGTTTATTATGAAAACGATAAGCTCATCATCAAACAAAAAGAATCACAACCACAAGAAACCATCAATAAATTTTGTGTTGAACAGCCCATTTTTGCCTCTTATATTATAAGCGTTCCTAATGATAGCCAGGTTTTTATCAATATTATATCGGGCAATTTAAACATTTCACATTTTAAAGGTTTTATAAATGCCCAACTAGAAACTGGTAATGTTATTTTAGAAAACAATACCGGGGAAGTCAATTTAAAAATTGTAGATGGCTCAGTGAACAGTGTCATTAAAAATTCACAGTTAAATTTGACTACTAATCTGGGCGAAATAGAGAGTAAACTACCTCTTTTACCGGCATCAAAAAATAAAAAATCACTCGTCGGAATCTATAAAAATGACCAAAACAAATTAAGTATAAAAGCCATTAAGGCAAATATTGCGATAGAAGCGGCTAAAGATTAATAAAATTCCTATTTTTGCCGAGCAAATATTTAAAAATTTGAAAAGAGCCTTTACCATTATCAGCATCGTTTTATTGATTGATCAAATCACTAAAATTTATATCAAAACTCATTTTATTTTAGGCGAAGAAATCGTTGTATTCGATTGGTTTAGAATTCATTTTCTCGAAAATAACGGCATGGCTTGGGGTGCGGAATTTGGTGGTGCAACGGGTAAATTGCTACTGACCATTTTTAGATTGTTTGCCATTTGTGGCATTGGTTATTGGTTATTTACTTCAATTAGAGATAGGGCTTCTTGGAAGTTGGTTACGGCCATTTCATTAATTTTTTCCGGCGCTATGGGCAATATTATTGATTCCGTGTTTTATGGCGTTTTTTTTAGCGATAGTTATCACACTATAGCACAGGTATTTCCAGAGCAGGGTTACAGCCGTTTATTTTATGGAAAAGTAGTTGATATGCTCTATTTTCCAATGATAAATGCCGATTTGCCCCAATGGATTCCTTTTTTTGGTGGCGACCATTTTACCTTTTTCGACCCGGTTTTTAATGTTGCTGATTCGTCAATAAGCATTGGCGTTACCCTATTAATCTTTTTTGGAAAAAAGGCTTTTGCTAAAACAGAAGCAACCGAAGTTTTAGAGGCTTAAGTATTATTCTTTTTATTTTTTTGACAGTCATTTAAATTGTTATTCGTATATTTGCGAATATAAAATTTGACTTCTTATGACGCTTATTTCTAAAAAAACCTACTTTACTAAAGAACAAGAACAAACGGCGCGCTTTGCCAAAGCACTGGGACATCCCATTAGAATTGCCATTTTACAATTGTTAAATTCACAATCATGTTGCTACCATGGTGATATGGCCGAAGAACTTCCCATTGCAAAATCAACCCTTTCTCAACATTTAAATGAACTTAAAGACGCCGGCCTTATTCAAGGTGATGTTACACCTCCATCAACTAAATATTGCGTCAATAAAACCAATTGGGAATTGGCTAAAAAACTTTTAAACAACGTTTTGAAATAATTTTTTAAAATTGATATTCGTAGTTTTGCGAATTACGAATATATATTCGTAGTTTTGCGAACTAATTTAAAATGAAAACTAAAAATGAAAGAAATTAAAGTATTAGGTCCCGGTTGCCCAAAGTGCAAAGCTACTTATGTCAATGTATTGGAGGCGTTAAAACAAACTGGCATTGAAGCCCATGTCGTCAAAATTGAAGACATTGAAGAACTGTTAAAATACAACGTGCTTACCACACCTGTTTTAATGATAGATGATGTTGTAAAAGTAAAAGGGCGCGTAGCCACCATCAATGAAATTAAGCAAATACTCAATTAAAAATGACAAAACTTACTAAAACTAAAAAAATAGAAACTATGAAAAACCAAACATTAGTAAAAGAAATTTGTCCAACTACCACTCAAGTATGGGTAAAAAATGGTGCATTATTAGTTGATGTTCGTGAAAAAGATGAAGTGGAAGCTTTGGCATTTGATGTGCCAAATATTATCAATATTCCACTAAGTGAATTTGAAGAACGCTTCACAGAAATTCCCAAAGAAAAAGAGGTTGTCGTGGTTTGTCAAGTTGGTGTAAGAAGTTTACGCGCCGCCGGATTTTTAATCAATCACGGTTACGATTCAAACAAATTGGTAAATATGCAACACGGCATTATTCGCTGGGCTCAAAAAGGTTTTGCTACAAAAGGCAATACAGCTTCAGTTTTAGGAAATACACAAAACAGTGGATGTTGCGGAACAACGACTTCTTCTGCTGAACAATCTTGTTGTGGCAGTAGTCCAAAATCCGAAAAGAACTGTTGCTAAACATAATTACGAATTACGAATTACGAATTACGAATTAAAAATTACAAATTCAATTATTAATTATTAGAATCAACAACTATGAAAAAAGATAATGTCGTTCAAGAAAAGAGCTTCGCATTTGCTATCAGGATAGTGAATTTGTACAAATTATTATCTACAGAGAAGAAAGAGTTTGTTTTATCTAAACAGCTTTTAAGAAGTGGAACTTCCATAGGAGCAAATATAGAAGAAGCCATTGGCGGACAATCTGATAAAGACTTCTTATCTAAACTCAGCATAGCTTATAAAGAAGCAAGAGAATCTATGTATTGGCTTAAATTGTTACAAGCCACTGATTTTCTGTCAGAAGATCAAACCAAGGGTTTATTAGATGAAGTAGAAGAAATATGCAAGATTTTAGGCAAAATTCAAATCACCCTTAAAAACCGTAATTCGTAATTTTTAATTCGTAATTTTTAATTGATATGTTCGATTGGATACAACATTTAGCAAATTGGCTCATTTATTCGGTTCTTGCAATTGATGCCTCAACCCATTTGGGCACAGCCCTTAATTTCTTTGTTTATGATACCCTGAAGATCTTAATTTTACTTTTCGTTATTGTTTTTTTGATGGGAATTGTCAACACCTACTTTCCTATTGAAAAATTAAAGAATTACCTTAACCGCAATAAACTTTATGGCTTAGAATACTTTTTCGCCTCCCTAT
>Ga0210017_1002593_pt1 | contig 15399 bp, 17 predicted proteins | sample CryGeyCG2014_020_FD_183966 | JGI IMG/M metagenome (GOLD analysis project Ga0210017, IMG submission 183966) | Groundwater microbial communities from aquifer - Crystal Geyser CG08_land_8/20/14_0.20 (SPAdes) (version 2) | ecosystem: Environmental > Aquatic > Deep subsurface > Groundwater | place... | reverse complement strand
CTTCTAAAAAACGGGGTTTTAACAGAAGTAAAAGTAGAAAATACAAAAAAGAGTTATGTAATGCTGTCTGCTGACTTTAAATTTTTAAAAAGCACAGAGAAATGCAGGATAATTCCAAAGATGGTTTTTCTAGCACCGCTCGATAATCTGTTGTGGGATCGAGGTATGGTAAAAGAGATCTTTGATTTTGAATATAAATGGGAGGCATATACACCAAAAAATCAAAGAAGATACGGACATTACGTCTTACCCATTTTACACGGCGATAAATTCATTGGTAGAATAGAGCCAAGACAAATCGGTAATTCACTAGAAATTAGATGTTTGTGGATAGAACCACATGTTAGGTGGACTCGAGAACTTGAAGAATCGTTTTATTCCTGCTTGGATAAATTTGGAAAGTATCTTAATATAAAGATCGTTAGGTGGCTGTGCGAAAAACCTAAATGTTCGGCGTGGCCAAACAAAAATCGCGCGTGAAAAAAATAAATCGCCGATGGCAATTACTTTTTCTGAGAAAGGAGGTTTTAATGTATACAGGGAGGGTAAGTGCTGAAGCCATGAGAGTAAACACCAGTTCGCAACAGGGAAAAGGCGTCAAGGTCAGCTCCAAGGCTCCGGCTTGGGTTGAGAAACTGTTAGAACTCAAAGGGATGGATAAGAAAACCGGCACGGTCACCACCGATGGGGAAGATGTCTATTTTAATGGTACTTTGATAGGCAACCGCAGTGAAGTAGAATAACGACCGCATTAGATTTGGCGTTAATCTCGTGACATTCTGGGATCCTTTTTTCAAAAGTCTGCCGGAATTTAAGAAACGGATCAAAAATTTACTCAAAGAAAGCAACGGATTGATTTACCGTTTCTAGTTGGATTAAAAATATGGCTCCAATATTTGTTGAAAAATCGCATATTCACGGTAAAGGCGTTTTTGCCAATCAGGACTTCGCCGCAGGAGAACGCATTTTGGCGATCGACGATTCACATGTAGTCGATGATCCGTCAAAATTGACCGCCTATCAGAATAAATATCAATGTGATTGGTTAAAAAATAAGTTTGTTTTGATGCAGCCTCCGGAAAGATATATCAACCATTCTTGTAATCCTAATTCGTATGTAAAGACAATCAGGGGTATTCGCACACTGTTGGCGATGAAGGATATACAAAAAGGAGAAGAAATAACCTATGACTATGCAATCAATGGTTATTATGAATCAGCTGATCCCTGCCATTGTGGATCAAAAAAGTGCAGGCAGATTTTAAACTGTGATTTTTTTCAACTTCCCGAAGCGTTGCAGCAGAAATATCTCCCATACCTAGACAACTGGTTTGTCAAAGAATTTAAGGAAAAAGTTGAAGAGTTGAAAAGAGGAAAAGACCGAACCCAAGCTTTAATTTTATAGGAGGGTCCAATAGGAATGGCGGATTATTTAATAGAAGGTTTTAGACCTCCCCTAACTATAGAAGTTACTCCTCGCAATAATGGAGAACACGAGGAGCGTTCTTTGAGTGAGATTGCTTCTGAGATAGCTTTTCATTTTGAAGGAGCGACTACCGCTTCAAGGATATTGAATTGGCTACTGACTTTTCCCGAAGATGATATAAAACTTGGTCTTAAAGTTTTAGATAACTTACGGTTTATAGATCTGACAGAGTTAAGGCAGACAAGGTTTGACGCTTGTTTAAAGCGTTATCCTGAAGGAAATTTACTTTTAACGGCACCCGTTAAACCCAGGGAGTTTGGTATTGGTGATTCCTCTGCGACTATAATTAGTAGCTGGCTACAAGAGGAGTTGGTAACAGGAGGATATGAGGTCCACCAAAGATTTTTTAGAGAGGGACATAAAGTTATGCCGGCTGGTATTTTTACAAAAGGAGAAAGAGGCATTGTGATTACGGACAGTTATACTGGATGGGATCGTGATATCGCTAAAAGAGAGGGAATTGGCAAATTTAATGCTGTAGTTTTTTACGATGATTGGTCTTTATCCGGTACTCATTTTTCTAGAGCTGCAAGATATACAGACAAATTGCTGGAAGCGGAAATCATTGACGAATCAACGAAAGTTGGCATTGCTTATGGATATATGACCAGAGAAGCATTAGAAAAAAATGTAGCAATACTGAAAGGCAAAGTCCAACACAGCGTTGATTTAGTAGGTGCAGAAGAAGATGGATTTAACATAGCAGTTATAGAAGAGATGTTTGAGCCTTGGGAGGTTGAGAGGCTAAACGAATTAACAAGATATGCTTATTTTAGTAGAGATTTAAGCTCTGTGCTTGTAACAAGCGCTATTTCTGCTCCGGACAACTTGCATAACATTGTTAAACAGGGAGTGTGTCTAGAGCAAGGAAAAAAAGAATACCCTTTAATTTTAGATCCAAGAACCGGTCAAAGGAGACAGGCCTCTTTTTAATAAAAATTGTTTTTTTTGTGCAATCCAAGTTAGTTTTAATTTTAAAACTTCGCTCCCTCTCAGCTATTTTTCAGCCACCTGCTATAATGTTTTTTAATCATGAGAATTTTAATTATCGAAGACGTAAACAAAATAGCGACTTCAATTAAAAAAGGACTTGAGCAAGAGTCGTATGCGGTTGATGTGGCTTTGGACGGCGAGGAAGGCTTTGATTTAGCCACAACCGAGGATTATGATTTGATCCTTTTAGATTTGATGTTACCTAAAATGGATGGCATGGAAATCTGCCGCCGACTTAGGGCAGAGAAAGTGGCAACTCCCATTTTGATGCTGACCGCCAAGGGACAGCTGGGCGATAAAGTCCAAGGCTTAAACACCGGCGCCGATGACTATTTAGTCAAACCCTTTGCTTTTGAGGAGCTTTTGGCGCGGGTTAAAGCTTTAATTCGAAGGCCAAAGCGCAATGTCGGCACAGTTTTGACCTTTTCCGATTTAAGTTTAAATACATTAACCTATGAGGTTTTCCGGGGCAAAAAAAGAATCGACCTTTCCAAAAAGGAGTTTGCGCTGCTGGAGTATTTGCTGCTGCATTCGGGCAAAATACTCTCGAAAGATCAGATCATCAGCCATGTATGGGATTATGACGCCGACATCTTGCCGAACACAGTTGAAGTTTACATCGGTTACTTAAGGCATAAAATTGATAAGCCGTTTGCAAGCCATCCATCCTTGATCCAAACTGTGCGCGGCTTCGGCTATAAAATCGGGGAGGATCACTGATGTTTCATTCGGCGCGGATCAAACTGACCGCTTGGTATCTTGCCATCATTATGACCATCAGCCTTTCCTTTAGCATGATCGTTTATACCAGAGTTACCAGCGATGTGCAGGGCAGATTAGTTGTCATTGAAAACCGGTTGCGAAGCGGAGAACTGGGTTTTAGACCGCCTTCCAGACCCGGCCCATTTTTTATAGAAGAGATTGAGGACACCCGCCGAAGAGTGCTGTGGATGCTGATTTTGACCAACGGCTTGATTTTAATTTTCTCCGGAGTGGCCGGCTATTTTCTGGCAGGGAAAACATTGGAACCGATAGAGGTGGCCCTGCAGGAACAACAACAATTTATTACCGACGCCTCACACGAGCTAAGAACTCCCCTCACTGCTTTAAAAACATCAATGGAGGTGGCTTTGCGCGGTCAAAAAATGAGCCTTTCTGAGGCGCACGAAGTTATCGCCAGTAACCTTGAAGATGTTAATTCCTTACAATCTTTGTCCGATCGCTTATTATCTTTAGCGCACTACCAGACCAATGGCAGCAGTTTGATTTTCAAGCCCTTACCGGTTACGGAAACACTTGAAGAAGCGGTACGCAAGGTTAAATTTTTGGCTAAAGCTAAGGAGATTGAGGTAAACCTTAAGTCTGCGGATTTAACTTTGGATGCCGACCAAGAAAGTTTTATTGAGCTGCTGGTGATTTTTCTGGATAATGCAGTCAAATATACCCCCGCCAAAGGGAGTATCAACGTCAGTGCCGAGGCGGATAAAAAACACCTCTACCTGGCAATAGCAGATTCCGGGATCGGGATCAAAAGCGAGGACCTGCCGCATATTTTCGATCGTTTTTTTAGAGCCGATGCTTCCCGCTCAAAAGCTAAAGCTAAAGGTTTCGGATTGGGTTTGTCTTTGGCCAAAAAGATTATTGAATCCTACCATGGTGATTTGGATATGGTAAGCAAAGTAGGCTCCGGGACAACTTTCACCCTCAAGTTTCCTCTCAAACACGCGTAAAAAAATTCAAAAGTCAAAGCTCAAATGTCAAAAGTAAACTCAAAAGTCAAAACGTAGATCACTACTGATATCTGGCAACTAGTAGCTGGTATAGAGTACAGAGCGCAAAGTTCTAACCTTAAAAATTAAAAAACAGCATCATCCCACTCTTCGAGTCGAAGAGATGCGGGATTCCGTAGGAATGAAGGAAGCTTCGTAGCGGCGAACTTTAGTTCGCCATGATCCGAGAAAGGGAAACCTAAAGGTTTCCGCTACAGAGTCATGGAAAACGGAAGAAAATGGAAACCCAAAGCGAAAATGTCAAAACGGCGGACCAAAAGGCTTCAGGATGACATAAATGGTTTGCAGGGGGAGGCCTTGCAAATGTCGTATGGACAGTCCAAAAATAAAAACAGGTTCGACCTGTAGAAAATCTGCCGTTACTTTTCTCAGCCCATTCTCAAATTAGAGTGGTAGTTTTAAAACATAGACTATATTTTTGAGAGGAGGTGAAGGAAAGTGGACATCAAAAAAATGATTATTCCGGCACTATTATTGAGTGCCGTTGTTCTCGCCGGAGCAGTCGGAGTAAAAACAGTCAGCGCGGTACAGGATGAGGGAACATACCCTGCCATTATTCAGAAACTGGCAGAGAGGTTCAATCTGAATACAGATGAAGTCAAACAGGTATTTGATGAAGAGAGACAACAACAGCAGCAACGAATGCGAGCTTCTTTTGAAGAAAGAGTAGATCAAGCAGTCGTCGAAGGAACAATCACCGAAGAGCAAAAAGAAGCTATTTTACAAAAACAGGCAGAGTTGCAAAATCAGCACGAGGCACTTATGGATTTTGCGCCTGAAGAGAGAAGGGCGGTGATGCAGAAAAACCGCCAGGAATTGGAGAGTTGGGCGCAAGAAAACGGGATTGATTTGAGTCTGTTTTTGGGGAACGGTCCTCGTGGCATAAAAGGTTTTGGCAAAATGGGCGGAGAACACAGCGATTAAACATAGATGAGGAAAGAAGGTGGAAATGCTTCTTGAAACACTCCCTTATATACTCAACTTCCTTGAAAATGTAAAAGTTGTATCCGCCAGCTGGCGGACCAAATTACAGCCTATTTCTTAAAAATTTTTTGCAAAATGAAGTAATTTGGGTATAAAAAGGGAGTGTTTTCTTTTAAGAAAGATAGAGTAATTTAGAATCAGTTTCTCTATAAAACTAGAGACCAATTATTGAGCCAGATGGCAACAAGGGATGCCTGCCTGTCGCAGGCAGGTCTCTACGTTAAATTAATGAAGCCTTTAAAATATTCGGCTGAGCCGAAGATTTCTTCGCTTTAAGAAGCGAACCAATTGAGAGAAGACCAAAGTTGTAGTTGATTTATTTATAGAACTACTCAACAAGTCTAAATTTAGAGTATAATAACTTTATATGACCATTTTTACTGCTCTCAAAAAGAAAATAATCCTGATACCGTTTTGCACTCTCTTATTTATCGGTATCACAATCATAGCTCTGGAGCAGCTTTCAAATTCCTGTCCGGGGGCGAAAACGAGAAAACTACCCGATTGTTATACCCTCATCAACACTTATGTTTCAAAGGGAGATGTCTTCCCAATATGGGAAAATCTGCTGCCGCGAAACCCCATAGACGAGGATTTAACCACCGTCATTAATACCCGTATTTTTGAAGCCAGCCGCGAAGATTTACGAGACGTCAACGGTATTGCCTGCTCCCGTTACGGATTTGTGGACAGGAATCTGCCGAAAGCGGCCAAACTGTATGTCAAAACCCACGAAGCCTTGCATCTTTTGGGCGTCAGTGACGAAACCGAAACAAACTACCTAGCCGCTGTCAAATATCCTATCGGCATGGTAGAAACGATGTTGTATACGACTTATGTCAGTTTTAAAAACCAACCTCTGGAAAAATATCCTTGTATTTTGACAAAAAATTGGGTTATTTTTAAAACCTATTTTCTGCATTTTAAAACTCGAGAATGAAATTTTTCTCACACAGGAAGTCTAAAAAGATGACTTCTGGATAAGATTAGAGACAAATTATTGAGCCAGATGGCAACAAGGGATGCCTGCCTGTCGCAGGCAGGTCTCTACGTTAAATTAATGAAGCCTTTAAAATATTCGGCTGAGCCGAAGATTTCTTCGCTTTAAGAAGCGAACCAATTTAGAAAAGACCAAGGTTGTCATTGATTTATCTATACCCAAATAACTTTGATTGGTAATTTAAGATGTTGTTATTTGGGGAATACTCAACTCTATTTATTGCCAACCCGAGGAAGTTGAGTATATAGACAGTCATACAGCCGAAATCACTTACTTTGCTAAAGGCGATTTGATTTTTTTAACTTTGGTCTAACCCAAACTGATTTATGCAGGCAAGCCTTAATTAATTTTCACTGGAGGTGGTGAAACCGAAATCTCGTAACTATTCAGTTTTTACCGAAAAACTCTAACTGTCATCACGAGGAGTCCCGCCCTCCGCGGAGGGCTCGCCATGACGCTGACTGGAAAGAACGGAATAAAGACGAATCTCGCTTGTCAACCCCAAGTAAAAATGTCCTATGGTCTGCAAAATGAAAATGTCCTCCCTCGCCATGGGTGATTGAGTGGTGGTGTCCACCTCACCCCTTCTTTTCCTAGCTGTTTTTTAATCTCGAAAACCTTGCTGTTTAATCTTTTACTGTCAACAATCTCTGACTTAGGTTGTCGTTTTCGAATCCGATAGGTCAACCTCTGATTTTTGTAGTAGATTTTCACTTTCCCAAGGTAGTCTTCGGTTACAATCACCGGTGCATTCCGTAGGGCATAGGTTGGCCGGTTAGTCTGTATCTGGTAGAGAACGTTTTTGTACTGCAGCTCCAGATTCTTGGACAGGATCCGGGTATATTTCTTGATTAAGATTTGGTCTAAGTTCTCGGTTGGCAAAAGTGGCCGGTGAACATCCTCTTGACTCTTGGGTTCAACCGCAAACCGACGGTTAAAGTCTTGGGTAAACTCCGGCAGATAGTCATTCCCCTCGGCCAGGGTGTTTTTGCCCATAAGCCTCAGTTCTTTAACCAGTCTGTCCTGCAAGGTTCTGTTGACCTTCTCCACTCTCCCTTTGGCCTGGGGAGTGTCGGCAAAGATCGGCTCGATGCGCAGTTCTGCCATCGCTCTCCCGAATTGGGTTAGACCATTGCTGTCTTTTGTATCACTTGTCCCACCGCGTCTGGTGTTTACCCGAAAGACTCCATGTTTATCACAGTAAAAAGCCAGCGGTTTCCCATGTGCCAGAAGATAATGTTTGGTGGCTTCAAAGTAGGCTTGGGTTGACTCGCTTTGTGCAAACATCAGATGTTCAAGTTTCCCGGTGGCGTCATCAATGAAAACCAGCAGAGTACACTCCGGTCCCCGTTTTTCAAACCAGGCAAAAGGTGACCTGTCTACCTGGATGAGTTCTCCTTCACATGCTCGACGCGGTCTTTGTTGGTAGACTTTTGGGACGCGCTGTTTCTTGGCCTTCCAAAGTCCGGCTTCAGCCATCACCTTCCTCAGTGTTTCGACAGACAAAGATATTCCATGACGGGTTACCAGTTTTTCCTGAGCCAAGGTCGGACCAAAGTCATAATATTGTTGTTTGATGATATTCAAAGCCTCATCAATCTTGGTTTGAGGAATCTTCCTCGAACTCGGTCTTCCTCGATTGCGGTGGATCAGTCCCTCTGCGCCTTGATGGCGGTATCTACCTTTCAGACGACGAATCTGCCGCAGGGATAAATCCAGCTCACAAGCCGCGCCCTTTCCCTTAATTTCTCCATTAAGCAGTCTCTCCAAAACAGAGACCCGTGCTAATTCCTTAGTACTCATAGTGAGATATCCTTTCATGATGGTCCTCCTTGGATTGTTTTGCCTAAAGACAATCCAGTTTAAACCTTCAGGTAGGACATTTCTACTTTGGTCGCTACTAGGACATTATCACTTTGGACTAACAAAGACGAATCTCGCTTTGACTTTTTCCTTCAGAAATAATATGCTTGAGATATGCAACTTGACGACACCCCACTTTTAGAAAGCAAAAAGAGGATTTTACATAAACTTTTCCTCTTCTCGTTTATTTTCTCCATCTCTTTGATAGTCTTTTCCCTTTATACGGTTTTTATATATTCCAACGAGCCTCAAAAGCTTTTCGCTTCTGATTTCTTGATTAGCTCTTTGGGGACTTTGGTTATGTTTTTAACGCTCGGGATATCACTTATTTTCAACCGGAAGTTTCCCAAATTTTTTGCTTGGGTTTTTCCGACAGCTTTCATTTTGTGGTTTATGATTGATATCTCACAGTTGTGGGTTATCGCCTTCATTCCGATTATGGTCAGTTCTTTGGTAATTAATCCTAAGGCGTCCTTTCTTTTTGCCGGGATTTTATCTGTCGAGTCAGTGTTGATTTTCTACTTTAACGGACAGATTTCGCTTGAATCCAAAAACATCCTGATAGGATCGACTGCCATTTTTGTCATCGTTTTTATCTATGCCTTGGTGGCTTATGTGATAAGCAAAGAGCTTTACCGCGCCTTTTTCCTGTATGAGAAAAAAACAGCCGAACTGATTGTTGCCCGTGAGAAACTGGCTGAAAAAGTAGCCACTCAATCACAGGAGATTCAGGATAAAAGCGGCTTCATTGAGAATATTGAAAAAGATAGGAGTGAGTTGTCAAATAAACTTTTCGAGATGCGGGAAACCCTTAATCGACTGAAAATGAAGACCACACAAAAATAATCTACCTTTAGTTTTTCCCGATTTTAATCTTCAAATTGAGGCTGCATTTCTTTCCAGCAAGAAAATTTCAGATAGTTGCTCAATAGCATAAGCCGGTTTGCAGGGCGGTATGCTACAATAGCAAGGTAGAATCTTCCGCTATGAGAAAAATCAAAGAGTTTTTGTATCTCATTCTGCTTTCCATTTTAAAGGCCGCGGTGCGCAAGAAGATCAAAACGGTTCAGCCCCAAATTGTTGGGGTTTCCGGCAGTGTCGGTAAAACTTCTTTTATCCATCTTTTACACGAGGTAGTTCAGGCTGATTTTGCAACCCGTACCACCTTTCAAGCCAACAGTGAGGCGGGTTTGCCGTTGGGAATTTTGGGTTTAAGAGAAAAACTCAAGGGTTTTGATTTTCTCTCTTGGTTAAAAGTTTTGTGTTTCGTACCTGCGGCGGCTTTTTCGCGCGCCAAGGATTTCAACCTGCTGATTGCTGAGATGGGAATTGACGGGCCTCGCGAGCCCAAAAACATGTCTTACCTTTTGAAAATCGTAAAACCTCAAATCGGCGTACTTTTAAATGTGGAGCTGGTACATACCGAGCAGTTTTCACAAGTGTTGCCGCCAGCAGAGCGCGACAGGAAAGATCGAATCTTGGCGCTGATTGCTGCTGAAAAAGGCAAGATCGTCACCAGTTTGAGTCCTCGGGCAGTAGCTATTGTTAACGGCGATTCGTCTTATTTCAAGCCGCTGATTGCAAAAATCAAAGCCCAGCTGCTGACTTTTGGGTCGGCGGGTAACGTTGATTTCAGATTGACCGGCCACAGTTGTGATTTGAAAGGTACGGTTTTTGAGTTCATCCATCAGTCGGCAAAATACACCCTTCACCTCAAAAATCAACATTTATTTCCGGCATACGGGGAAACGATTGCGGCGGTTGTCGCCACAGCTTGGACCTTGGGAATTCCAGTCAACACGTCCATTGACCGTCTTGAAAAGATGTTTCACTTGCCGCCGGGGAGATTTTCGACTCTGGCGGGTAAGAAAAATTCGACAATCCTTGATTCAAGCTATAATTCCTCACCCAAAGCTTTGCAAGCCGCCATTCAACTTGTCGGCAGACTGAAAGTCAAGGGAGCCAAAATTGCAGTGTTGGGAGATATGCGTGAGCTGGGAGATCTGGCTTGCCGCGAACATCAGAAAATAGCGACACTGATTCAAGATCATTTTGAGTGGGCAATCTTAATAGGTCCGCTTTTGAAACAATACACCTATCCGGAACTGATCCAACTCGGTTTTCCTCAAGACAAGATTCTGGTTTTTAAAACTGCCGAGGGCGTGGGAGAGGTGATTTTGACTCAAATTCTTAAAAATCAAGATCTGGTTTTGGTCAAGGGTTCACAAAACACGCTTTATTTAGAAACGGTGGTAAAGTCTTTACTCCATAAGCCGGAAGGCGCTCAAGACAATCTATGCCGGCAAACGGATGATTGGGAAAAACTACGACAGCGTTTTTTTAAGGCACATCCGAATAACAGATAAGTCAAAAGTCAAAGGTAAGGTCAAAAGAAATGGCCGCTAGCTTCTGGCGTCTGGCAACTAGCTAAAGAATTATCGTCATTCTGGGGAGGAGTGAAGGAAGAAAACTTCGTAGCGGCGAACGCAAAAATCACCATGTTCAAACCCATGGGAACCTAAAGGTTTCCGCTACTCCAAAAGGAGCGGGGAGGAACGCCGTTTTGCATCGGTTGGATCAAATCCGGCGTTGCTGATCAAAGTGGATGTATAGAAAAAGATAGAGTTGTTTGATTTTTTTGATGAAGGGGGTGTAATATTAAATTAAACATGCAGAATTCTAAGTCAGAAGCTCCAGTCATTTTCAGCAAGGAAGGATTTACGATTATTGAGATTTTAGTCGTGGTGGTGATTATTGGAATTTTGGCCAGCATTGTGGTTGTAAGTTTTAATACCACCCTGCGGCATTCGCGGGAAGGGAAAAGAATAGCTGATCTGAAAAATGTTTCCACGGCCTTGGATATGTATTATGCCGAAAATAACTCTTATCCAAACAGTTACGGAGGTGTCGGTATTTGGGATGGCATTTATTCCTGCTGGGGAGATTCAACTACCAATTGGATTCCCGGGCTGGTACCGACCTATCTCAAGGGAGAACTGCCGCGTGATCCGCGCAACCACACCAACTGCGGTGAACAATATATCTACCGGTCCGACGGCAAGGCCTATAAACTGCTTGCTCATCAACCCGAAGATTGCACCTGGACCGTCAGCAAATATCCAAGTTTGGCAGATCCTATGAGAAACTGTTGGGCTTTTGGATATTATTCGGAAGGCGCGTATAATTTTTAGGGGGATTTTTCAGACACCGCAGCCGACAACTCTTTTTCGATTTCTTCAACCCTTTTCAAAGTTTTTCCAAAGGCGATATAGCCAACCTTGCCGATTTTGAGAAAACTGACGATGGTTGGGATAATTCCTTCGCCTTTTTCTTTGGAGAAATACAAAGACTGTGCTTTAGCCTTAAAATCATGGTAGGTTTGAATAGCGGGGGAAACCGGCAGATTATCTTTTGAGACCACCACGGTTTTTTGTTCAAAGTTTTTGCCGAAAAAATGCTGGGCAGTCTCATAAATGTGGGTGCCGCCGGTGCGGCGCAAGTTAGCCTCAACTGCAAAGACATTATGTTTTTTGTCAATCACCAGGTCAATATCAAAAAGGCCCCGATATCCAAGCTCACTCAATGATTCTCCGTATTCCAGACAGTTTTCTACCGCCCGTTTCAGGTCGATGTCCGATTTTTCCTCCACTTCTTTAGCCATCATGATTCCTTCGAAATAGGATTTTTCACCTAACCTTTGGACACAGGTGTATTGATGCCTGACCTCGCCGTTGATTTTAAATTCGATAGAAGGGGACCCGCCATAAAATTCCTGGTCAATGTCGATCCATTCTTCCACCACGAAACTTTCTTCAAACCACATCCGCTCGGCATGGTGGTTGCGCAGATATTTTCTGAATTCTTTTTCCTCAGCAGGCAAATCTCTGCAATGATAGAAAACCACGCCGAAGCCGCTGGTGCCGCGGTTATACTTGACCACAAAATCGGTTTTATGTTGGTAAAACCACCAGGCGGCGTCGATCCCTTCGGCCAGATCGTCGACCACAAAACCCTTGGGGATTTTGACAAAACTGTGTTCGTCCATAGTTTTGTCCCACAATTTTCTAAAACCGACTTTGCAGTTATAATGATCCCTGATAAAACGGTTTTTGGCAGAAACGGTTTCCGGAGTAGTAAACTTTAACCCTTTTTGCCGCAAGGTTGACACGAGATCAAAAAACTCCTCAGTGGCATAATAAGGAATGAGCTCGAGGCCGGGATTGGTTTTAATGATAGCCACCACCTCAGAAAAGAGGATTTTATCTTTGAGTATATCCGCCGAAATACGGTGGGTAGGGTTTTCGGGGTAAAGATTGAGAAGACAGTCAAGACCTAAGAGTTTTTTTGAATCATGCAGAAACTCGGCGTTTACGGGCACAGAAGTAATCACGGCTTTATTTTCGCAGGTATAAAAAGCCGCCCGCTCGGCCTCTAAAAAATCGTAGTTGATGCGCGTTTCTGCTTCTTGGGGATTGGTTTTTTTGTAGGTTTTGTAGTAAGTTTCGGCGATATTAGAAACAATCAGCGACTTTATCTGACTTGGAGGTTTGTCGCCTTCTTCGTTTGCAATTTCTTCGTTCAGTCTGACTTGATTCATATGATTTTTTAAAACTTAATTGTCATATTAAAACGCAAATAGATTAATTTGTCAATCATGACGCATGGAAACTCAAAAGTCAAAATTACAAAGCAGTTCTCGACTGCGCTCGAACAATAAATACCTCTCTTTGATCAACTTGTTTCTGTCAGTTGACTGGGTGCATCTTTTGCATTTTGATTGAAGTTGAGGATATAATGAACCACCACGGCTAAAGCCATGGTTCTCGGCTTCGAAAAAAAAGTAGTTCTCTCCGCTCATCTGGCGGATCGAACAATAAGATTATTATGCTTCGACTAAGTCCTCCGTTTCGGAGGACGCATGGAGAAGTACAACTGAAATGTCCAAAGTCAAAATTGATAAGAAAGAATTAAAAACTTTAGAAGGAGGTTTTTATGCTAGCCCAAACTCCCATTCATTTTGAAAAAGTCGGTCAGGCAGAGAAGGACAAAGAAATTCTGAGAGTCGGGATGATCGCCGAGTTGGATGCGGTTAATCTTTATGAGCAGTTGGCAGCCGCAACCGACGACGAGAAGATTAAAAAAGTTTTGCTGGACATTGCCCGCGAGGAAAAAACCCATGCGGGTGAATTTGAAGCTTTGTTAGTTGAAAAGGATCCGGATCAGGCTGAAGAGCTGGAAAAAGGGAAAAAAGAGGTCGGGGAATTATAAATTCCCGCAGACTTTACGCCGTGGTACTCTTTTCAAAGAAAACAAACTTATAAAACATACTTATGTAGGTCAATATGACCCAAATCTATGGGTTTTGATATACGTTCTGCTGAAGGAGGATCAACGTTGAGAAAAAAATTGACTTTGACGATCCTATTTCTAGTAGGAACGATCCTCTTCCTGACTTTTTTACCAACAGCCAGTCATCTTAAGGCTTTAACAAGCCATACTGCTGGGGAAGTGGCTCAACACCATTCAGCGGACGATTGCTGGATGATCTTTGAGGGAAAAGTGTATGACGTGACCGCATGTCTTTTTGACCATGACCGGTACTTGAATATTGAGAATTGGTGCGGACAGGACATGACGCAGGATTTCAAAGATAAAGCCGGGATGGACGAAGATCATTTGGCGCGTTCCTATGCATTATTGGACGACTATTATCTGGGAGATTTAGTTTCTCAAGCGAGCCCTTCGGAGATGATACAACCGGCGGAAAAACTTGATAGCACCGCCAATCTTCAGATTAAAGGTCAGACGGCCACTTCTTCCGCCCAACAGACGGCATCCGCTGAATCGGGAGAAAAGCCCTCGGTGGGATCGGAAAATCCATATAATTTTACCCTGCCCTTTGTCGCCACTCTGGTTTTGTACTTTTTGTCTTACCAATTTTTAAAGCTGAAAGGGACGCAGAAATACAAAATTTTAGCGCGGGGAAGAATCAATTTTTTTTGGAACAGCCTTCTAATTTTGTCGGCTATCCCCTCGGTTTTATTCGGTTTTTACTTGGTTTTCCGCTATCCATTTCCGGCTTTGCGAAAGATTGATTTTGATTTATTGTATCTGGCGCCGTTACTCCGCAAAACAAAAAATAAGAGGAAAAAGTAGAGGTGGGGAGTGATACCGCTTTTGACCAAATCATGGGTTGGATTTTTGGCCGGTCTTTCGGTGGGAATAACCTGTATTAGCCTATGCCTGCCGGTATTTTTACCGGTTTTGCTGTCGCAAAAAAGGAGCCTTAAAGAAAGCTGGCTGGCGGTTTTGAAGTTTTCCCTGGGACGTCTGAGTGGTTATCTCTTCTTTGGTTTTATTTTTTCCAAGCTTAATACCGCCCCGCACGGCGGGGCGGATGAAGCCAATCCGACGAAGTCGGGCTGAGCGCAGCGAAGAAAAAGAAGATACCCCGACCGTAAGGTCGAGGGAGCTTCATTTTCGGGTACCTAGGCCGGCTGGTTGCGAGCAGTCTTTTAACCTCGTTGGGAATTATAGGAGGGATTTGGAGCGGGATTCTGCTGGTTTTATACTCCTTGGGAAGTTTTGATCAAAAATTTTGTGCAATTTTACCATTCCAGAAAATCAGATGGACTTTTTTACTTGGGTTCTTAACCGGGGTGAATGTTTGTCCGCCTTTTTTGGCTTCGTTGGCCTATGTTTTCAACCTCAAAGATGTTTTAGCCTCGCTGTTGTATTTTTTGATGTTTTTTTTGAGTACCAGCCTATATATTATTCCGGCAGCCCTGCTGGGCTTTTTTTCAAAAACTGTCTGGATTAACAGAATGGCCAGGGTAAGCGGCATGGCGGTGGGCGTTTTCTTTGTGATTTTCTATCTTCTGAAAGTTTGGTGAATCCGGTCGGGAGAGTTTAAATGAAGCTTAAAGGAAAAAAAGTAGTTGGTTTGAGTATAATTGCGATCGGCGTTCTGATTTCAATCGCGGTTGTGATTAGGAGTAGAAGTGCAGACCAAAAGACAACAGGCACAGCAGGCCTTCACGAGGCCTCTTTTTACCAGATGTTGGAAGATGGTTTGGTGCGTTGTGAGCTTTGCCCGAACAGGTGCCTTCTCAAAGAAGGAGAACGGGGTTTGTGTAAAGTGCGGGAAAATATCGGTGGGAAGCTCTATAATCGCAGGAGAGAACCACGGGTTTACCCGTGGGTGAATCCTTCAAAAATATTCGACGAAGTCGCCCGCCGATTCGGCGGGAACCTGCGATTTCAGAGTACCACGGCGTAAAGCC
>Ga0210017_1002590_pt1 | contig 15408 bp, 10 predicted proteins | sample CryGeyCG2014_020_FD_183966 | JGI IMG/M metagenome (GOLD analysis project Ga0210017, IMG submission 183966) | Groundwater microbial communities from aquifer - Crystal Geyser CG08_land_8/20/14_0.20 (SPAdes) (version 2) | ecosystem: Environmental > Aquatic > Deep subsurface > Groundwater | place... | reverse complement strand
AAAATCCAAATATCAAATGCCAAAAATTAATTGTTGGACATTAGATATTTGTCATTTTATGTTAGTTATCCACAGGTTGTCTTTTTTTTATTATTTTGAGTATAATAGGTTCACTATGTTCGTTGAGAAATTAAATTTAACCTCGTTAATACTATGACAACCCCAGAAATTGCCAAAGTTAAAAAACGAGATGGCAGTATTGTTGATTTTGAGCAAGACAGAATCAGCAAAGCCATCTTTAAGGCCCTCACGGTTACAGGCGAGGGCGATGAAAAGTTAGCTGAAAAGCTGGCTGACCGGGTGATTAAAATTTTGAATCGCCGGTTTTCTAAAAGGGAAATTCCCGAGGTGGAGCAAATCCAAGACATCGTGGAAGAGGTTTTAATGTTGGAAGACCTTACTCAAACCGCTAAAAACTATATTATTTATCGCGAGCAAAGGCGACGGATGCGCGAAACCGAGACCATCTATGATGAAGCCGTAGAAATTTACGACAAGTATATCAATGAAATTGATTGGCAGGTGAAAGAAAATGCCAATATGTCCTATTCTCTGCAGGGCTTGAATAATTATGGCGTGGCCACTTTAACCAAACGGTATTGGCTTAATAAAATTTATCCCCAGCAAATCCGCGAAGCCGCCGCCAGCGGTGATTTTCACATACATGACTTGGATTTTTTGGGGGCCTACTGTTGCGGTTGGGATTTATATGATTTATTAAAAAAGGGCTTTGGCGGGGTGGCTGGCAAGGTTGAATCCAAGCCGCCCAAACATTTAAGAACTGCCTTAGGCCAGGTGGTTAATTTTTTCTACACGCTTCAGGGTGAAGCAGCGGGGGCCCAGGCCTTTTCTAATTTTGACACTTTATTGGCGCCGTTTATCCGTTATGATAAATTGGATTATCAAGATGTCAAGCAAGCCATGCAAGAATTTTTGTTCGGTTGCGCCGTGCCCACTAGAGTGGGTTTTCAGTGTTTGTCGCAAGATACTCAAATTTTGAGCCCAGAGGGCTGGAAATCTTATAACGAAGTGCAAGAAGGCGATGTTGTTTATACTTTTAATTTGCAAACCAAACAGATTGAACAGAAAAATACTTCTTTTATTTTTCAAAAGGATTATGAGGGCTTAATGTATAATTTGAAAAATCGCAGTCAAGATCAGTTAATTTCACCTAATCATCGGGTTGTCAGACAGGCATTTAATGCGGAACACTATGTTTTGGAACCCATTGAGAAAATTTTAGAATTAAAATCTCCCATTGCCGTGCCAGTTAGGGCAAATAATACTAATAGCGATTTTCCTGTTGAGGATGAGCAATTAAAGCTTTTGGCTTGGACGCTAGCTGAGGGAACCATTGAAAAAGACGAAAGCCACAGAGTTTCAATTTATCAATCTCAAAGCAATAAAGAAAATTATCAAGAAATTATTGGTCTTTTGGATCATTTTGATTTTGATTATTCGCAAAGAGAGCAGGTTTCGCTTGGAACTTGTATGCATATTCGGCTTAAGCCTCTTTCTTCCAGAGTTATTCATGGCTGGATTGAATCAACACGCAAAAGAATGCCTGATTTTATCTATAAACTAAGCCAGCGACAGGCCAGGTTGTTTTTAGATGTTTTTGTGGAAGCAGATGGCTGGGTTGAAAAATATCGCCAAAGAATTACTACTACAGATGAGAATCTCTTGCATGGATTAGAGGCGTTAGCTGTTTTGGCTGGTTATAATTTTTCGGTTAGGCAAAGAATGCCTCAAGAGGGAGGCATTGGCAAAAAACTGCAACATATTTTAACTTTAACTGAAACTCAAAATGACTATATAATGCAGATTAATAGGGTTGATTACCGTGGAGTAATTTGGAGCGTGCACACTGATAACGAAACAGTGATTGCCAAGCGAAATGGACAGGTGTTTATTACTGGCAATACGCCTTTTAGTAATATCACTGTTGATATCACGCCTTCGCCGTCTTACGCCAAACAACCAGTGATTATTGGAGGCGAGTTGCAAAAAGAAACTTACGGCGAATTTGGCGAAGAAATGAAAGTTTTTAACAAGGCCTTTTTTGAGGCAATGTTAGAGGGCGATAAGAATTCAAGAATTTTTACTTTTCCCATCCCCACCGTTAATATTACCAAGGATTTCCCATGGGATGAGCCATATTTAGAGCCAATGTGGTTAGCCACGGCCAAATATGGCATTTGTTATTTTGCTAATTTTTTACAGTCGGATATGAAACCCGAGGATGTTCGTTCGATGTGTTGCCGGTTACGTTTGAATAACAAAGAGCTTTTGAGGAAAGGTGGCGGGCTTTTTGGCGCGAATCCCCTAACTGGGTCTTCGGGCGTGGTTACCATTAATATGTCGCGGCTTGGTTATTTGTCTAAAACCAAGAAAGAATTTTTTGAACGCTTGGGGCGGGTGATGGATTTAGCCAAAGAATCGCTGGAAATCAAGAAAAAAACTATTGATGACTTAATGCGCAAAGGCCTTTACCCTTATTCTAAATATTATTTGCAGGATGTGGAAAAAATGCGCGGCAGCCATTATGGCAATCATTTCTTAACCATTGGCATTTTAGGTATGAACGAATGTTTGCTTAATTTTATGGGAGAAGATATCGGTTCTGCCGAGGGCAGGAAATTTACCTTGGAGGTGATGGATTTTATGAGAGAAAGAATAATCAAATATCAGGAAGAAACTGGCAATTTGTATAATTTGGAGTCAACGCCAGCCGAAGGAGCAAGCTTTAAGCTGGCCTTGAAAGATAGAGAAAAATACCCGGAAATCATTACCGCTGGCACTAACGAGACGCCATACTATACGAACAGTACCCAGTTGCCGGTTAACTACACTGATGATATTTTCCAAGCCCTTGAACTGCAAGATGAAATTCAATGTAAATATACCGGGGGTGTGGTGCTCCACTTATTTATTGGCGAGCAGTTGCGCGATTTGGCGGCGATGAAAGGCCTAATTAAAAAGATTTTCAGCAACTATAAATTGCCCTATATCACTTTAACCCCTACTTTTTCCATTTGCCCCAGCCATGGTTATTTGTCGGGCGAGCACTGGCAATGCCCCAAGTGCACCATTGAACAGCCCTGCGAGGTTTATTCCAGAATTGTCGGGTATATTAGGCCGGTTCAGCAGTGGCATAAGGGCAAGACCCAAGAATTTAAAGAAAGAAAAACTTTTCAGGTATAATGAGATGGTTGCAAAACTATTCCTGCTGCAATTTTATCTTTTCGGCTGCGTCATCGTCAGACTTCGCAAAATGCTTTTCGCCGTAGCTGGGCTACGGCCTCAAAACATTTTGCTCGTCTTCCTCGCCTCGCTCGAAAATCTAAAATTTCGCTACGAAATAGTTTTGCAACCATCTCAATGAGATAATAAATAATCAGTATGATGAAAATTGGCGGTTTGCAAAGAATCACTTTACTTGATTATCCCGGGCATTTGGCTTGCATTGTTTTTTTAACTGGCTGTAATTTTAGATGTCCTTGGTGTTATTCCTCGGAATTAGTTTTGCCTGAAAAAATCGCCAAGCAACCCATAATGGCCCATAGTGATTTTTACGACTTTTTGAAACGACGAAAGGGCCAATTAGAAGGCGTGGTTATTTGCGGGGGAGAGCCCACTATTAACTCGGATTTGCCGGCTTTTTGCCGCCAGATTAAAAAAATGGGCTATAAAATAAAGCTGGATACCAACGGCTCTAACCCAACAATGTTAAAGGACTTGTTAAAAAAACGCTTGGTGGATTATTTGGCTATGGATATTAAGGCGCCATTGGCCAAATATTCCTCGGTGGTGGGGTTCGAGGGATGCTCTAACAATTATTTAGCTGATAATATCCAAAAAAGCGTAGAAATACTCAAGCAAGGCCTGGTTGATTATGAGTTTCGCACCACTTTTGTGCCAGGCATACACACCAAAGAGGACATTGCCGACATTGTTAAATGGCTCAAGCCGGCCAAAAAATATTTTTTGCAGCATTTTCGGCCGGAAAAAACCCTTGACCCGATTTTCGCTCAAATGAAAATTGACCTAACCGAGGAAATCAATCAGTGCTTGGCCATGGCCTCTCCTTTTTTTGAAATAACCCAAGTCCGCTAAACGAGATAGTTGACCGTGCTAACTTATTCCAAAATTTTATTTTATTGGGCTTTAAGCGTTATTTTGGGCGTGGCTGTGGCCTCGTGGTTGAAAATTCCCCAATGGCTCTTAGTAGAGCTTTTTTTGTTGGGATTTTTTTATATCTTGTTTTTTCATCGTCATAAATTAGTAGCGGTTTTTGGCTTCTGCTTGATATTTTTGGCTTTGGGTATGGGGCGCGCTGAATTGGGCGCGGAAACAGCGGCCCAGCCCGCCAAGACAACAGGATTGGCTCAAATGGCTCTGGTTAAAGATGTTTTTCCTTCGCCTCAAGCCGAGCTTTTCTCGGGTATTCTTTTTGGCGGCCAGCAAAATTTGGATTATCAATGGAAGCAAAAAATGAATTTGGCGGGAGTTAGGCATATTACCGCGGTGTCGGGCTCTAATATCGTGCTTTTGTCGCAGATTTTGGTCTGGCTGAGCATTGCTTTGGGAATGTATCGCCAATGGGCCGTCGGGGGATCTGCTTTTTTAATTTGGTTTTATATTTTTTTGATTGGCTCGCCTCCTTCTGCTATTAGAGCTGGCGTAATGGCTAGTTTGCTGTTGTTGGCGGGCGCTTTGGGCCAGCCTAATCGCTCACAGCGCACCATTGTTTTGGCCGCCAGCGTTATGTTGCTTATTAAGCCATCTTTATTGAGGCACGACATTGGTTTTCAGCTGTCGTTTTTAGCTGTTTTGGGGCTGATTTATTTGGCGCCGCTTCTGCAGAGTTGGCTGGCTTTGAAATGGAAACTTTTAGAGCGAGCCAACTTGGCCCAGTTTTTAGCGATTAATTTGGCGGCTTGGCTTTTTACCCTGCCTTTGTCAATTTACTATTTTGGCTATTTTTCAATTACTTCTGTTATGGCCAACATTTTAATTACGCCAATCATTCCAGTAATTATGCTGTTGGGGTTTTTGCTGTTGATAGTTGGTTTTGTTTACCGTCCTATGGCCGCAGTTTTTGTCTGGCCGATAAATTTGCTGTTGAATTATTTTTTGCAAGTGGTAGATTGGTTTTCGCCATCTATTTTGGCCAACTGGCAACTATATTTTTCAAAAAGTATTTTAGCGCTAAACTATACTGGATTGACTCTTTGGCTTTGGCGTAAGAGAAAAATAGGGTTATAATGGTAAATATATGCAACCGTTGAAAAAACAATTGAAGCCGTTTTTCAAGCCGTTTCAGATTTCTGGCAAGGGGTTATGGTGGGCGATTAAAGAGGAGCAGAGTTTTCGCATACAATTAGTAGCGGCTTTTTGCGTGATTTTTGCGATGTTTTGGTTTCCGCTGACGAATGCGGAGCGAGCTATTTGCTGTTTGATGATGGCCTTGGTGCTGGGCTTAGAGCTTTTGAATAGTCAATTAGAAGGTATGTTGGATATGTTTCAGCCCTGCCGGGACCCGCGCATCAGAAAAATCAAGGACTTGTCCGCGTCAGCTGTTTTAATGGCTTGCTTAGGCGCGGCGGCCGCGGGGCTTTTAATTTTTTTGCCTTACTTGCTAAAATAAAATTATTAGTAGACCTTGCGCGATTGTTTGGGGTTCGGATAACTAATTTCAAGGAGACGCTCACTCTGTCCGGGGCGATTTTTAACGGAAAACCACGGAGGGTTTTCCTAAATCGCCCGTTAAAGCCAATCAATTGGCTTTAACCCAGTCGCTCGTTCGCTTAGTTTTCGGCCTGTTTTCCGCCAGTAAGCGGAACCAAGCAAATAGGCCTCAAAATACTCCTTGAAATTAGTTGCCTCGCCCCAAACGCGTAAGTCGCAATTATTAAATATGTCAATAAGTTTTTCAAAAATCAAAAAAATTCTTAACAAAGATATTGTTTGGCAATGCCCTAAACTTAAAAAGCGCGGGTTTTTACGGGGTTTTTTGGTGATTGTTTTTATTCTGGGATTTTTGATGGGTGGGTTTTATGGTCGGGATATTTTGCTTTTAATAAATTCATATTTTAAGGAAATTGGGCTAGGGAAAGAAAGCTTGCCAATTGCTACTTCAACTATTGCTAGCTCGGGGTATATTCCTCAAACCAGTCAAGAGCAGGCGGTGATTAATGTGGTTAAAAATTCGTCGCGAGCCGTGGTCAGCGTGATCATTACTAAAACCGTGCCGATTTATGAGACATATCTTGAAGAACAAGCGGCTTTGCCGCCCGGCGATTTTTTTGGCGGTCTTTTGCCTTTTAAGTTAGAAGTTCCCAAACAACGGCAAATTGGCGTTAAAAAGCAGCGAGTGGGCGAGGGCACTGGTTTTATTGTTTCTGAAGACGGGCTGATTCTAACTAATAAGCATGTGGTGGCTGATAAAGACGCCGAATACTCCATTATCGCCAATGACGGCAAAAAATACGGAGTGAAGGTTTTGGCTCGCGACCCTTTTCAGGATTTGGCCGTGTTAAAAATTGAGCAAGAACAAAAAGTGGCTAGCCAGGGCGAGGTGACGGCCGAACCCTTTCCGATTTTGAAATTAGGCGATTCGGGCGATTTGCAGATTGGTCAGACCGTTATAGCCATCGGTAATGCCTTGGGCGAGTTTCGCAATACTGTGTCGGTGGGGGTGATTTCGGGTTTGGGCAGAACCATCACTGCTTTGGGTGGGGGCATTAGTGAAACATTAGAAGACATTATTCAAACCGACGCGGCTATTAACCCGGGCAACTCCGGCGGGCCCTTGCTCAATCTGCGGGGCGAAGTAATTGGCATCAATGTGGCTATGGCGAGCGCTCAAAGTATTGGCTTTGCCGTGCTGATTAACGAAGCCAAGCGGGATATAATTGACGCTAAAACCAATGGTAAAATTGTTTATCCTCTTTTGGGGGTGCGGCACACCTTGATTACTCCGGAAAATCAGGAGGATTTGAAAGCGCCGGTGGATTACGGCAGTTTGATTGCTCGGGGCGATAAAGGGGAGGCAGCCATTACACCGGGCTCGGCCGCCGATAAAGCCGGGCTCAAGGCCGGTGATATAATTTTAGAAGTTGATGGCCTTAAAATTACCCAGAATAATTCTTTGGGCAAAATGATTAGAAGCCATTTGCCCGGCGACAAAATTACCCTAAAAGTTTTGCGCGGCAAAACAGAGCTCACCCTGGAAGCAACCCTGGGCGAAATGTCCAGCGAATAATATTATGAGATAATAAAAAATTATTATGATTATAGAATTTCCAAAAACACTGATTACCGCAGATGAAATGATGAAAAGCAGATGCTACGAACAAAGAGAGAGAGGTATTTCCATTGACGATGTGGTAGTCGTTTTTCAGGCGGGCAATAAAATAAAAGTTGTGGCGCGTAAAGCGCATCAGGTTTTAGGCGATAATAAGTCCGGCAATTTTATTATTAGCGAAGGCATGGTTGGCGAAGTTATTGAAGCGAAGAAGACAAGGGAGAATGATATGGGCAAAACAGTCAATTGGATAGAAGCGCAGTGGCATTATGGGGCCGTGGCTGATGCTTATGATTTAGAAACTTGGTACAGTGATAATATTGACAGATCAACTTTGTATGACATTGATGGTAATAATGTTTTTGACTTTGATGGTGACTGGGGGGAGCATTTTGATTTTGAGATTATTAAGCCGATGAATGGAACAGATAAGAAAATCCAGCCGGATTTACCAATAGGATAGATTTTATCGTCCAAAGTTTTGCAACAAACAAAAACGATCGTTCTTGTTTGTTGCAGTGTTTAATTTTTGTTAAGATGGTTTAATTTTATGTCGCGGCAATATCTTTTCCAAAAAAAGAAATGTTATTTTACCCAACGGCTTTTTGATAGGGGGCTGAATACTGCCGCTTGCATTTTGTTTGCCCTTAAAGAGAGTGGCGAGGATTTTTTGCGAGGCCTGCCCAGTTCCTACCCCGAATTTAAGTTTTGGAAAGATATGTTTGGCGTGAGCAACTATCCCAAGCCCTGTTTTAAGGAAAACATTATTCAGATTAATCTCAAAAGGTTGATAAAAGATGGCTTGGTGGCCAAAGAACAAAAGAGCAAAAAGTTTTCGCTAACAATTAAGGGCAAGGAGTTGGTTGACTATGCTGAAAATCGTTATCAAATTTTAGAAAAACCCTGGGACGGTAAATTCAGGATAGTTATTTTTGATATACCCGAAGTATTCAAGTCGTGGCGCGGCAATATCCGTCAGGAGTTATTGTTGTTGCAGTTCCAACAATTACAAAGGAGTGTATATATTGGCAAGTATCCTGTGCCAGAAAGTTTTTGCCGCGAACTTGACGAATGGAATTTAAGAAAGTATGTTTTTATTTTCACCATTGACAAAATTGACAGAGAAGATAATATTTTGGAGCGTTTTGCTTGAATGAGCGAAAACGACTGAGGTGGTTTCGCAACAAACAAGAACGATCGTTCTTGTTTGTTGCGGGGATTTTTTTGTGGTATGTTTTGTGTTATTATGTGATTATGAAAACGATTTTAATGGCGATTTTAGCGGTTTTGTCAGTGGCTTTGGCCGGGGTTTTGGGTTATCAAAAACTAACCCAGCCAGAATTAGTCCCGACAGTTGTTAGCCAGCCAGCAGTAAATCAGCCGGTTGCCACAACATCCGACGAAACCGCTGGGTGGAAAACATACAGAAATGAGGGATATGGATTTGAGGTGGAATATCCTGGGAATTGGCATGTTTATCCCTCGATTTTTCAGGAAATAGACATTATAGGATTTTCAAATTTATCCGAAGAAGAAGTGAAGGCAAAACAAGAATCAGGAGATTTCACAAACGCGCGCAGTTTAACTATTAAAATAATAAATAAACAAATAGATAGCTGGCTGCAAGAACAACAGAGGTTGTCTGATGCGTTGGGGATAGAAAATTTCTCAAAGGAAAAAATTACCATAGGAGAAAATGAAGGATATAAAATAAGCGGTGCGGTGGAAGGTAAAAGGGGATTCTCAAAGGCATTATTCACAAAAGAAAAAGTGTATTTAGTGGAAACCCTATTCCCGAAAAAATGTATATTTGAAGAATGTGAAATTTTTAATCAAATGCTTTCCACATTTAAGTTTATAAAATGATTTTAAGCGAATAGCCAAAAATTCGCTTTTGTGTTAGAGTAAAATAAAAAATATGAAAAAAATAAATTTTAAGATTCCAGTGACAATTTTTAAGGAAGGCAATATGTTTGTGGCTCACACGCCTGCCTTGGATTTATCAACTTCTGGCAAAACATTCGCGCAGGTTAGGGAAAGATTTGCCGAAGCCATAGCCATATTCTTTGAAGAAATTGAAAAAATGGGCACAACAGACGAAGTGCTGGGCAGTTTGGGCTGGCAAAAAATAAAACAAGAATGGAGGCCATTAGCGCCAGTGGCCCACGAGATGCAAACATTTCAACTTGCCGCGTAAATATGCCTCGCATTATACCAATATCTTGGAAAGAGTTTGAAAAGTTTTTGTTTTTTGTCGGCTGTGAACTCATTAGAGAAAAGGGCGACCATAGAATTTACGCAAGAGATGGTTTATCAAGGCCAGTAGTTGTGCCCAGAGAAACAGCCCTCCCTGTTTTTATTATCCGCAATAATTTGAGAGTTTTGGGTATTTCGCCAGAGGAATATTTGGCGATTTTAGAAAAGATTTAAAACTATGAAAACAATTTTAATGGCGATTTTAGCGGATTAGAAAAATATTTTTTTCAGTTGATTTTTCTTTTTTCAAATTGAAAATTGTTTGAAAATTGAAAATTGAAAATTGAAAATTAACTAAGTTGCCCATATTTCAGGGAGGAGAATTTACCTATAAGGCCCAGGAGGCCATGATTCGGGCGCAAAACTCGGCCCGAGAGCGCAAGCAACAGCAAGTGGATTCTTTGCATTTGTTGCTGTCTTTGCTTACCCAAGACGACAGCATTGTTTCAACTTTGTTGAAAAATTTAGAGGTAAATATAGACGACTTGCGAGCTAAATGCGACCGCGCCATCAACAACATCCCGCCTATGACCGCCCCTCCGCAGGGCCCGGGCCAGTTTTATTTAACGCAGGATTTAGCTCAAGTTTTAGACCGGGGTCGGGTTGAGGCCATGGAATTGAGCGATGATTTTGTTTCAGTGGAGCATTTGTTTTTGGCCTTGTTAGCGGTTTCCAGCAGCGCGCAAGCGGTTTTGCAAAATGTGCGGTTCACCTCGCCCACCGCCGCTACCACCCTAAACAAAGATATTATTTTGCAAAAATTGGCTGATATTCGCGGTAATGAAAAAATTGTTGACCCCAATCCTGAATCCAAATACGAAGTCATTAAAAAATACTCGCGCAATTTAACTAATTTAGCCAAAGAAGGCAAGCTTGACCCGGTCATTGGTCGCGAGACCGAGATTCGTCGGGTGATGCAGGTTTTATCCCGCAGAACCAAAAATAACCCAGTGCTAATTGGCGAGGCGGGCGTGGGCAAAACAGCCATTGTGGAGGGCTTGGCCAAAAGAATAGTTGGGGGCGACATACCTGAAAGCTTGAAAGACAAAGAAATTGTGGCTTTGGATTTGGGTTCTATGGTGGCGGGCACCAAGTATCGCGGCGAGTTTGAAGCCCGCTTAAAGGCCTTTGTGCGGGAAATCCAGCGAGCGGCTGACCACTACATTTTGTTTATTGACGAGTTGCACACCTTGGTGGGAGCGGGCGCGGCCGAAGGAGCCATTGACGCTTCTAATTTGCTCAAGCCGGCTTTAGCCCGGGGCGAACTGCGAGCCATTGGCGCCACCACGCTCAAAGAATATCAAAAATATATTGAAAAGGACTCGGCTTTGGAGCGCCGGTTTCAACCCATTTTAGTGGCCGAGCCGTCCATTGATGATACAGTGGCTATTTTGCGGGGCATTAAAGAAAAATATGAGTTGCATCACGGCGTTAAAATAAAAGACGGCGCCATTAAGGCGGCCGCCGAGCTGTCTAGCCGCTATATCTCTGACCGATTTTTGCCTGACAAAGCGGTTGACTTAATGGACGAGGCCGCCTCGGCTTTGCGTTTGGAAATAGAATCCGAGCCCAGCGAGTTGGAGGGCTTGAGAAACGAAATAACCAAGTTAGAAATTGAAAAACGGGCGCTTAAAAAAGAAACCGACAATGTGATGCGCTTAAAAGCGGTGGAGCGCTCGTTGGCTGATTTACAGGAAAAAGCCGGGGCGTTGAAAGCCAAATGGACTTCGGAAAAGGGCGTGATTATGGAAATTCGCAATCTTAAAAAAGAGATTGAGGGCTCGTTGTTCCAAGCCGAGGTGGCCGAGCGAGAGGGCGAGCTGGAAAAAGCGGCCGAGTTGAAATACGGCAAAATTCCTGAATTAAAAAAGCAATTGTTCGCCTCGGAAAAAAAGCTGCGCGTTTTACAACAGCAAAACTCGGTCTTGAAAGAAGAAGTTACCGAAGAGGACATCGCCCAAGTGGTTTCGCAATGGACTGGCATTCCAGTGATGCGCTTGGTAGAAACCGAAGCCAAAAAATTGGAAAAAATGGAAGATGTTTTGAACAAGCGGCTGATTGGCCAAGAGTCGGCCCTTAAAGCCGTTTCCAACGCCATTCGCCGCGGCCGAGCGGGCATTGCCGATGAAAACCAGCCCTTGGGCGTGTTTCTATTTTTGGGGCCAACCGGCGTGGGTAAAACCGAAACGGCTCGGGCCTTGGCTGACTTTTTGTTCAACAGCGAGAAAGCTATGGTGCGAGTGGATATGTCCGAGTATATGGAAAAATACAGCGTTTCTAAAATGATCGGCTCGCCGCCCGGCTATGTGGGCTATGAAGAAGGCGGACAATTAACCGAGCAAATCCGCCGGCGGCCCTATGCGGTTATCTTGCTGGACGAAATTGAAAAAGCCAACCACGAAGTGTTTAACATTTTACTGCAAATTTTTGAAGACGGCCGCCTGACTGACGCCAAGGGCCGGATTGTTTCGTTCAAAAACACGATTATTATTATGACTTCCAATGTGGGCTCCGAGTATATCGCTGATTTGCGGCCGGTGGGCTTTGAAAGCCACGCCAGTCAAGGGACTTCGGGCAAAAGAGAACTAATTCAAAAGAAAATTGACCAATCGCTCAAAGAAACTTTTAAGCCCGAGTTTTTGAACCGCATTGATGAAATTATCACTTTCAATTATTTGGGACAGCAAGAAATTCGCCAGATTGTTGACTTAGAGCTAACCAAATTAGAAAAACGGCTGGCCAAAGAAAAACAAGTGGTCATTAGTTTTTCACCCGCTTTGAAAGAGCATTTAGCCACCGCCGGCTTTGACCCCGACTTGGGCGCTCGGCCCTTGCGGCGAGTAATTCAGCGGGAAATTTTAGACTCCTTGGCCTTGCAAGTTGTTTCAGGCGAACTAACCGAAGGCGCCAGAGTGGCGGTGGAATGGCAAGACAGTAAAGTGGTTTTTAACAAAACCAGCCGAGCGGCCAAAGCCAAAGCCAAAAACAACGCCAAAAAATTGCCAAAGAAATAAAAATTTGTTAATGGCCTTGCTTTTTATTTTTTTTGGATTATACTTTTAATTAGTATACGGCGTGGTTAGGTATAATGCCACGCGCATTTTCTCGCCCAGGGGCACAATGCCCCCTGTGCATAAAACATTCCGGCTTAGGTTAGATTAAGAAGCTTTCCAGGGCTTCCCCCCTCCTTTCCTAAGCCGTTTTTTATTGCCTGCGGAATAATTTGAGGTAATAAGGGATTCTGTCAAGCGTGGTTTGCGACTGGGCGGTGTCAAACCGACTGCCCAAGTCGGCCCACCAATGTTGGCCGCTGGTTTGGTAATCAGGAGTAATAGCCCAATGAAAGCTGCTGTCTGACGGCCCGACATTGATACTCATTAAAAGTTCTCGTATGTTGGGCAGGCGCCAGTCAGTCCAGCCCGCCAAGGTGGACGAAACCGCCTCTCTTATGGCCGCCCACCATTCAATGTTTGAGCCAGTAAGCCCCGGGAAAGAAATTCTCTGGCTTTCTATCAAGCCGGTGCACAAATCAGTAGTTAAGGCGCTAACTTCATCATATAAATAGCCCTTTGAACAGCCAATGGCTGGCTCGTCAAAACCGCTTGGCGAGACAATGGCAGAATTGCCTCGCACCGGCAAAACATAGTTATAAACAAAAGGGACAGAGGTCTCGTCAAGCCGCACATTGTTAATATCAATATAACCATTGGCAAAACTAATTGAGCGAGCACGCCATATTTCAGAGCTAAAGTCGGGCGGGCCAAAGTGTTTGTAAGAAGCGCTCCAATACTTGCCCGCCGTGATATTTTGAAAATAACGGCCATCAATCATTGCCCCGTCATTCGGGGTTTTTTGATATTTAATGAGCAGGGCCAACTCTTTGAAATTGGGCAAACGCCAGTCGTCGTATTTTATCCCGCCCTTGTCCGCGCAAGCGGCAACGGGGTCAGTGGTGGCGGCGAACTCGTTATTTCCGCACATCACCAATTGCTCGCAGAAATCCTTGGCCGCGAACCAAGTGAGTGGCTGGCCGTTGTTGGCGGCCAGTCCGGCGCCGTCTTGGGGCCACATTAGCCCGGTATAAAGGTCGTTAATAGTGCCATCGCCATTGTCTTGCCAGCCAAGCAGGGGAGTGGCGGCGGCGATGTTGGACGGCCCGGAAGTGGCGCCGCTGGAAGTAATGGCTTGCGCGGTGAACTGGTAGCTTTGCCCGCCGATTAAGCCAGCTATGGTGGTGGCAAAAATAATTGGGTTAACGCTGGTGGTGTTGAAAATGAGCGTTTGATTGTCGTAGTTAATCAGGTAATAATTAACTTTATTATTACTGTCGTTGCTCCACCACAAGTCAATGGCTTCTCGGTCGGCGGCCGGGTTGGCTTGCAAGTCGGTGATGACTGGCGCGGTTGGGTCGTAGGCCGGGCTGGTGGTAGCTGGAGTAGAGGTGGCCGGCGAGCTGGTGGCGGGAGTAGAGGTGGTTGGTTGAATTGTTTGGCCTAGCGAGTTGGTTGGCGTGGAGCTGGCCAAAATAAAGTCAGCCGCGTTGTTGTTGGTGTCAAGATAATTGCCCGAGCTGTCTTGTTGGCGGGTGAGCGTTGAAGTAGTAGCACTGGAAGGAGGGGCTGGAGTTTCTTCAAATACTTGCGTTGAAGTGGGGGACGCGCCCCAAGACAAAAGGTCAATTTTACAGTTTTGCGCGGAAGCAGAAGAAGTGGTTTGGCTTGGGTCGCAGGAGAACAAGCCGACACTGCCGTCGCCATTGGAAAGTTGGCCTGCTGAATAGGGAATGCCAGCAGTAGTATTAAGTTGCCAGTCCGCATTAGGATTGCCGTTTTCTGTGGGAAAATCATAAACCCCTATTAAAAAATGTTTTTGGGCTGGGATGGCGCTGGTGGCTGGAAAAATCCATTTACGATGGGGAGATGTCCAATCGTTGGAAGACGAAAAATAGCAAAGATAGAGATTTGTTAAAGATATAGGGTTGTTATTGGGGTTATAAATTTCCACAAATTCTTTGTCTTGAGTTTGTATTTCGCTAATGAGCAATCTTGATTCTGGCCTTACTACTATTGTTAAGGTGGCAGAAATTGGGCTACTAGTTGCGCCTCTGTCATCTTGCACCGTCAATAGTATCTGAAACTGGCCGGCTGTGTTGAAAATGCGGCTAATAAAGGGCGAATGGCTGGTGGCCACAGAGCCATCGCCAAAATCCCAGAGAAAATCAGTAATTTCGCCGTCATCAATGGAAGAAGAGGCGTCAAAAGCAATTTCATTGCCCACTAATAAGTTTTCGCTTGGCGAATAAGTAAAATCAGCATTGGGCAGTTGGTTAGGCGATTCTGCAAACACTAAATTTATTTGGATATCTTGCGGGCTGTTCTCGGCTTCGGCCGCTGTAATTGTAGTGGTGGCTTGATAATTGCCCGGGTCCAGCCTTGAAAGGTCAACGCTAATTTCAACGCTGGTGGTGGTATTGGCTAGCAGGGTTCCGCTGGTGGTGGCTAATAAAACCCAATCCCAATTTGCCATAGTGGATATATTCCAAGCCATTTCTGTTTGGCCGCTATTTTTAATAGTTATACTTTGGCTGGCCGGGTTGTCCGTTCCTTGGCTGGTGGAAAAAAATAAGGTGGTGGTGGAAATTTCCAAAATGGCTGGTAATGGTTTTGCTGGTTCTGGCTCGGGTGTTGGTTCTGGCGGCTCAATGATAATTTCTGGAGGAGCAGTGTCTGTTTCGTTTTTCGCGCCGGGTGTAGGCGCTTGCATCTCAAAGTCGTTTTGGTTGTTGTCGGTGTCTTGGTATTCGTTTACTGCCTCAAGCCATTTTCTTCCTAAGCTATCGCCCG
>Ga0210017_1002588_pt1 | contig 15409 bp, 13 predicted proteins | sample CryGeyCG2014_020_FD_183966 | JGI IMG/M metagenome (GOLD analysis project Ga0210017, IMG submission 183966) | Groundwater microbial communities from aquifer - Crystal Geyser CG08_land_8/20/14_0.20 (SPAdes) (version 2) | ecosystem: Environmental > Aquatic > Deep subsurface > Groundwater | place... | reverse complement strand
TAGCCAAAAAAAGCCAGAAAGAAACCATAACCCAAAATAACCCCTACTTGTCCATACATTAAGCGGTCGTAAATAAACGGATTAAATAAGGCAAAAGCCGAACCCAAAAACAAAAGCGCTTTATTTTTTGTAAAATTTTGAGCAAGTTTATATCCCCCAAACAGAACTATCGTTAAAACAGCCATTAAAAATAATTTTTCTAACAGATCAACTGGAATTAAAAAACTCAATCCCTTGATAATTGCCCAGAAATAAAACCAGCTTGAAGTCCAGACAGGCAGAATCATATTCGGCCCCCAAACAAAATCAGTGAGAAATAAATATCCTCTTTTTAAGAACCAAGGTAAAATAATAGATAAAACAATTAAAGTATATGCCCAAAATAAAGGGGGAAGTTTTCTAAAATTTAGTTTAAGGGATAATTTCATGGTCTTTTGAAATTATTCCATATTTTTTTAGAATAAAGGATTCCATAACCAATTGTAAATGAAAAACACATCAGTGGATGCAAAAACCAGGCAGAATCGCGGTGAACGATATACCCCCTTATAGCCCTAAAAAATGGAATAACGAATGTTGAGTAAGTCAAAATTATCCAGGTCAATTTAAGAAAATCTTTTCGCGGGGCAAATATCTGGTATTCTCTCGTCATATTCCGGCTTGAATACATCTGCGCGCACAGCAATCTTCTCTTGACGAATAAGTTTGGAGCGATATCAATAAAATGAACGATATGAGAATCCTTAACAAATCCAAATTTCCTAAGCCCTGAATGTATCAGGGCGATACAAAGCTCTATATGAAGTGAATCCTTAAAGCCACCTACTCTTTTTACGGCTTCCGCGCGAACGGCGAATCCATTTGCTCCAAGCGTTGGAATACCAGAAACATCATCAGAGAAGGCAACACTATAATAAGAGCCCTTATCCTCAACTTTTCCAGACCCGCGCCATCCCTTGCGGTCATACGGACCGCGGTCTGCTTTGCCAAGACCAACAGCAATCGGGTCGCAGCCACCTATTAGCGCAAAATATCGCGAAAGAATAGGGTCATTTTTTCGGTAACCGTATCTTAGAGTTTCAACCGCGACAATTTCATTGTCAGCGAACAGCTCCATCATCTTTTTTAAACAATCTTTTTCAAGAAAACGATTATCAGCGGAAAAAATAACAACAATATCGGTTGTGGGCGTATCAATAGCAATCTCTCCCCTTTTATAGGGCTGGTCTTTCAAATCGGGCCTGATAATCAGTTCGGCATTCGTCCGTTTAATAATAGAATGAGTCGCATCATTTGAGCCGCCATCAACAATCAGAACCTTGAGCTTTTCTTTGGGATAATCTTGGGAGAAAATTGAATCAAGGCATTCAGCGATAATAAGTTCATCATTATATGTTATCATCGCAACACTGACGGTCGGCAAGGCTAGTAATGGGTTATTCATAAATTTGTTTTAAAAATTCAGCAAATACTTTTAAGGTATAATCAATCATTTTTTTTGTTATCCCAGGATAGACACCTATCCAAAAAGTATTGTTCATAATTTCATCAGTGTTTTCTAAGTTGCCAACAACGCGGTATTTAATATTGCAATTTTTGAAATATGGCTGCTTGGTAATATTGCCAGCAAACAATAGGCGCGTGCCAATTTTTTTGTCATTCAAGTAGTTCAATAATTCTTCTCGGGAAAATTTAGCCGCGGGTTTTATAGTCAGCAAAAAACCAAACCAACTTGGGTCGGCTTTTTTGCTCCAAATAGGCAAAATAAAATAATCATCAAATTTTTTGAATGCTTGGTATAAATAAGTAAAATTTTCTTTTCGTTTTTTGATAAACTCGGGTAATTTATCAAGTTGCGCCAAGCCAAGGGCGGCTTGAATATCGGTAATTTTTAGATTATAACCAATTTCACTATAAATATATTTATGGTCATAACCACGGGGCAAATCGCCTAATTGCCAACCAAAACGATTGCCACAAAAATTATCAACGCCTGTGGGGCAAACACAATCACGACCCCAATCTCTAAGCGATCTAATTATTTTATTTAATAAAGGATTACTTGTTAAAACCGCTCCTCCCTCCCCCATTGTAATTTGATGGGCCGGATAAAAACTGCAGGTAGATATGTGTCCGAAGCTACCGGTATATTTTCCTCTATATTTTGAACCAAGGGCGTCGCAGCTGTCCTCAACCAACCAAAGCTTATGTTGGTCGCAAAGCTTTTTTAATTCCTCAACTTCAAACGGATTGCCTAAGGTATGGGCAATAAATATTGCCTTGGTTTTGTTTGATATGGCCTTTTTAATATTTTCTAATTTTGCGTTATAGCTTCCCAATTCAACATCAACAAATACCGACGCCAACCCATTTTGGATAATCGGATTGATGGTGGTAGGAAAACCAGCCGCCACAGTAATAACCTCATCTCCTTTCTTCAACCGTTTTTCTTGAGGCAATCTAAACGAGGTTAAAGCAGTTAAAGCCAACAAGTTGGCCGAGGAACCGGAATTAACACAAGCGCAAAACTTAATACCCAAAAAACCAGCCAATCGCTCTTCAAACTCTTTGGCGTATTTACCATCCGTCCACCAACCCTCCATAACCGCTTCAACCATCTTAATCAGCTCTTTTTCATCAAAAACTTTTCCGGAAACCGGTATAATCGATTCGCCGGGAATGAAAGGTTTTTTGGCAAACTTAGCATTAAATATTTTTTTAATTTCTGACCTTAAAATTTCCATATCAAATATCATTCAAAAATAATCTTTTATCAAGATTCGGCAACATTAATTCATAATATTCTATAAGGTCTTTAATGGCTTCCTCCAAGGCGGTATATTTTATTTCCGGAAATTCTTCTTTGAGTCTAGTTATGTCGCAAGTATACTCATTATTTAGTCCTTCTTGAGCAATTTGTATCGGCAAATCTTTGCCAATAATTTTAAGGATTATTTTTGCAAGAGTGAATAAATCAACTGGCTGGCCGTTACCAATGTTGTAGTGAACTTCTTGAGGCGCCGTTTCTATAAAAGTATCAATTATTTTTACTAAATCATTGATATAAATATAGTCAAAATAAACATTTTGCTTGATAGTTATCGGCAGATCTAACAAGGCCTTGCAAATTGCGTTAGAAATAAATCTTATTTCATAATCTTCGTATTTGCCAAATACGCCAAACAAACGAAGGTGAGTTATATGATCAACTTGTTGGGCATATTTTGCCATTATATATTTAGAAAAACCATATTGATCATTCGGAATTTTTTTCTCAAATTCATTTTCTTTGACAATCTTAATGGGTTCGCGCTTGTCATATTCAGCGCCAGAGCCCAAAACAATAAGTCGCTTATATGAGCTTTTCGCTTTGATCAAATTAAAAAAGATCAACAAATTATTATAAGCAATATCTTGCAAGTTAGTTTGATTGCGGCTGCCTCCGGCGTTTGCCAGGTGTAGCACTAAATCAACTCTTGCGTTTTCTAAACAAGAAAAAACCGATCTAGTGTCCGCTAAATCAAGTTCTTGCCTCGCGGGAGATATAAAATTATATTTTTCTCCAAGTTGTTCTAATATATTTTTGCCGATAAATCCCCCGCCGCCCGTCAAAAATATTTTAATTTTATTATTCATTTTGATTATTTAATTACACACCACCAAATTATTATCAAGACTCATTTCTTTAATCTCCTTGATAATTTCTGCGCTAAATATCGCGGAGCAAATCACAATTGTCTCCTTAAAATTCTTTAAAGCTGTTGGCGGCTCAATGATAATACCGTTTAATTTCTGTCCTTGCTTTTTTGAATCCTTATCTATAAACATTTTTATATTACATTTACCCAAATTACTTGACGCAAGCAATCGCATAGTATGATTGCCCGCCCCCCAAACCGCAATCCCCTCTTGATTATTCTTAAGCATATTTAATTGCTCGCCATATATCTTCCCTTGATCACGCTCCGACATTCTTAAATAATCCATTATACTTGACCTAACAGCCGTATCTTTTATTAAATCACGCTTAATAACGCCAGCTTTGCCGCCAACCACATAAACCGCGGGGTATAATTTATCCCGCGCGAATAGAAACTCTTTTTCGCCATAAGAGATTAATTCAAAATTATTTTCCCTTAACAAATTTAATAAAGACGCGACACAAAAATGGTTAATGTGCTCCGTGTCAAAATAATAATATGGAACCTTGTAAAACTTGTTATATCGTAAGGCATCTGGCACTTCAAGATATAACTTTCCCGCGGGACGAAGCATGGCGGACAAATTTATTAAAGCGAGTTTTAAGTCGCGCACATGCTCAAAAACATGAGTAAGTATTATAAGGTCAAATAATTCATTTTGTTTGGGGTTAAAAAGCCCGCCCACCACGGCATCAATTCCATTATTTTTTATGTTATTCACGCAAACCGCAGACGGATCCAATCCTTTAATATTTTGATAACCATTCTGCTTTAAGGTTAATAACAGGCCGCCGTTACCGCACCCTATGTCCACGATAGAAACACTTTTATTCGGAAACAATCTGACGATGTTCCGCGCGGTGGCAGTTAATCGATCTTTATCGAATAAATCTTCACCGGTGCCTGACGCGGTATTTTTATCCTCATATTTTGATAGCTCCCGATAATATCTATCATAATCGGCTTGCGTAACAGGGGTATCCGCGTAAACAAAACCGCAAACAGTGCAACAAACTAAATCATATTCGGGCGGAAGAGGGCTATTGCTGGGCAATATGAATTTTTGAGTATGCAAAACCTCTACCGAAGCGGCGAAACAAATCGGACAAGGCCGAAGCGGGCGTTTTATCTTATTGCCTAATAGTTCTGCCATAATCAAATCAACAAAACTTCGAACATTCTTCTAACAACTCCGGTGGTAAGGTTGGATACATGTCTTGAAGCGGCTTTGAGTATATTTTTCCTTTTTTATCAAAGGCGGAGTAGGCCTTAGGGAAAAGTGTTTGAAACGGATCCATTTTTATCTCGCAAATAATCGGCCCGTTATAATTTAAAACTTTTTTTATCTGATTCCTTAGCCATTTTTCATTTTTTATGCGGCAAAATCTGATACCATACGCTTCAGCTAATTTACCCATATCGGAACAAAAAACACCGGATGATTTATCACAAGCGCAGAAACGTCTGTCAAAAAAGGCTACTTGAGTTGTCTTCATCGCCAAATAACCATCGTTTTCAAGAACAAAAATTTTTATCGGTAAATTATGAGCGGCGATAGTTTGAAGTTCCTGGATATTCATCTGTATGCTCCCATCTCCGGTGACTAATATCACTGGTTTTTTATTCCTGCTTATAGAGGCTCCTATCGCGGCTGGAAGATCATACCCCATACTCGCGCAACCTTGATTGGCAAAAAGCCTAACCCCTTTATTAATAGGCATTATTTGATATGTTCCCGTGTAAGCCGTCCCGTTTCCAGTGACAACAACATCGCCAGCCTTCAAGAGTTGACCGAGCTCTAAAGAAAATTGATAAGAATTAACATAATTTTTATTTTTTGGATTATCCTCTATTATGCTAGGCAATTTTTTTTCAATCTTCCTGCCCCAATCCAGCCATTCTTGATATTTTGACGGTTTCAGATTATTAGAATAAGAGATGAGTTTCTTTATGGCAATTTTCGCGTCGCTTGCTATTTCCAAATCTATTTTTAATGTTGGCTTGCGCGTTTCGTTTTCGTCAATATCAATCATCACCTTAAACGCCTTGGGGGCAAAATTCTTAAATTCATAACCAGTTTGGCGGATGCTTAATCTCGTTCCGATTATCAGCAAAAAATCGGAGTTCTGGACCATTATATTACCGATCCTGTTTCCGCAAACTCCCGGCCGGCCATAATATAAAGGATGGCTACGCCAAAGCAAATCAGTTCCGCTTATAGCCGTCACCACAGGCGCTCCAAACTTCTCTATTATTTTTAGAAATTCATTTTCCGCGCCCGCCAAGCGGACGCCATTGCCAACATAGATAACAGGCCGATTTGATCTTTTCAAAATTTCAATTATCTTTTTTATGTCATTGTCTATCTGCTTTGATTTTTTCTTGAGGGGTATGAAAGATTTTAATTTTTTTTCATCAATCAAACTGGCTTGGACATTCAAGGGTATGTCTATCCAAACCGGCCCAGGCCTTCCCGAAATCGCTTCATAAAAAGCCCTATCCAAAACATATTTTATCTCCGCCGGGTCTTTGATGGTTACCGCGTATTTAGTCAACGGTTTTACGACAGAGATTATATCAACCTCCTGATCTCCCAGTTGCCGTAATTTTAAATCGGGGCAAGAGCCGATAGTTGTTTCATATTTTACTTGACCTGATATATATACCGCCGGAATGGAATCAGTCCACTGCCCCATAACCCCGGTCAATGTATTCAGCCCTCCGGGCCCCGTCGTAACATTCACAACACATAGTTTACCGCTTGCCCTATAATAACCTTCAGCGGCTATAGCGCTTGCTTGTTCATGATGATTGCAATAGTATTTTAATTTTTTATGCTTGCCAAAAGAATCGTTCAAATGCATCGCGCCGCCGCCAGGAATCAAAAATAAATCCCTAATTCCTTTTTTAGAGATATAGTCAGCGACATAATCACTAAGTTTTATCATATTATTAGCATTGTTAAAATTTTATACAGGTAAAAGCAAACTTATTTTATTTGCCCACGCTTGCAAAAAACGAATAAATCTGTTGATTAGTTAAATCAACAACATTCTCTTTGTTATAAAAACTATTATACCAATTAAAAGTTAAGTCAAGAGCGGTATCAATGTCAAAAACCGGTTGCCACTTCAAAATATCTTTCGCTTTGCTAATATCCAATTTTAATAAAGTGGTCTCGTGTTTTTTGTCGTCTTTCTCCACAATGTAAGAACCTCTCTGTAAAATAGCGAAGGCCTTTTTTAAAATTTCTTCCACGGTTAAAAAACTTTCCTCGTTGGGGCCGAAATTCCATGGCCCGGAAAATTCGCTTTGCGCCCGGTAAAGCTTTTCAGCTAATAACAAATAGCCGAATAACGGCTCTAAAACATGCTGCCAAGGCCGCACTGCTTGCGGATTCCTAATGCTTATTGGCTTGCCATTCTCAAAAACTGCCCTAACAACATCCGTCATAAGGCGGTCCTTTGACCAATCCCCGCCCCCAATAACATTGCCAGCCCTAGCTGAAGCAATTAATGTTTGGTGGCTAATATTATAATCTTTTGGATTAAAAAATGACTTTAAATAAGACTCAACCACAATTTCTGCCCCTGCCTTACTGGCTGAATAAGGGTCGTAGCCACCCAAGGAGTCGTCCTCCTTAAAACAACAATCCTGTTCTTGATTGCGATAAACCTTGTCAGTAGTAATAATCACCACCGCTTTTACTTCTTGGCTTTCTTTAACCGCCTGTAAAAGATTGGCTGTGCCCATAATATTAGTTTGAAAGGTGTACAAAGGGTCATTGTAGCTCTCTCGCACCAAGGGTTGCGCGGCCAAATGAAAAATAATCTCCGGCTTGGCTTGGGCGATAATCTTTTTTAAGTTTTGATAATCTCTTATATCGCCAAGGTGATGCTCAAGGTGCCTGTACAATCCTAAAATATCAAAAAGAGCCGGCTTAGTGTTTGGCTCTAAGCTGTAACCGACTACTTGCGCCCCCCAGTTAATTAAAATCTGGCTCAACCAAGAACCCTTAAAGCCGGTGTGTCCGGTGATTAAAATCTTTTTATTTTTGTAAAATTCTTCTAACATCAAAATTTTAACGAAAAGTTTTTTCTGTTAATTCCAAATTTTCCAAAACGGGTCTTTAACCCAATCTTCATTTAATTCCTCAACCTCTTTATAAGTATCCATGCATTTCCATTTACCCTTATGCAAAAACATAGATAGCTCTCCGCGAATAGCTAACGGTGCAAAGGATTGTTCAATCATTGAATCTTTTTCTATTACATTAAGAAATTCATTCTTAAAAACCATAAAACCTCCGTTAATGAAATCATTGAAATCATCTTTTTCAAAATCTTTAATCTTGGCTTGATGAAAATCTTTTATTTTTCCTGAATTCGCGTCCATAGAAATCAAACCAAAACGGCTTCCGCGATGCACTCCGGTTATCGTGCCGACAGTGTTTTGTTTTTTATGAAACGCCACCAACTCTTCTATATCTATATCGCCAACGCCATCGCCATAAGTTACCATAAAATCTTCATCGCTAATATATTTTTTTAATCTTTTAACTCTTTCTCCGGTTAAAGTTTCCAAGCCGGTTTCAGCAAAGGTTATCTTAAAATCATCGCAATCGTTATTATGAAATGTTAATCCGTTATTTTTTACATCCAAGGTAAAATCATTCAAAAAAGCGCGCTGATGAAGAAAGTATTCCTTAATCATACTGCTTTTATAGCCAAGAGCTAAAATAAACTCATTGTAGCCGTAATGAGAATAAATCTTCATAATGTGCCACAAAATCGGCTTGCCGCCAACCAAGACTAAGGGCTTTGGCTTAAATTCTGTTTCCTCTTTCATTCTTGTTCCCTGACCTCCGCAAAGAATAATTGTTTTCATATTTTTATGATTAAATCTTATTTTTTATTTTTATTTTAGGAATCTTTTTTATAATACTCCTTTTTCTACTTCTCGCAAAATCCCAACCAAGATAACAGAGGCAACTAAACAAGGCGGCTCCGGAAACAAATAAGCCAGCATAGAATAATCTCTGGGGCCAGTATTCAATAATAACATCAAAATCATAACTGCCATCGGAGTTTCTAACGCATTTAACATTATTAAGACAAATCTCGCTGGGGTCAATATCCCAAGAATTAGCGTAGCCATTTACCATCAAATGATTATTATTATCGTCAATGGGTTTTCTAAACCAGGTATCCCAAATATATCCTTTTGACAAATTATCATTTGACTTGGCCAAATACGCTTTCCAGCCATCATGAAAACTCTCGGCAAATATTAATGGAAAAATACCAATAGCGCCGCGCGCCTGAACTTGATATTTTGTAGGATTTATTTTTTTATACTCAATAATTGGCGTCTTAATTTTATAATCGCCAATTGAGGAAAGATGATAGTTTAGAGCGTCTTCCGGCAAAGTTTCTTTGTTTTGCAATCCGCTTTCATATTTAATAATGTTTTCGCCTTTATTCAGATTTATATTTTGAATTATAAAAGTTTCTAAAAAATTATTTTTGCTGATATTATAAATTTTATCCTCTTTTAGCTCAACTTCTCCCATCTTAATGTTATCAAATCTATTAATTGCCTCCCCAGTATCAGCTAAAGCATAGAAAAATAGGGTCATCTTGTTAATATCTTCTGACGGTTTAATGATAACCTGATTGTTTATCCATGCGCCGTCAACGCCCGCGATCAAATCGCTAAATTCATAATCTTCTTTCTGCCCCGATAAAACAAGGTAATATTTACCTAACCCGCTCTTTGCTCTCTTAAAATCAAAAGAAAACATATAAGTTTTATTTTTGCTCATTTTGACAAGAAAGCTTTTTGATGTGCAAGCAATATGATTTGCAGTGCTTAATTCAAGCGATTTTTCTCCATCAGCGGCATCTTTTGATAATTTCATGCTCTGTTGCGGTTCTCCAGGCATATCCATTGAACAATCAAAAACCTTATCCGCCCACAAACCATTTTCAAAAGAATTATTTTCCAACTCAATAGAACCATTCGCAAAACGACTCACTAAATACAGTTTAATTTGGTCCGGGATATCCGCTAATTTTAATTGCAAACTAAGCGCCTTATTTATTGAAATAAACTTATCGTTTAATTGCAACAAATTACCCAGTTGGCCATCTATCTCATTGTATATACGCGGTTCCTCATTGATATTGAGGTCATTAATCGCAATACCGCTAACGGGAAATGTTTCCATAATTATCTTTTCCTTGTCTGCTAAATATTTTATATTAATGATTGAATTTAATGTTATTTTCTTATATAGGTCATAATTTCCTGCGCCAGTTAGAATAATTTTATTTATTTTATCGTTTTTATTTTCAAACAGATTATACTGATTTTGACTTTTGATTGTCTTTAACAAGTCGCTATTTTGATCCTTAAGATAGATCGCCGAAAACAGTTGATAATTAGGCTGAGCAACAATTTTGGCGATTGACGCAAGGTCGTTAGCTGTTATTAAATTGTTAGCTGCGTAAATATGCGGTAAAAAATATTCTGGTTTAATTTTATGCAAAAATAATTTATCGCCAAAAGCCATAGACGGTTCATCTTGAAAATAACTCTTTAGGCCCGACTGTTTTTCATCTAATATTCGCATTTGCAAATTATCCAAATCTTTTTGATACAAAATATAATCAATTGTCCCTAATTTGATAAAATTATTATTATAATCCTCCTTGAATACTTTAGTAATATTTTTATATTTTCCATTCATATCGGCCATATCTAAATTAACATTTTGGGCATAGCTAAAAAAATTATACACCAACGCATCCCTATTGGCGTTGCCCAAATTTGCCGGATACCAATTATATCGCAGATAATCAATACTATCTTGATAAACAGGATAGGATAAAATAGTTTTATTTTTATTATTTTTTGTCCAAGCCATATACTCATACCAATATTGGGGAGGTGTAATAAGAATCCTCTTCCAGCCAACATTACTATGATCAAAAAAATTAAAACTGAAAAAGGGGTAAGCTTGGATAACGACACACATTAGCACTAAACAAACTACCAACTTTGTCTTTATCTTTTCTAACGCTAAAACCAAAAGAATAGCTAAATTAATTAAAAACAACGGAACAAACTTTGCCCACGGCTCTCTAAATATGGCAAAAAACGGCAAATGTCCGAAGAGCCAATTATAAATTGAAGGACAAAACGACGAACCGCTGGCTAAAGCGATAAAAACAATAAATGTAATATAAAAAAATAATTCTTCCTTTCTTTTTCTCTTACGATATAACAAAGAAACGAATACTGTCGCAACAATAATATACAAACAAATAATAATAATCTTGCTATCATAAAAAGACGCCCAGTGATTATAGGTTATGCCCTGCCACCCGAGATACTCCCACCAACTGCCCCTCAATTGAAATAGCAATGAAAGTTTGGAGCCGATCGCCTTAAAGGTTGCTATTTTTTTTATTGCCTCAAAGCCGCCTCCTGACGCAATAAAAGAAAAATAACTGATTAAGGTGTGATATAAAAAGATGGGAAGCAATAACGCAAAAAAAGACGCCAATTTCAAAAAATACTTTTTCAAAAAATAAAAAAAATTTATTTTGCTAACTAAAATAAAATAAGAAACAGCCATTAAATAGACGATGAATGTCGCTACCAATTGCGGGAGATTGCAAAAAATGGCTTGCAAAAAAAATAAAGCTAAAAAATTATAAACAGCGTATTTGTATTTTTCTGTTTTTAAGTATTTGAAAAGATAAGCAAAAAACAATGGCAACAAAATCATTTGGAACATTCTGGCGGTATAAAAGTATATTGAAGTAGAGTAGAAACTAAAAGCATAAAAAAAAACACTAGTCATTAAAATGGCTTTATTTTTAGTAAAAATTTTAATTGCCTGAACGGCTGAAAAGAAAATTAGAAATAAAATCAAGCTAATGAAAACTTTTTGGATTAAATAATTAGAAAAGCCCAAGCACGATAAAATATAATAAATAAATGCGTTAGGAATTACTGCGGCGTGATTCCAAATGGCCGCTGGCGCCCCGTAACCGCCAGAAATCCAAGAATACAAAGATGTTGATGCTAAAACCTGATAATTTATAAAAGCTCTTTCTTCAGTAACCATTAAAAAATTACCGGCCAGCCATATCCATGGCAAAATGGCTGATAACAGGGCGAAAATAATATAATGCCAATTTTTTATTATGAATAGTTTAACTTTTTCTTGCATATAAAGATATTAACCGTTGATAGGCGCGGAAAAAAATAAAATAATTTTTTAAATCTCCAATCATAACCAATCATTTTTACAATTTCAAAGCCATAATAATCAACCATTTCTTTCATGGCTTTATGAGTTATTCCCCTAATATGATGAATTGTTAAGTTTGAATTATTATGTTTACCAGAAAAAATATTGCCAAAATTGCCGCAAACATTTGAAACTTCCAAAATGTGCGGCTGAAATCCTAATAATAATTCAGCCCTTGAATAAATTGAAGCCAAGTTAGGAAAAGAAAAAATCAAATATCCACTATCTTTAAGATTTACAAAACAATTTCTTAAAAGCTCATCGGTTTTGTCTATGTGTTCAATAAGTTCAAAAAAAGTAACTACATCAAATTTACTATCTAAATTTAAGTTTTCTTCAACTGATTGATTTATATATTTAGCGATAAAAACTGGCTTTGCCAACTGACTAATAATATCGCAACTGGTTATTTCCACTTGTTTTGATTCAGTTAAGGCCTTTTCAAAATTAAATTTTATCCCGCAACCTAAATTCAATAACTTATCGCCATTTTTAATATAACCAAATATTAATTCATAAAAATCTCTATAAAGATCATTGTCTCCGCCTTGTAAATTTTGTTTCATAAAGATTAATTCTCTAACCTTTCTCGCCTCTTCTTGCACTCTAAAATATGGAACGCAGAAAAAATATTTATTACTGGAATTTTATTCAATACCATATTGATTATCTTAAAACTCATTGATAAATTATAAAGAGATGTGGGTAAAAAAGCATACCGACTGAATAATATCGTGTCAAAATAATTTCTTTTCAGTATATTTCTTAAAGAAAAAATATTACTTCTAAAATACGCCTTATTCAAATGAGCTTTTGATTGTTTTATAAATATCAAAAACGGAACAAATAGCAAATTAAGCGGGTTAAATTCAAATATTATTAAACTGCCATCTTGTTTTAACGACTTATATACATTTTCAAACATCAAATCAATATCATTGGTATGGTGCACAACATTGACCATTAGAATATAATCAAAATAACCTTCCTGGATTGGCTTGCTATAATCAAAAACAACCCCCTTGAAATTAGCTACATTATTTTCTATGGCTATTTTGTTGGCAAAATCAATAGATTTCTCTGAAATATCAACACCAATTACTTCTTTGGCAAATTTAGCGATTCTTAATGAATATCTGCCGGCTCCGCACCCTAAATCCAAAACCTTTTTGTCTTTGAGGTGTTTCATTAAACCTATTATGGTGGCAAATTCTGTCGCAGTGGCGTTATTGTCTTCAAAAAAAGGGCTATCTTTCTGATGATCAGCAACTTGGTTAAAATATTTTTGTTGCTTCCGTGAAAAATCATTTTTATCTTTCATAATTTTGATAGATAGAATTTAAGCCATTGTCATAAACTTTCTTATAGCCAACACTTATCAAAAAAGATTCGTGGTTATCCCCTTTTTCGCTTTTATCGCTCTCTCTTATATTATGGACTATTGACTCAATGCAAACCAGCGCGGGACTAAATTTACGCCAATCATTGCCCTGCAGAACTTCCATATCAAAACCCTCCGTATCAATGTTAATAAAATCTATCTCTCGATCAATACAGTATTCGCTCAAGACATCCGCCAACCTATTTACCTTAACATCAATAACATTTTCCAATTTATACCCTTGCTTGATATAACTATCAGCTTCTTTTTGGGAAAAAGTTGATAAGGTATCTGGCACAAATCGATAAAATTTTAATACAGCGTCAGCTTGCCCAATGCCAATATTCAAATTGATATCATCTTTTCTTTCTTTAACAAACTTTTGATAATTATTAAAATCAGGCTCAATATTAATGCCCCGCCAACCCTTCAAATAAAACCTTTTTGTGTTGCTAAACCGCGTAGGATCATTGGCGCCAATATCAACATAAAAACCATTTTTTTTATAACCAAATCTTCATCTTTTTGACTATAAGAAGCCATAAAAACTTTTCTAAACCAACTGATAAATTCATGCCAACCGAACGATAAAAACTTTTTAACCCCATACATTCTTAATTTTTCTAATATATTTTTCATAATAAAATCCTTTTTAGGTTGTGTTCAAATATTAAACTCCAATCAAATTGCTTGATATAACTAATGGCGTTTTCTCGGCACTCTTTCAATTTTTTTTCATCCTTCATTAAACTAACCACCGCTTGGCAGATACTGTCTTTGTCGTAATTAATAATAATACCGCATTTGTTTTTTTCAATATCATAAGCGTTATGGGGAACATCAGTTAATAAAATTGGCAACCCAGCCGACAAATAATCTTTTAATTTTGTAGGATCGGCATAATAAGAAAGGCAATCTTTGGCTTTAACATACATAGCAATTGCTATCGCGCTATCGGCCATAATATCATCTAACTTTTTTCTGTCTTTTATCCAGCCAGCGAATATAATGTGATTTTCTAAATTTAACTCTTTTGCTTTATTTTTAAGAGCATTTTCATATACCCCTCCTCCTACAATTAAAAAATGAAAGTCTGGTATTTCTTTAATAATTTCGGGCATAGCTTCAAGAACCATTTGCACCCCTTGCGTTTCTGATAAATTTCCCACAAAAAACAATTGATGTTTTTTTATTTTTTCAAAAGGCAATCTTTTTACCCTGTCAAACCAAACGCCTATGGGCACAACTTTTTGCTTGTTATAAATACTCTGTTTTAGTCCTCGTGTTTTTTCCCTGCCTTCGGCAATACGATAGGACACATTCCAGGTTTCATCAGCATGCTTAACACAAAATTTATCCAACCAATGATAGAAATTATTCAAAACTTTGTTATAAAAACGATCTGGCACATAATCAATAGTATAGTAGATAACCTTTCCAACCTTTCCCAGCTTTCTAAAAACTATTCCGGAAAAAGCGTTGAGCGAATCAACCCCTACCCAAAGATCAAATTTTCCTTTTTGCGAAAAAAACCACTTAAAAGTCAAAAAAAATTCCAGAAAGTAATTAAGCAAAGAGGTTTTGGTTCTAAATTTTGAATCATTTTTATTCAAGACCGCGCCATTCTTGATAATTTCTATATAAGATTTAACGCCATCAGCCTGCAAAGGATGAGCAATAAAAATTAACTTGCCAACCCCCTGCGTCATCAAATATTCGCGCAGGGCTTGGGGCGCCCCGTAAACCAAATAATGCGTCACGATAACGATTTTTTTGTCTGATATTTTGATCATTTACTCTTTTTTATTTTTATCCCAATGTTCCTGAATATTTTTTTGTATCTGTTTATAAATAACCGCCGGAAGAGCGAGGGGATCGTCTATTCCTAAAATATCAGCTATTTTTTTCTCAACTAAATGGCCAACTCTTCTCTGCATAGCAAAAGCCGTTTCACCTGTTAAATTTCTCTTATCTTTTTTCCAAGCAAGATTATAGTCTAGATAA
>Ga0210017_1002587_pt1 | contig 15409 bp, 17 predicted proteins | sample CryGeyCG2014_020_FD_183966 | JGI IMG/M metagenome (GOLD analysis project Ga0210017, IMG submission 183966) | Groundwater microbial communities from aquifer - Crystal Geyser CG08_land_8/20/14_0.20 (SPAdes) (version 2) | ecosystem: Environmental > Aquatic > Deep subsurface > Groundwater | place... | reverse complement strand
AAAAATATATTTAATTCAAAATTTTGGGCGAAATATTTCGAGAAAAATAGAATTGACCCCATTTCACTCATTTTTCCTATTTCTTCCATTTTTTGCTTGGCGAGCGAGTGAAAAACAAAGGTAAATGATTTAATAAATAATGATAAAATGATAAATGGTGTTGTGTTTATGCTTAAGAATATAGAACACTTAATTAAACTTTCTAGTAAATATAATATTCCGAGAGAGGATTTGTTATTATTGGATTTGAATTTGAACGGAGTGAAGCTTAAGCTTCAATCAGGAAGGGTCAGGTTTGAATTAGAATCTACGAATAAGAATATTTTTCCTTTAGCCCATAGTAGAAGTATTTTTAATTTTTATTTAGCAATCCCTACGGTCGATCAATCCCCTTATTTTTTAAAAAATGGGGGTCTTTTTTGGGGTAGCCATTTGATTGGTAAAGCATTGGGAGTTACCGAAGATTTTTGTGATTCATCTTACCCTCGCAGAGGAGGAACGGTTCTTAATATTAATCCAAATGCAAGAACATCGTGTAGGGGGTGCAAATTTTGCTATACAGTTTTTCAAATTCCTAGAGATAGAGAACGTATGCTTTCTGAGGATAAGCTAAGGAATTTTTTGGTAAATTGGATGAAAAAGTTTGATGTCCCCGACTTATCTCATTTGATACAAATAGCTATTGTAACAGGATGTTTTCCTAATGAACAAAAAGTTGTTGATTTCCTTAAAATGGCAAAAAATGTTTTAAATGAATTCTCGTTTAAGGGAGAATTATTCTATTTTGGTTCACAAATCAAAAGTAAAAAAGCCTTACTCGAATTAGAAAGGGTTAAACCTGTTGGAATTTGTTTTTCATTAGAATGTTTTGATAATGAAAACAGGAAGTATTTATTAAGAGATATAAAACGAGAACTTCATCTTGATGACATTAAAAAGATACTAATATTTGCTAATAATAAGGGGTTTAGAACTAATTTTTCGTACATTATAGGCCTGGAATCATTAGAAACTATCAAAAAGGGTTTTTATGAATTCTTACCCTATATTAACAGCTTTCCAATAGTCAATACGTTTCAAGCCCATAAAGGGCAAAAATCACTTAGACATAAGGAGGCAAACAAAATTGATTATTATATTAAAGCCAGAAAAATTATAGAAGATATCTTTATTCAAACCCCTTTTAGACCAAGACCTTGGGAGAACTATAGAAGTCTTTGGTATCTAAAGTTCGGCGAGGAATTTTTAGATGATATAAGGACCCCTCTACCGTCACCTAAGCATAAAATGTTTAACAAAGTAGTTGCTTGCAAGGATTAAAATATGATTAAAAATATTTATCAAAATATTGATTATCATTTTAGAGCGGCAAACTATCTTACAGTTGCCCAACTGTTCTTGCGGAACAATATTTTATTAAGAAAAAGGCCTAAGTTTAATGATCTTAAGCCTGTAGTCTTGGGTCATTGGGGACCATGTCCAGCTATTAATTTCCTCTACGCTCATTTTTGTAGATACATTCAAATTACAAATGGGAAGAGTTACTTAATTTTAGGTTCTGGCCATGCTGCACCAGCCTTGATAGCTAATCTATATCTTGAAAGAAGTCTTGGAGAAATTTACCCTGATTTAGACTATGGTGATAAAGGATTATTCAATTTAGTTTCTAAATTTGGTATTGATCCTCGATTGCAAACGGAAACATCTCCAGCTTTGCCAGGAGTTATTAATATAGGAGGAGAGTTGGGAATGGCTATACCTTGTGCCATAGGTTCTATATTAAATAACCCAAAAAGAACTGCTTTTTGTATTATAGGAGACGGAGAATTTGAAGCTGGAACAACAATGGCATCATTATTATGTAGAGAATTTTTGGTTCCTAAAAAAGATGGATTTTTAATTTTAGCGATTAATCTTAATCAATATAAAATGGGCTCACGTTCCCTTTTGAGTACCTGGAGTAATAAACGGATAGAATCTTTTTTCTCCTCTTTTGGCATACGGTCATTTTTCTGCGAATTATCTCAAGATCAAGGTATCAGGGTTTTTTCTTCTATAGCAGAAATGTATAATGACTGGGTTAAAGGGGTTAGCTCAAAAATTCCAGTAATTATCTTAAAAAGTCAAAAAGGAGCAACCGGTCCTTCAGAGATTAATGGTGAAAAATTTGTTGGTACTCACCGAAGTCATAAAGTAGGAAGTTTAAAGTATCCGACCCCTAACCATGTGCTCGTCATCGAACAATGGTTGAGAAGTTATAAACCAGAAGAACTTTTTAAAAAGAATGGGGAGCCCTCAGAAAAAGTAATAAATAATTTTCCTAAAAAAAATTTGAGAATTGGTAGAAGCTTGAAAATAAAGTATAAAAATCCTTTCGCAGGGAAAATCCTAACAAATTTATTTAAAAAAGAAATGCAAAAAAGGAATTCAAGTGCTTCTCCAATGAAAATTATTGGTAATGCTATTAATCGTCTAAGAGAACGCAATAAAAGTTTTATATTATTTAGTCCTGACGAGGGAGATTCTAATGGTCTAAACATGGTTATAGAAAAGAACGGCATTAGAGGGAATCCTAACTGGGAATCTTCCGTTCCCGTACATTTTGATGGAGGGGTTATTGAAATTTTAAATGAAAATTGTTGCCATGGATTACTTCAAGGATATAACCAAACTGGAAGAGATGGGATATATATTACATACGAAGCTTTTGCTCCTATTACGGCCAGTTCGATTTCTCAATATTATAAATTTTTGAAAATCAGCAATTGCTGTAAATGGCGTCCTCAAACACCGTCATTAAAATATATTCTTACTAGTTTAGGATGGCACAATACTTACACGCATCAAAATCCAGATTTACTAAATACCCTATTGTCTAAAACAAATGGTTTAGTGGACATATATTTCCCTAGCGATGCAAACCAAGCCCTAGCTTGTTTTGTTGAGATGCTTTCAAAGAAAAATTCCATTCAGGTGCTAGTTACTGGTAAAACTAATTTTAAAATACTACGTTCAATAGACCAGGCCTATAGAGACGTTCAAAGAGGGTTCTGGACAAAAAGTTATGTTTTAAAAGATAAGTCACAGAAAAAACTATATATTATTGCTATTGGGGATTATATGGTAAAAGAAGCTATGGATGCTTGTAGTGAGATAATTCGTCATTATAAAAACCTGTATATTAAACTTATCACTCCAGTTTGTTCAAAAATATTTTGTAAAGAAAAACTAAAAAGAATATTTGGTCGAGAAACCAATCCTAAAAATGTTATTGTTGTTTGTACGGGATATATAAATATTTTTAGAGGATTATTTGGAGGTATTTATGATACTAAAAGTTGGAAATTTTTAGGTTACAAAGACGGTTTTTCTTTAAATCAAAGCGCTTCAGTTTCTGAACTCAATGAAGTTAATAAGGAAAGTTTAATCAAATATATAAAAAATCAATTGCATCTATCTTCATAGATTTTATTGTTAAAAAAACCGTTCGGAAGATTTTAGAACGGCTTTTAATTATGAGGTTTTTTTAACCCTAGAACTATTGACCAGACAGCGTTTTCTTGAAATACTCCTCTTGGATTAATAGATAAAAGGGTGTTTTTTACTTCTTCTTTAAACTTACCTAACTGATCACCAAAAAGATATGGTGCAGCGAAAGAGGTAGAAAAGACATAACCGATAATACTCTCTATATCCCATTCCCTTACAATTGGCACATCGTGTGTCTTTATAAACCTAAATATTGAACGAGCAAGTATGTTTTCCCATCGTTCTTCTGATACTTTAGGTTTTTCTTTTCCGACGCCCCTTTCTTTGCCTAAATATTTCTGAATAATCTCTTTTATAGCTCGTTGCCATTCTTCGTCACCACTCCAAAGGACCCAATCACTAAAAACTGCTACACCCCCATCTTCCTCAATTACCTCATCAAGGTCTTTTAATACTTGATCTTGATTCATTCGATGAAATGCTCGAGAACTTGTGGCAACCTTAAAGGTTCCTAATCTTTTTTTGATCTTTCCCAAATCTTCAGCTGGTCGATTAATCCAGATAAGTCTTATTTTGGAATTTTTCGTTGCCTTTTTGGCTAATTTTATCATTTCTGGATCGGGATCAAGACAGACCATTTCTCCACATTTACCTTCCATAGCCAGAGTCACTTGACCAGTGCCGCAACCAATATCCAGAACTCTATCAGTTGGTTTAATATCGAAGTGTTCAACAATTACATCGATTACTTTTTTTGGTATAGCAGGTCGATACTTTACATAATACTCGTATGTGCCTTTGTATAATCTTGGATCGTTTCTTTTTGTTTTTTTCTCGTTTTTCATGATATTACCTCCTCCTATAATGAGTTAAAGTACTATTAATAAGATAGAATAATTCCTCATAATTGTCAAACTTTAGCAAATAATATTTTCTTTTTCACCTTCTATTAAATGGAAGAAATGCCCACAATTTAAATATTTTCGCATCATACCCATCGGTTACGAAATAGTGTCAACATCTAACTGAAGAAGTGATTTTAAGTGTAAATTAAGATCCCGTAATTTGGCTCTCCCCTTCGAAAAGCCGTTGTGCACAACCTCTACTACGCACGCAACATCGAGAATTTGAATCCCATGCGCCTGGAGTTCTCGAATAGCATTATACAAAGTATGACCGCTATCGATTTCATCGTCAACCAAAATGACTGACATACCAGGATAAGCGCCATAAAGGTAGAACGTATTAAAAAGGCAATGCGGTTCGGACCATGTTATCTCATTCGGAAGATCAAGCCGACATTTATAAGCAATTATCAAAGGGGTATTCAGTTCGTAGGCGAGTGCCACCGCGATTGGAATCCCTCCGGGGGCAAATCCAATGATATAGTCAGGCTGTCTGGAAATTTTGAGACAAGCAGCAAGGCGTTTAGCTATAACCTTAAGATTTTTCGGCATAATGGCAAATTCCCGGGAGTCTCCAGATGCGTTCATAAGTACTTTATACGAACGTTGATCAAGATTACGTCGAGCAGCCAATCCTATACGCAAAACAGCATTGTGACTTATGGTCATGCCTCTTTTATTCTTATTCCGTTCAGTGAAAGTTATTTTAAAAGAAATACTCTCTCTTTTTCTAGGACTTCTTAAAAATGTTTTGTTTTTTTGTTTTTTAATCCCCATATTTAAGAACTAATGCGAAGTTAAAAACTATTTGAAGAAATAATGGTAATATCCCCAAAATTTTCTACTCTAAAATCTGGATATATCTTTTTAATAGTTTCGTGTATAGTACTGCGATCTTCAATAAAGTAAATAAAGTCCTCACCAAGATAAGGTCTAACTGATTTTATTGTGCTTAAAATAGCTTCATCAAAGTGAATCCCATCATCAATACAAATATTTATTTTATCATTTTTTAAAATCCGGCCCAATAAATTCCGATTATCCTGAAATTGATCAAATTCATACAATTCTAAGTTATTATTCGCAAAAGCTCCTTTCTTTTTAAGATTATCCATATTTTGCTTTATATGGCTTAAATCGATATCTAATCCTATGATACGACCGCTCGGAAATAATTCAGACCAGATAGCAACTCCATTTCCTCTCAAAACACCTACCTCTACCAAAACAATAGATTTTTGCTGTTGAATGAAAGGCCGTAAATATTTAGCATATATTTTTGCATAACCATGATGTAATTTACTCATTCTATCTCCGCCTTTCATTCCTCCCCATAAAATTTGTTCTTTAGTTCTAGGGTCTTTATTACTAACAATATTGCGAGGTATATTTGTAACATAACCTCCGTAATCTAATTCTTTAAGCACTAACCATTTTTCTGTTCCTATAGGCGGTCTTAAAATTTTCAGCCAAACTAATTCAAAGATAGAAAAAAATTTTAAAATTAAAAATGAAATTAAAAACTTAATTTTTACTAGAACTCTCCAGATTTTTTTAAGAATAATAGACATGAATTCTAATTCGGTAATTATCAATAAGGCTTTTTTGACCCCGTAGTTATCATCCAAACTACATTTTCTATAAATACTCCTCTTGGATTAATAGATAAAAGGGTGTTTTTTACTTCTTCTTTAAACTTACCTAACTGTTCACCAAAAAGATGTGGCGCGGCGAAGGAAGTAGAAAAGAGATAACCGATAATACTCTCTATATCCCATTCCCTTACAATTGGCACATCGCGGATCTTAACAAACTTAAATACCGAACGGGTAAGTATGTTCTCCCAAGGTTCCTCTGATTTTTTAAATGTACCTTTTCCGGCACGTCTCTCTTTTCCCAAATATTTCTGAATGACTTTTTTCACTTCATGTTGCCACTCTTCTTTTCCGGTCCAAAGGCTTTTATCACCAAAAAGAGCTATGCCGCCATTCTCGCTAATTAAAGTATCGAGATCATTTAAAATTTGTTCCTGATTCATCCAATTGAATGCGCGGCAAATCGTGGCAAGTTTGAAAATACCTAATCTTTCTTTGATTTTTCCTAAGTCTTCGGCAGTGTAATTGAGCCAGGTAAGTTTAATCTTAGAATTTTTTGTTGCTTTTTTAGCCCATTTTAGCATTTCTAGGTCAGGATCTAAACATACCATTTCGCCGCACCTACCTTCCATAGCCAGAGCCACCTGTCCAGTGCCACAACCAATGTCCAGAACTCTATCAGTTGGTTTAATATCGAAGTGTTCAACAATTACATCGATTACTTTTTTTGGTATAGCAGGTCGATACTTTACATAATACTCGTATGTGCCTTTGTATAATCTTGGATCAAATTTCTTATTTTTCATCATTCTTCACCTTCTTTGGCCTTTAAAGGGCTAAAATAATATTATAATTATTTTGCATTTTTGCCAAATTTACTTTTATTGTTTCTAAATAATTTTTTTCTTTCGTCCTTTTATAAATTTTATTACTCCGTCTTTATTAATAAAATAAACACAAGCTACTCTTTTAACACAGGAAAAGTTAAGCGAACTATTATATCCCGATCCTTTATTTCTCGCACGAGCCACATTTGATGGCGGGGGAAAAAGTCTATAACTAAACCCCTTTAATATTGGAGTATCACGTTTTAATTGAATTAGCATTGCCCCATCTTGAACTGTGGGGTTTTCCTTAAGTGCAGAAAAATATATTTTTGATAGGTTATTATTTTCATTTAGAGTGATATTGATCTTAGGATTTGGTTTGCGCAACATAGGTACACAAAATTTGGGCAACCTCTTTCCTTTAAATAATACAATAATAATCGCGTGCTTTGTCCCTTTCTTTTTAAAAATTTTAATTATTTCATTATCCATATTATCCATAAGTGATCGATTATTAGTAAATTTGTATATTTCCTAAAAATTAGTTATACTATTTTAGTATACATATTCCTAATAATTTTAGCAAGTAACCTCATTTCTAAAATGATATATCACCTTGAAGATATAAAAGTTGTTCACCTTGAGATTACCACGAAATGTAATGCAAATTGTCCAATGTGTGGTCGAAATGCCTTTGGCCGTGTTTGTCCAGGATTGCCGTTAACGGCGCTTACATTGGAAGAGTGTAAAAGGATTTTTCAGCCAGCATTTCTTAATCAACTCATAAACATAAGTATATGTGGTGCCTATGGCGACCCTGTTTTAGCCCCGGAATTATTAGAAATTATCGAATATTTCCGCCGTAATAATCCTAACATAGAAATAGAGGTTTACACTAACGGCGGGAGTCGTTCACCTTCGTGGTGGGAAAGTCTGGCACGAATTATTGGAAGAAGAGGTGAAGTTGTGTTTGGAATTGACGGATTAGAAGATACAAATCATATATACCGTCGAGGAACAGTTTTTACTCACATTATTAGAAATGCTAAAGCTTTTATTCAAGCAGGTGGTCGGGCTCAATGGGATTTTATAGTGTTCAAGCATAACGAACATCAAGTTGAACAAGCAAGGAAGTTGAGTAGAAAACTTGGATTTGAAACTTTTTCGATAAAACGGTCGAATAGATTCTATAAGGTATTATATGAAAAGGACCCTGCTCTTGAGTATGTAGGGGAAGAGTTTGGAAAGTATCCGGTATACGATTTCACTGGACAGAAAGTTGGATATATAGAACTTCCAAAAAATCCTAAATATTGGGATGAGTCCTTAAAAACTTTGAAAGCCTTGATTAAGAAGTTCGGCTCTTTAGATCGATATTTTGATGAGGTCCCGATTGATTGTAAAGCAAAAAAATATCAAAGCATATTTATTAGTGCAACAGGATTAGTGTTTCCTTGTTGTTGGATTTATCATCAGTCAAATTACAGAACTTTTTATAATGTTACTGATCCTTTTGAGCTTGGGGTAGAAAAAATACTTCGCGAGATGGGAGGCATGGATCAGATTTCCGCAAAAAAGTACTCTTTGAAAAATATTGTTAAGGGAGAATTTTTTAAACAAGTTGAAGAAAGTTGGCATATTCGTGGATTAACGAATGGTCGTCTAAAAGTTTGTGCACGTGCTTGTGGAATTTATTTAGATCTCCACGGGAGCCAATTCGAAAATAAAGCATTAAATCCTTGGTATAAATCCTATTCAAATTCAAAATCTTATGATAAAACTTAAATATGTTAAAAGCAGTATTTTTTGATTTAGGACATACTTTAACAAGAGAAGTTAACGTCTCTAAGAGAATAGAAACTTTATTAAAGCCTTATAATTTAAACTGGAAGAGATTTCATTCTTGTTGGAAAAACCTTTATTTTCTTCGTTCAATGGGAAAAATATCGAGTGATAGAGAAATGTTTTCATTATTAGAAAGAATTCTTGAACGAAAAAATATGCCTCTCCAAGAAATAAAAGATATTATTATTTTTGAATCTCATATTATACCAGAAAAAAATATTAAAATCATAAAAGAAGTCAAAAAAAAGTATAAAGTCGGACTAATCACTAATTTCGTACACGAATGGATAGAAAAAATTTTTAAAACTAAAGGAATTCATGACTTATTTGATTTCGTGCTTGTTTCTTCTGAAATAGGTGTAAGGAAACCAAATGCAGAAATATTTTATATTGCTTTAAAACAATTTTCGATAAGACCAGATGAGGCTGTGTTTGTAAGCGATGATTTTTCTAGCGACTTGATCTGTGCAAAGGGATGTGGGATTAAAACCATATGGTTAGATAAGGGGAGTAAAAATAAATGGAAGAAAAAAGAAAGGGAAATTGCTAAAATTTTTAAACCAGACGCAGTAATTAAAAGTCTCAAAGAATTAAAACGAAAAATCAAGGAATTGGAGGAAAAATTGAGAGAAAAAGAAGAAAAAATATGATAAGATAGAAAGGGATAGTTATTATGCTCGATTCAAAATTTTGGGCAAATTATTTTAAGGTGTACAATGTGTTGAATTTGTTGATTCCGTAGCAGGAGTTGTAGAATTCTTGTGAATTTATACACTCACTTGACACCGCCTTTTAAAAAGTTAAAATAAGATAAAGGCGTTTTATTTTTAGTAGTTATACCTACATTTTCTGAAACATATATGAAAAGAAAATTAAAACCATATGATGTGGTTAAAAAGTTGAAAGAAAAGAAAATGAATCTCTTTACTCCCTTGGATTTTAAGAGGGTTTTTGGTGCTTCTAAATGGGCTTGCCAGTGGTTTATTAAAACTTACACCAAAAAGGGAGTTTTCTTAAAATTTCGCAAAGGACTTTATATGTTAGCTGATTATCCTGCAAATCACTATTTTATTGCAAACCGTCTTTATGAACCTTCCTATATTTCTTTTGATACAGCTTTATCCTTTTATGGGGTTATTCCAGAAACTGTTTATACTGTCACTTCAGCGACCACCGGAATCACCAGGGAGTTTAAAGTAGAGAATGTTCGTTTTTTGTATCATAAACTTAAAAAGGAAGCCTATAGGGGTTATAGGGCAATAAAACATTTAGAGAATACAATTTTAATTGCCGAACCGGAAAAGGCCCTAGCTGACTATTTATATTTTGTAGCTCTTAAAAAGAGGGAGTTGCATTATGAGAGATTGAATCTAAATAAAATAAGAAAAGCTAATTTATCGGCCTACATTAAATTATTTAAACAACCTAAAATGATTAAATTAGTAAAAAGAATTTATGCTGAGTTTAGAAAACCTAAAAGAATTTACTAAAAAATTTCAGACCTCCGAGAAAAATGTAGTACGGGAATATTTCCAGCACTTGTTTTTGTCGTCTTTATATAAACTTCCAGCGGCACAGAAATTATTATTTAAAGGCGGCACCGCCTTAAGATTTATTTATGGAAGCCCTCGATTCTCTGAGGATTTGGATTTTACTGGATGGAATATTTATCGCTACGAAATAATTGATGAAATTTTTATAAACACTCTTTCAGAAATAGAAAAACAAGGAATAAAAACAAGTTTTAGAGAAGCGAAACCGACAAGTGGAGGTTATTTGGGAATAGTTCATTACGAACTCTATGATTTTATTACTGATATGAAATTTGAAATATCTTTAAGGAAGGGGAAAGAATTAACTAGAGAAATCACCACCATTGTAAACGATTATACCCCTCCTTATACTATTTGCCATCTATCTGGAAAAGATATTATAAAAGGAAAGATAACAGCCTTGCTTTCGAGGAAAAAGCCCCGTGATTACTATGATTTGTATTTTTTATTGAGGCACTCGGAGCTTCATAAATTTGTAGAAAAAACCTCATTAAAAAAAGCATTGGAGAATTTAGAAAAAGAAAAAATCAACTTCAAGAAAGAACTCTCTGTTTTGTTACCAGTTAGTCATCAAATAATTTTGAAAAACTTTAAACTTAATTTAATTAGAGAAATTAAAAAACTTATTTAAAAAGAAGTCGGGAATTGAAAATAGTGGAATTAAAACGAAAAATCAAAGAATTGGAGGAAAAATTGAAAGAAAAATAAGAAAATGTTGAAAATGGGCCCTGGAAAAACAGGGCTTTTGTTTTTGGAGAGGGTGGGATAGATTCAAAAACTTGACAAGTCTTTTTAATTAGTTTATAAAGAAAATAGAACCTTGAGAACAAAATAGGTGAATTGGAAATGACAGAAGAAAAAGAAGAATTATCTGAACAATTCGAAAACATCTTTAGGAAACATGTGCAACCGCTAATAATGAGACATCTTGAAAACGATTGGCATGCAAGATCTATAGTGTATACTGTTGAACCTGGTAGGAATAGATTCCGATCTGGATTAGCATACTTACTTTCTGGACAAGAAAAGTCGGGTATAGTAATCGGCGCAGCTTCAGAGGTTGCTTGGGCAGCAATTTTGATTTTAGACGACATTGGTGATAACACTGCCATAAGAAGAGGGAAAGATTCTGCCTGGCGAAAATTTGGACTACTTGAAACACCACATGCAGCGACATTAGGTTTCTTACTCGCTCGACAGATTTTAAAAAAAGGAAAAATTAAGAGCAGTTTAATCCGAAACCTAGAAAAGAGTATTGAACATACTTTACGAGCCCAAATAGAACAGGGAAGTTGGTCCGAACATACTTCACAAGATGCAGTGCTAAATAATTACAGCAAAAAGACCGATTTAGGAAGATGGCCAATAGAAGCCTCGGCAATGGTGAATAATAAAATTAGCTATCAGGACAAGGAAAATATTAAAAGATTCTCTGAGTACGTTGCAATTGCTGCTCAAATCAAGAATGATTTGGACGATATAATTGGCATTAAAGACGAAGAATACGAGGTACCAATGAAAGATTTACAGGAGAAAATGCTAAATTATCCCACAGCCTTATTTTTCAACGTAGCTTCAGTCGAGGATAAAGAAAGATTTTTGAATGAATACTGGGGATACAACATAACACCAAAGATTATCAAGGGCATTATAGAGATGCTTGGTAGGTATAATGTCTTCGGACAATGCATAGCGGAGATAGATAGAAGAATCTCTCTCGCATTAGTTTCAATCAAGAACCTATCTCATCCATACAGAGGACTACTCACTAGGTGGGTCGAGAGCTATAGAATCAACCAAGAGGAATTACAAAAGTGGGTGAGATAAAAATGCTAGACATTTTGTTAGTAAATCCGGGAGATATCTCACCTTATCCTGCTATGGGATTAGCTGAGTTGGCGGCGTTTGTAAGAAAATATGGCTATTCAGTGAAGATTTTGGACTTTTCAGTACCCAATGTGTCAAAGACTGACGTGTTGAAGATAGGAGCAAAAATAGTAGGTATTTCAGTGCCCTGTGGACTGATAAGAAGGGCTTTCGAACTAGCAGAATATGTCAAAGAAAAGACAGGAGCAATTGTTGTCTTCGGTGGTTACTATCCAACATTCTGTTATAACAAATGCTTAGAAAATAAAAATGTTGACTTCGTAGTAATAGGCGAGGGAGAAATTCCTCTTTTAAGACTCCTTGACTACTTAATAAAAGGAAAGGGAAGTTTATCGCAAATACCCGGCATTGCTTGCAGAGGACAAATTAAACCTAATCCGAGAACGTATTGTCCAAACCTCGATTCTCTCCCTATTCCAGCCTTTGACTTGTTGCCTCTCAGTGACTATCCCAGGAAAGTTGAAAATAGGTTTGTCGCTACTTTATCTACGGGCAGAGGTTGCCCCTTTAGGTGTAAATTTTGTTCCCAATCTGCTTTTTGGGAACAAAAGGTAAGATTCAGAAGCCCAAAGAAAGTGCTTCAGATAGTCGACGAACTAAAAAAGATATATCCTATCAACTACATAAGAATCTTAGACGATATCTTTCCTCTTAGACCACAAAAGGCATTGGAGATTGCGCAGGGATTAAAAGAGCGTGATCTCGCTTGGGAGTGCCAAGCACGGATAGATATTTTAAGCGAAGACCTATTACGAAAATTTTCTAAAGTCGGTCTGGATAGAATTTTCTTTGGGATAGAATCAGGTTCGCCGAAAATCCAAGAATTTATTGGCAAAAAATTCGATCCATCGATGATAAAACGGAAAATTGCTGTGGCGCGTCAAGAAGGAATAAAGGTTAAGGTTTCTTTTCAGATAGGAACCCCCGGTGAAACAAGCAAAGATGTCGATATGAGCATCGATCTTGCTAATACATTAGACGTTGATGAAATAGCGCTCTTCATCTCAACGCCGTTTCCAGGCACTCCGTTACATAAAATTGCAATAGAAAGAAAGCTAATAAGATCTCTCCATCCAGATGACTATGACCCTTCGATAGCCAGCATGGGCACAGGATACCTTAGCGTAAATGAAGTTGAGGAAGAAGCAAAGAGATTTTTAGAAACAGTTAAATCAGCGAATTGGGGACATCATTCAGAGAAAGGCCGCAAATTGCGGAAACTATACTAAGATCGCGTTGTCCTTTAAAACACCAAATCCTTCAGAGACCATCTTTGTTAGATGGTCTTTTTTTATGTTTTTATATATAATATAACTAGAATATAAAATTAAAATGGCTATTCAACTCTGTGTTGCTGTTGTTATTGAAAATGGCAACAAAATATTATTACTTCAAGAAGAGAAAGATAAAGTTTATGAAAAATCAAAGGGTTTATGGACTCTTCCCGTTGGCAAGGTGAACAAAAACGAAAGTTTAGTGAATGCTGCTTTACGCGAGACAAAAGAAGAAACGGGACATGATATTAAGCTAAGCGGAGTAATTGGTATCTATCAATTATTCACAGCAGAAAAAAAAGACCAAGTCTTTGGTGTTGCCTTTAAAGGAAAGTTAACTAAGAGGCAAAAATCAAAATCACCGGAATTCAAAAAACTAATTTGGATTAACGCTAAGAAAATATTAAGAAGAAAAATGAAATTAAGAAAAGGCGTAAAAGAGATTATCAAAGATTATCAGAAAGACAAAATTTTACCAATAAGCCAAATTAAATTTATAGATTTATAAAAATTTCAGAATTAAAACGGAAAATCAAAGAATCAGAGGAAAAATTGAAGGAAAAAGAAGAAAAATCATGATGAGAAATAAAATAAAAAAGCTCGTCAAAAAGGGGCTTTTGTTTTAATTGAAATTAGGTCATAATAGAAATATAATTATTTGGATGGTCGGGAAAATCACACTTAATTAATTTTAAATATATTTAATATCTTATGGAAACGGAGATTGAGAAAAAAATTAAGGAGATATTGAAAAATGGCCACCCGGAAAACGGGGGCTTTTGTTTTGGGGAAAATTCAGTATAATTGAATATAGAAATTATGCTCAATTCAAAATTTTGGACAAAATATTTTAAGGTGTATGATGTTTTGAATTCAAAATTTGACATTGTAATATCAATAGATTAAGATAAGTAGTAGTATATCTTTATGATTATTTTTACCAAGCACACGAAAGATAGAATGATAGAAAGAGGAATTTTGAAAAGAGATATTGAAAAAGTTTTATTAAATCCTGACCGGATTAATCGAGAAAATCACAGAATTATCGTTTCGAAAAGAATTAATAAAGAAATTTTAGAGGTGGTTTATGTTATCGAAAATAGCAAAAAGATAATTTTAACTTGCTATTATTTATAAAATTTTAAAACTATGAAAATTTCTTACGATAAAATGGCAGATGCTTTATATATCTACTTAAGAAAAGGCAAAGTAGCAAAAACTATCAAAGTAACTAGCCGACTTTTAATTGATGTTGATAAAAAAGGAAATGTTTTGGGAATTGAAATGCTTGACGTTTCTCGCCAAATTCCAAAAAAAGAGATTGGCGTGGTATCTACCGAAATGCCAGTTTATACCTAGAAACGGAAATGAAATTGCCCCCCGAAAAAGCGGGGCTTTTTGTTTTAGCCCGCGCGAAGCGCGGGCTATTTTATCTTGATGAAAATTTAGGTATAATGGAGTATAGAAATTATGCTCAATTCAAAATTCTGGGCGAAATATGAATTTATTTGACACTACTTTTAATAAGATATAAAATAAATATATGGCTTATTCAATCTCTCAAATCCAGAAAGAAACCAAAGAGATAATAAAAGATTTTGGTTATTTGGATGAAAAGGAATTTATTTCAGAGGCGGTAAGAGAAAAATTAGCAGAATTGAAAAAACTGCAGTTTTTTCTTATCTCTGAGAAAATCAGAAAAGGACTAAAAAAGAGAGGACTAAAACCCGAAGATATCTTAAAGAAAATCAAATCTTAAAATGAGATTAAGAATTGTAGTTGATGCCAATATCTTAATTTCAGCTCTTCTTGGTGGAAAGCCAAGATTTATTTTATTTGATCCTAAATTTGAGTTCGCAACCAATAAATTTACCCTAAAAGAAGTTGAAAAATATGTTCCTTTAATTTCTGAAAAATCAGGCGTTCCTAAAAGAGAAATCAAAAAAGGAATTTCTCTTTTGCCATTAAAAATTGTTTCCAAAAATTATTACAAAGATTATTTAAAGCAGGCAGAAAAACTCATAGGGAAAATTG